>Ga0206936_1236_pt2 | contig 12917 bp, 7 predicted proteins | sample Alteio_BWOrgHeat_14_FD_152922 | JGI IMG/M metagenome (GOLD analysis project Ga0206936, IMG submission 152922) | Enriched cells from forest soil in Barre Woods Harvard Forest LTER site, Petersham, Massachusetts, United States -... | ecosystem: Environmental > Terrestrial > Soil > Temperate forest > O... | reverse complement strand
GAACAAGCCTGCGGTAGATAGTGTTCACGCCCGTTCGCGAACTGCCCATCATTTTCTGCGCATCGAACCATTCATGTGAAAAGCCCATGAAAGTCGACGAAATGGACTTTCCGGGCTGATCGACGATGCGAATCGTGGCCAGCACCGGGGTATTATTGGTTCCCTGAGAGTGAGAGTTTTGGGCGAGTGCGAACCCGAGCAGGGTCAGACCGGTAAGCAGATTCAGGCGTTTCCTCATGCGGCACCACAGCTAGATTACCGCTGCGAACAAGACAGCGCAATCCGAATGGCCGTTCACCGCAGTGAGATTCAGTTTTCAAGAATGAGACTGGCCGGAAGAGCGCGATGAGTTCCGGTCTCCCGCCCAGGCTTTTCCGCGCGAGCTATTGTCGACGGACGGGTCAGAAGACCGGATGAAATTTGAGTCAGCGCGAAACGGCCCCGCTTACTTAGAGAAAACCACGATTACTGCACTGGTCGTCGGCAACGATATTTCGAAGAAGCCGTTATTGCCATCGACTGTAGTTGAGGTCGCGGTCCCCAGAATTTTGCCGTTCGAGCTTCCATCGAACGTCTGGCCGCCGAGTGTCACTCCGGAAATGGAAGTAAATGACGGAGCAATCAACCGCTCATAAGTGGCCTGGCTGTACCCCGGCAAACTGATGCCGACGGACCCCGATGCCTCTTCATCCTTGTTGATGATCACCAGTCTAGGCGTGCCTGATGCGTCGACCGTGGCCCACGCAGTAAGATTGGCGGGTGTGTTGAGAGTTACCGGGAGCAGCTTCGCACCATTGCCCGTCGCCTCCTGAAAGAGAAGAAGGCCATAGTAAAGCGGGGTCACGGAAGTGAGCGAGTAGGTTGTCTTACCTGCCGAGGTGGTCGTCGAAAACGCGAACGGAGAGTCTGGATCCCCTTCCGGGGTAGCCCAATTCACACCATCCACTCCTACGCTGGCGAACTGGAACATGGTATCGATCGACCAGAGCGAAGCGCTGAAGCTATTGCTGAAGCCTGGAATTCCCTCGACAGAGACCGAATTCAGCTCACCCATTCGGAAGAGATTCCCACTCGCATGTGCATTTGCTACGCCGGCCGCAACAGCCGCCGCGCCCTTTGTTGATGCCGCGGGAGTTAAGAGAAAATCATCCGCGGGGTTGTCGAGCGAACTGGTGGCGTAGAAGTGCTGGCTGGAGGCGGAGAGATAGCCCGACTCTGCTGACTCAAACGAAGGCAGATTCGTCAACGTAGCCGTAAACGCCCAAGCGGGTCCGATAAACTTCGTAGTTGAAGGCTCTACTGCCAGGATGCTCGCCCTCCAGCTTGCAAAGTCGGAGAAGTAATCCTGCACGGTATAGTCTGACGAGCGATACCCCTTGTTTACGTAGAGATCTGGTTCGTTGCCAATTTCAATTGCATCGAGAGAACCGGCCGGCATCTGGCTGACATAGGCTTTAGCCTGATTCACTGCAAGGCTTACATTGTTCGATCCCAGGTTCACGCCCAGTTCAAACTGCGAACCCGTGGCCTGAAAAAGCTGCGCAAACGGTGCGGCTGTCGTTGAAGTCGGCGTTCCGGACAAATCGGAGCTACTGCCGCCTATGCGGATATTGATCGGGCCCGATCCGTAAGCGGTCAAGTTCGTCAAAAGCTGACGATAGATGGAGTTCACCCCGGTGGCGTTGCTGCCCAACATCGATTGCGCATCTCCCCATTCATGCGAGAAGCCCATGAACGTGGGTGATATTGAGACTCCGGGCGTTGACCCGATGCTCAGATTCCCCAGCAGCGAAACCAGCAGCGGAATGCTCTGGCTCGCCGAATAGGCCGTCCCGCTGGTCTTGTCAACGATTTTTACGGAAAGCCCAAGTGAGTTCGAGCCGGTGAGCGCCGACGACGGAGCGCCGAGTGTGAGTGTCCAGTTCACCGCGCCCGCCGACGTAACCGTAGGCGCGCTCCATGATGAAGTGAATCCAGAGGGAAGCCCGGAAACGATCGTGGGCAACGCTCCCGGCGCCCCTGCTGCTAGCAGGATTCCATTGACAGGTTGGGCCGTCACCAACAGTGTGGTGCTTTGGCTAGGTAGGATGGTTAGCGCCGGCTGCGCGAGTTCAATTTTCACGCCGGTCGATGGCTCGACCTCTACTGTGTATGCCCAAGTGGTGCTGAGTCCATCGCCGGCCGCGGTCACATTGAAAGTAAACCAGTTCACGGTGGCCGTCGGACTCGCGGAAAGTTGGAGCGTTGAAGCACCTTTTCCTGACGTGGTTGTCACAGGATTGCTGCTCCAGGATGCGCTTACTCCGCTTGGTAATCCGGTAATCGAAAGGGTGATGCCGCCATGGAACGATCCGCCTGTAGTGAAATTAAACACATCTGTCGCTGACTTCCCTTGAATGACGGGTAGATGGGTGATCACCGCGCCGAAACTCATGGTGGGGGGTACGAAGACCACCTTCAACGTAACGCCTTCGTTTGCGCTATAGGACAAGCCGTTCGCGGAATCGGTCACCTGCGTGGAAAGGGTCAGCGTGCCCGTGCTTCCCAGGGCCAGCGTGCTTCCGGTTAGCGTGAGGATCCAGGTCACCGCACTCTTAGAACTCACAGTCGGAGCGCTCCAGGCCGCCGTGACTCCGCTGGGCAGACCAGATACGATGGCAGCTTTGGCGCCCGGAGCCCCTGCCGCGACGGTCGCCCCTCCGAACGGGGTCATGGTTACGGTTTCAGTGGTCGAACCTAAGGATGTCAACGAAACCGTCGTATTGACAACGGACATATTGAACCCTGGCGCTTGCCCCACTTCAACCGTGTAATTACGGGTCACAGTCAATCCATCGCCTGTTGCCGTAACCGTGAAGGTGAACCAGTTCACAACCGCTGTCGAGCTCGCTGTCAGCTTCAGCTGGGACGCACCTGCATTTGAGCTGATTGAAACAGGATTCTGGCTCCAGGAGTACGTCACGCCGCTGGGCAGGCCCGTCAACGCCAAAGACACTGAGCCAGTAAACCCGCCTCCCGTTGTGAATGTGAACGCGTCTGTGGCGCTGGTTCCCTGCATAACAGGGATCTGTGTCAAGGCGGGGGAAAAAGTGAGGGTCGGCGTGGCAGCAGAGGCAAACTGGGTGAAAGCGAAAATCGATGACGCACAAATGGTCGCACGAATAGCGTTCTTTAGCCGGGGGACGATCATTAAAATCTCCAAAATCAAAGTGTCACACGAATCATTTTCCGAAGCATCGGGCAAACGGAAAAAAAAACGGGTCAATGGTGTTATCGGAATAGCTTAAAGGTACTTGATTTTGCCCCAAAAGCAAGTTACTTCAGTAATATCATGATGCGTCCAAGAGAAGGGCTCATGACATAGCCGGTTTTTCAGTCTGCCCGACAAAGCAAGCGTTATCAATGGGATGAGCATCCCCGCAGAGGCTGGGATCCGGTGAATATGAGTTCGCCTTAACAAGGTGACTCGTCACCATAATGCCGGGTCGCCGAGTTCAGATGGTCGTTATTTGGGCACAGGGGCGGAAACTGAGGCGCTATGCATTTTTGACTTTTTTTAATGTTCCCGGGGACGTTCCGATCAACCATGCTTCCAGTCGGCGCAGGTCATTTTGGCATCGATGGTCGCCGCAGTCCTGCTGGCGCGTTGGCCAGCGCGATCTCGATGAGTTGGTGCTCCGGTTGATCCTCGAAGAGCAGGGTGAGATCACATTGCCGGCGGTTCATGGAGAATAGCTGCATCCTGGCTTAACAGATTTTGCAATTGTGAGATGGAAATTTGTTGAACAGTTTGGCCAGAGCGGATGGCAACGGCTGCAGCAACCCCTGCAGCCTGCCCAACAATCATGTATTGGGGCTCCATGCGGAGAGATGAGTACGCGACGTGACTTGCCGAAAAGCAGACAGGCACGAGTAGGTTGGTCACCTCCGTATCTCTTGGCACGATCATTCGATAGGGTATTTCGTAGGGGCTCACGGGAATTTGAATGTCACCCTCATTCATCACGGTTCCGTCGGACCTAACGACACGCTGGACATTATGGGAATCGCTATTATATGAACCCATTCCGATCGAATCAAACTTCGTCCGGTCAACTTGTAAGTCTGCCTGCGTCATGACGTGCTCTCCAATCATTCGGCGTCCCTCGCGAATGTAAAGTTGGTCAGGCCAATGCCCGGAATCCGCAAATTCGTCTCTCGCGAGTCCCCATTCATTCACCTGCTTCCGCAACGATCTTGGTACTTGCTTGTCGGTTGCAAGAAAATAGAAGAACGACTGTACATAAACCAATGTCTGCTGCCAGATGTGCCGTTGTTCCTTGTAGGAGGCATCGGGGTAATTGACGCTATGTCCGATATAGTCAGTTGAGAAAGGTCCTTTATTATTGAAATCTGCTTTGTCACCAGGTATAGCGATTGGGATTGTCAGATCCTCCAATCTCGGCGGATGGCCGATATTTCGTTCGTAATCTCGTAGATAAATCCCAAGCAACCTGAATTCTCCACTATCGTAACCATCCGGTTTGGAGAACCGCACCCGGTTCTCCTTGCGCCTGGTTAAAACGACTCGAAAAGTATATGCCTGAACCAAAGCGTCGCCCGATCCCTGCTCCCCTAGAGGGTTGGTGGAGATTTCGGGCAGCAACGCCCCCGATGGGTCGCTCGCCGGAATCGGCCACTGAAATTGATGGTTCGGTGTTTCTCTGCGTACCCCCGCCAAGGTTTCGTTATATTTTGAAATTGCTTCGCGCCCCGTCGTATAAGAGACTCCGGCCTGCGCCAGTAAGTCGCCTTCGTAGGAAGCATCAATGTAGATTTTTGCCGATAGTGACGAGCCGTCCTCAAGGACCAATCCGGCAATATTCGTTCCGAGTTTCTCTACGCCCGCATGTTCACGAAGCCGCGATTTATATTGCACTCGCACATTCGCATCTTTAAGAAGAGCGCGAAAGACTCCCTCCGCGACGTGAGGTTCAGATCTCCAATCCTGGGAGCGATCGAGAGAGCGCGCGCCAGACTGCTGAGCCGCTTTCAGGAAGAATTCCCGTGACGCACCACCGATGACATGATAGTTCCCTAGATCGGTAGCAGACAGGCCGCCACTCACCATTCCACCAAGATGCCCATCGCAAACCAGCAAAACCGTAGCGAGTCCTTGCCGCGCTCCCGCTATGGCTGCGATAACGCCGGCAGGCGTACCACCATAAACGATCAGGTCGTAATGCACTGGCACCGCTTTTTGACTTTGGCCGATTGTCGAGAAACAGCCAACGCCGATAGCAGGGAGCACGAAACAAACCATGAGGCGTTTAACGTAATAAATCCAACTGGTTCTCATACATTTGCCGGAAATTCTCCGTAGGTGGAAATGCGCGGTAGTTTGTACCGGTAAAACGGTTAGTTTAGCGCAAAATTGAAGGGCGAGTCTCCAGCGCGTTGCCAAGGCTCCCAGATGCCTGGGAAACAGTTGCAAAGCAAGACGCGTTTTCCATTGCTCCGCACTTTTGTCTGTCCCGACGATCTGAACGCGACGATCACCGCGTGCCACTGACTCTTCATTTGCAGAAAACTTCGGGCGGCCCTATGATTCGGATCCCTCAACAAAGCAGGCAGCATAAGGATATCGGGAATGATTTATCACTTACTTCCGGAAGCTGAACCTTTTTCCGCCAAAACAGGTGGGGCATTGTCACGAATTGTAGCGAATATCATGAGAAGGGATGAAAGTCATCATGTCGTATGTCCAAGCGCAGACGATACCTGGCAAATCGGAAACGATAGGATAACCACTGTCAGTCAGCTCGCTTCCTTTTCTCGAATTCGAGGAAACCGATTCATACCATTGCCAATCGTGAAGCGGTACCTCTCGCATGTATTCGGCCCAGGCAAGCTGGACCTCAAAGAAGGGGACTTAGTCTGGTGCCATAATCGCCCCATGTTCGCGATTGCGCTGCAACAAAGAGCTCGATCGAGCGGAGCAAAGATCGTCTACCACTTCCATGATGCGCATCGCAGAAATGAGACAGTCTGGTCATTTTCTCAATTTCAGCCGGATGCAACTGTCTTTATAAGTGAGTACCTGCGGGATGAATGGTTGAAGGCAATTCCACGTCTTTCCTCATATCGCGTCGTTCACAATGGCGCCGACGAGAAGAGCTTCTTCCCGGATCGTCATTCTCGCAGTGAAGACAAAAGATCGCCCATCGTGCTATTTGTGGGCAGGCTTCATCCTGAGAAAGGTGCCCATGTTCTTGTTGAAGCCATCCGTCGGCTGAACGACAGAGGCATCAAGATGGAATGCAGAATAGTCGGTTCAGCTTTCGCAAGTGGGACCGTAGATAGCCAGTACATTAAAAGATTGAAGGCCGACGCACCTGACAATATAAAGTTCATCGGTCACTGCCCAGCGGATCAGATTGCGAATGAATACAGAGGCGCGGATATCTTATGCTGCCCCTCACAGTGGGCCGAACCATTCGGAATGGTTAACATTGAAGCAATGGCTTGTGGCACTCCCGTCATAGCATCGAACGTTGGGGCGATTCCAGAGATCGCCAGGACTGGGGGAGTCTTGCTTTTTGACCATGGTTCCGTAGAGAGCCTCGTGAATGCGTTAGAGCGAATGCTTATCGATACGCGTTTCAGGAATGCGATGGGCGTTGAAGCGCTGAACGCTTTCAAGTCACATTTCCAATTCGATTCGATTATGAAACAATATCGTATAATCGTCGAAGAGCTTCAGTCGCTTCCTTGATCCGGTATCCATGCTGAATTCGGTGTGGAATCTCTATCTTCGCGAAGCAAGGAACGTGCTATCTCTCGCCGATATGATGATAGAACGCGTTGAATAGAGTTTGTAACTCGTAAAACCCAATACAAACGAGAATATTCCCGAGGTTTCGATTGAAAGTCGCGATTATACATCCTTGGTTCTTAATGCAGGGCGGTGGTGAGCGCGTTGTGGACGTCTGGGCCGAAATGTACCCGGAGGCAGATATCTACGCACTCTTCGTGGATGAGAAACAACTGTCTACGCCCCTGAGAAGCCGCAGGGTATATGGGAGTTTGCTGAATCGCTTCCCTTTTGCAACGAAGCTTCACCGTCACTTACTCCCACTCTACCCTTGGGCAATCGAGAGCCTTGATCTCCGCAACTATGACCTCGTGATCAGTTCTTGCGGACCGGCGGTAATGGGCGTCTCTGTGCTGCAGGATACCTTGCACATATGCTACTGCCATACACCGCAAAGATCGTATTGGGATCTATATCTTGAGCATCAGGAACAACTCAAAGGGATGAAGCGTCAGCTCTTCGTCCTTTCTGCCAGCGCGGTTCGCACTTGGGAGCACTGTGCAATGCAAAGAGTTGATCATGTCATAGCTAACTCAAACTATATTCGGAGCAGGATTAAGAAATATCTTTCGCGCGAAAGCACTGTGATATACCCCCCGGTTGACACCTCGACTTCATTACCGAGTACGCGGAACGAGGGATACTATCTCAGTGTTGGCCGTCTCGAGATACAAAAACGGGTTGACATCCTGATTCGCGCCTGTAATCAGCTTGGACGAAAGCTGCTGGTATCCGGCACCGGCAAGGAAGAGCAGAATCTGAAACAACTCGCCGGTCCCACCATAGAGTTTCTTGGACGAGTTCCCGACGAACAATTACCGATCTTATACTCTAACGCGCGAGCTCTCCTTTTTGCCGCGGACGAAGATTTTGGGATTGTACCCGTTGAGGCCCAAGCAAACGGGAAGCCGGTTATTGCTTATGCGCATGGGGGCTCCCTTGAAACAATCCGTCACAAAGACCACCTTGGAAGGAAGGACACGGGCGTCCTTTTTGACCAACAAAATGCAGAGTCGCTTACCAAAGCCATTATCGAGTTTGAGAAGCGCGAGGGTGAGTTTGACCCCGAAGATATTCGAGCCCACGCAATGCAATTCGATACTGTACATTTCAAAGCAAGCTTTTCGCAGTTCGTAAACGACGCGATCTTACAGAAATAGCAGAGAAGCAATAAGTGGGCTTGCAATTGCACGAGGTTTCCATTTCCAGAAGAGATCTCCATCTCCGATTGAGGGTTGGCTAAAAAGCGCTGAAAGATTGGTTGGTCGAATATGAAGGGACGAATTGACGTTTCGCGGTTGGTGATCGCCTGGGTACTGCTGGTGCCAATGATGTTCTTTATTGCTCGGGGAACCTTTTCCTTCGACAGAACGGCCGTTAACAATACGGCGGTAGCAGATCAGGCGCAGACCGCGAATTCTTCCGCAGGTTCGAATTATTATCGAGCTGAGCAAATCCTGATCTATCTGATCGTCGTAGTCGTTATGGCTGGTCAAGCTCCCGCTATTTTGCGCAGCGCCAAGATCCATTGGAAGGTCTTTCTTCTTCCGACATGGGCACTCCTGTCAACGCTTTGGTCGCAAGACGCAGAGAAATCGCTGCGATTGGGCGTTGGCACCTTCATTCTGACATTGTTCGCTCTCTACTTCTATGAGCGATTTTCTCGCACATTGCAGCTGGAATTGATGTTATTTTACGGCGCAATTGCGATCGCCATCAGCTACGGACTTTGCTTGCTATTTCCGGAGGCTGGAATCGATCATGTGGCGACAGTCGGTGCGTGGCGCGGAATGTTCGAGCACAAAAATCAATGTGCGATCATCACCACTTATCTTCTTATTCCCGCGTTAGAGGTTCAGTCGAAGAATGCCCTTGTTGCGATCTCGAAATGGACTTATATCGCCGCGGGCCTCGGTCTCATCGCTCTCTCCCAGTCGCGAACGGGCTGGTTGCTCGTGATAGTGATGATCTGCATCAACCGATATTTGAGCGTAATTCGCCGATTTCAGCGTACCAGCGCTGCATTGATCACCCTTGTAGTATTATCGATTTGCGCGGCGATTGCATCCGCTGTAATCGCTAACTACCAGACGATTGCACCCCTGATTGGCAAAGATGCATCCCTGACAGGGCGGGTTCAAATCTGGAGTGTCCTCCTCCATGAAGTGACTAAACGCCCAATCATCGGATTTGGTTATATGGCGTTTTTTCTCGGTAATAAAGGGGAGTCAGCGCAGTTGGTCCTGGTTCGCGGAATGGAAACGCTCACCAATGCTGAAAACCCGGTTTTGCAGCTGGGGTTAGAGCTGGGCGTCGTGGGCGTATTAATCTATCTGACGTTATTGATTCTATCGCTACGAAACATGACGAAAAGTATTAAAGGTTCAAATGATCGATACTATATCTGGATGTCAACCGTTGTGCTATTGGCTGTAGTTGAGCTGGCTGGCGCATCCAAAATATTGTATCCGAATACATACGAGTGGTTCATATTTGTCGTCGCCTTTATAGCATTAGAAGATGCCGGCAAACGCGATCCAGGCTACGACTCGCCTGACCGAGCGCTATTGTAAAATGTTGTTAAGGCAATACGTCCAGTTGCTTTCGATGGATAGTCACTCGAATAAACTCTGTGCTGTGCTATCTTGACGCTACGATGGACCGCTTCATATGAGTTAGCCTGCGGAAGCGACTAGAACTCGCAAAGGGCGATGCAGCCTGGGAATCAATATGCACGTCTCGCATTTATGCGCCTTCGATAGCGGATACGGGACCGATCCGCGGCCAGGCTGAGGGCGGGACTTCTTGACTTGCCTGGACTAATCTGAGCGGAAGCTAACAGAATGGCACGGGAGGAATAGATTGCAACTCTGTTATTGCAGAACCCGTATCCCGAACTTTGGGGACGATCTAAATAGCTGGCTGTGGCACGCGCTAATACCTGACAGTTTTACGTTGGAGAGTACATGGATCTTGTTAGGGGTCGGTTCCATAATCGACCGGACTACCATTGAAGTCTATCCCGGAAAGAGAAATTGGGTCGTACTCGGAAGCGGAGTGGGATACAACCTGCTACCAGCAATCAATGAGGGTTCCTGGAATTTTTTAGCAGTAAGGGGGCCGCTGAGTGCAAGGGTTTTGAACCTCGAGCCGAAAGCCGCAGTCACCGATAGTGCCGTGCTCGTCGGTGCTTTACCGGATTGCTCTCCACTAACTGAGGATGAACGAGATGGAATCGTATTTATGCCGCACCATAGCATTGTGGACATGGATGGCTGGAAGTTAGCTTGCGCTGAAGCCGGTGTAGAATTTCTCGACCCAAGTTTAGATAGTCGGGCGCTGGTTCAAAGAATACGCAGATCGCGTTTGGTTTTGGCAGACGCTATGCATAGTGCCATCGTTGCAGATACTTTAAGAGTTCCATGGATTCCGTTATCCAGTTCGGCACAGACCAGCACATTCAAGTGGCTCGATTGGACCTTATCGATGAATGTCGAGTACGCGCCAATAATTCTTCCGGATATCTCCCCGACCGAGAAGTCTCGAGCAGACGGGCTGTGGTGGAGTGGCGAGGTATTCAGAACTGAGTCGCTGGATCAGAACGCGGTGATGGCGAGTTTCCTGGATAAGCAGAATGTTGTGAAGAATGCCTGGAAGCGCAATTATGAACGAGGACTCCATTTTACGTACCGCAAGATACAGCCACGCAGATTAAAACGGATGCTAAAGAGAAACGCCAGAAAGCCTGAATATCACGACCGCGCCGTCAAAGCACTTAGAGATGCGGCAAAGTCGAGATCCTTTCTGTCGGCCGAGGCTACTTATCGCGATAGGCTGAATGCTATGATGGAACGACTGAAGACAATGCAGAAATTGGTTGCATGATTTTCTCAGGAACACCCCAGAGACCACCACTAGACCGCATTGATACGATTTTGTAAGTATCTTCAAGCGCGACTACGAGATGAAAAGACGGCGAGGCTAGAGCCGTGTGCTCCCTCCTACGGGCACCAGCCGGCGGCACAGTTCAAACAGATTTTTGAATGCCCGGGCAGGCCCCTTCTCATATAGAGGTGGCATATAGAAGGAGCAGCGCAACCTCCCGAAGATTGTCATGATACATCTGCTAGTTAGTCGATGTTAAACCGCCTTTGGTGGGATGGGATGAAGACATGCATCAAGCGCTTGTATGGGTCAAAAATGTCACGGGATTAGATCGCGCAATTTTTTTTACAATCTTAGCTCGCTCCTGGTCGGCGGTTGCCGGTACGGTGACTGTTGCTCTTATCGCTAGATTTCTTAGCCCGGCGGAGCAGGGGTACTATTACACTTTCGCCAGCCTGGTGGCCGCGCAGGTAGTTTTTGAACTGGGATTTTCCTTCGTTATTCTTCAAATGGCCGCACACGAGCGGGCTCGACTTTCGCGCTTCGACAATATCGCCGTCGAGGGGGATCCTATTGCGGTTAGGAGGCTCGGGTCTTTGTTTCAAAAAGCGATTCGCTGGTACACCCGGCTGGCAGTTTTCATGGCGGTGAGCGTCACGATTGGAGGTATTTTATTTTTTCATGCGAATCAGCAGAGATCCGGTTCTATTAAGTGGCTCTTGCCTTGGATCCTGGATGTACTTGCAGCCTCATTGATGTTCCAAATCGACCCGATTATATCGTTCCTCGAGGGATGCGGTTGGGTGTCGAGCGTAGCAAGGATGCGTTTCTTCCAGGCGGTGTTTGGAAGCTTGTTGGCGTGGGGCTGCCTGGCAATGCATCACGGACTATTTTCACCCGCGTTTATGATTCTTGGACAGGCGACGATAGGCTTAGTCTTTTTGATCAAAGGATTCGGCGGCCTCTTGCGGTTTCTTTACTCTCACGATTCTGGATCGGACAACATCAGCTGGCGAAATGAGATATGGCCGTTCCAATGGCGGATTGCCGTCAGTTGGGCGTGCGCATATTTAATTTTTCAACTCTTCAACCCAGTTGTTTTTGTATTTCAGGGCCCAGTGATGGCAGGGCGCGTTGGAATGTCTTTAAGTATATGCAATTCAGTGGCAGCGATTGCCCTTTCGTGGATATCGACGAAAGCGGCGATTTTCGGCACTCACGTCGCAAAAAAGCAGATCTATCTTCTTGATCGCCTTTTTCAAAAAGTTGTTGTTCAGTCAACCAGTCTCCTATTCTTTGCGCAAACAGCGGTCATAACTTCGATATACGTTGTTACCAGATATGTGCCGCATTTTGCCAGCCGAATCATCCCGATCCCTGACTTCATTATTTTATCGGCGACCTTTCTTTTGTCTCACGTCGTAATATGCATTGCCTACTATATCCGGGCGCATAAGCAAGAAGCCTTCATCTTTTATTGGGTCTTGATAGCAGCTTTTTCTTGTCTTGCAATCACTTTCTCTTGCAAGTGGTGGGGAGTGCTGGGAGTTACGATTGCATATCTCATATCGGGTGGGCTTCTCAGGCTCGCCGCGGCTATCTATGTGTTCCTGGATCGGCGCAGAGTATGGTACGGCAGGAGATATATGATCAGGAGACGACGCGATAGCTCTCTGGCGCTCGAGTGAGAGGCCTATTAACGGGTCCAGCCATTATCGAACGGTCATCGTGGTTATTTTTCCGCAGAACCTGAATGAGTGACCGATGTAAGCCGTTCCCACGCAAGCCTCGTGCCGCTACAATATCCGGATCGTTCGATCGTCGGCATCTCCTTCAAATCTCCGCACTGATCACGCTCGGCGACAACCGTTATTAAGAGCCGCAAGGCAGAACGATGACACCGTTGGCTCGATTCTGATATAGAACCACTACCCCTCCCAAAAGAGGCTCTCGCTTATCAGCGCACGATGTTGTTTGCGCCGCTAATCCTTTCGCACACCCCGCCTTTGTTCTTCACACGTTTGAATTCGTACCGCCTTCCGGAAGAGACGCCTGAGCATTTTCACCGTGTCTTCTCAAAAGCGAAGGATTTCCGAATATTACGCTTACGGAATCAGACATTCAGGCGGTGAGCGCAAGTCAACCTACCGATGCTAGCCGAAGATGAAGGATAGAATCT
>Ga0206936_1239_pt1 | contig 12945 bp, 8 predicted proteins | sample Alteio_BWOrgHeat_14_FD_152922 | JGI IMG/M metagenome (GOLD analysis project Ga0206936, IMG submission 152922) | Enriched cells from forest soil in Barre Woods Harvard Forest LTER site, Petersham, Massachusetts, United States -... | ecosystem: Environmental > Terrestrial > Soil > Temperate forest > O... | reverse complement strand
TCGGATCCGGGCCGTGCGTGATGGACGAAACGGTCGTCACCACGTCAATATACGCGATCAGGATTCGCGTTTCCCGGATCCAAACCGAATAAGGAAGGTTGCGCCGACGCCAGGCTTTCCTTGAGCCAGGATTTCTCCCTCATGTCGCGCGACGATCGTGGCAACATTTGCAAGCCCGATCCCGGTGCCGGGATATTCTTCGTCTCGATGTAACCGTTGGAATGGCTCGAAGATCTTCGTAGCGTATTGCTGCTCAAAGCCGATTCCGTTGTCGCGAATGTAAACATACGTCTTGCGAGAGATTCGCTTCTCTCCCACCTCTATTTGAAGCGGGAGGCCCTCCTTGGCGTATTTGCAGGCGTTTTCTAAAATGTTTTTGAGAGCAAGCCGAACCAGAACCCGATCACCAGTGAGAATCAAGTTCGGCTGGATAATGGCCGAGAAGCTTGTGAATCCCCAGTGTTCTAGCTGAACTTGAGAACAGAGCTCGTCAAGCATTTTCGTCAGGTCGATCCATTCCGGCTTGATCGACATGTGTCCGAGCCTCGCGTGGTTCAATAAGTCATCGACCCATGTCGATAGTTTGTTCGCGGAATTGGCCAAGCTCGTGAGTCTCTGACACGATTCACCGTCTAGTTTGGGACCGGCCTCCTCGAGAAGTATCCGACTCGAGCCCACAATGTTCCGCATTGGAGCCCGAAGGTCGTGAGAAATCGAGTAGCAGAATCCAGCCAATTCTTCATTGGCCTTTTCTAAGTCGGAAGTACGTTCTCGGATTCGATCCTCAAGCGTTTCGGTGAATTGCATGATCTGTCGGCGCTGATACGCCTGGGCGCTGCTGAGGCACAGCAAGATGCAACACGCGATGGCGTAGAAAAACAGGGCGACAACCGAGGGCTCTAGCGATTCACTCGAACCGTTCATCTTCCAGTAAACGGTTGCCCCCGCCCCGAGGAGGGCAGCAACAACTCCGGCAAATTGCCCTCCATAGAGAGCGCTCACCAAAACGGCTGGTAGGAGTAGTAGGAGCTGAGTGCCTGAAGTGACGTTTTGGCGGAGTGCCATTCCCACCGTCATCGAGGCGAAAACGCTAAGAACGACTGTGGACCACCTAAGAATAAACGGTCTTTCCTGAACCCAGGCCCATGCAGTCTGACCTCGATCGGCAATCTCCTCCGTCAAATCCTCGACCGTTTGCCACTGCTCCCGCAGTCGAGTCACACTCGATTCTATGGCATCTTGGCGCTCCTCACCGAGGATCAATCGCTTGGTGGGTAACCTCAACATGGCATAGGACTCTGGCGAAAATACTAGGGCTCAAGTTCCCGAAGCTGGGCCGAAAGTCACGAAGCGGTTGCAACCGGCAAATTGGAACTCTACAAGTACAATTCAGCCTATGCCCGTACGACTTCTGGACTTGCATACCGTGAACCAGATTGCAGCGGGTGAGGTCGTGGAGCGACCCGCCTCCGTGGTCAAGGAACTCGTCGAGAATGCCATCGATGCGGGCGCCAGGCGAATCGATGTCGAGCTTGTCGACAGCGGACGCACGATGATTCGCGTTTTTGACGACGGTACCGGGATGGATACCGACGATGCCCGGCAAGCGCTTCAGCGTCATGCAACATCGAAGATCGTCTCCGTAGACGATCTCCAACGCGTTCGGACGCTGGGTTTCCGAGGGGAAGCACTTCCATCCATTGCATCCGTCTCTCGATTGACCCTCTCGACTACTCGCCAGGACGGACTTAGGTCGGTCTTGAAGGTGGAGGATTCCAAGATCAATTCCCCCAAGGGAAGTGCCGGTCCGAAGGGAACGGAGGTTCTGGTCGAGGAGCTGTTCTACAACACTCCGGCTCGCCTCAAGTTCCTGAAGAGTGTCGTAAGGCAGCTTAGAAATCGGTGTGACTTCTTTAGTCGCCACGTTCATTTTGAAAACTGAATTGCTCCCGTTCCGATCGGATGTGAAGAAAAGCGAGTTGCCGTCTGGCGACCAAACCGGTTCCTCGTCAGATCCGGCGTATTCGGTGAGTTGCGTCGCGTCGTCCGCGTTCGGGCCCTTGCCCTTCTTCACTGGAACCATCCAGATCTCGCCGTGAACCACGAACGCGGCCCGATCGCCTTTCGGGCTAAGCGCCATCTGTTCGGCGCCAGTTGTCATAATCAGGCGCTCTTCATTAGTCGTTTTGTCATCCGTGCTCGCCACGACACCGATCTTCTTAGCTTTTTCGCCGGGGGCCATCACGTAGAGCTCGCCGGCTTCCTCAAAGGCAGCGGTTCCCGACTTCTCGGCGACGGTAAGGAACCGAACCGGTGCACCGACGAAATCTGTCAACCGCTTCGCGTGACCTTCCATGTCAACGCTATACACATTTGGCGTCCGTTGGGCGCTGTCGACAAATTTCGGAATCGGCTTGTTCAGATAGCTGCTGCTTGGAGTCTTTTCACCGACCGTTACAGTCAAAACGGAATTTGCGTCGGGCGCAAAATTTGGCCAAAGGTGTTGGAAGCCATTCGATCGAATCTTTACACGCTTTGCGGTAGCAACGTCGTAATACCAAAGCTGCGATGCTGCGGAGCCTTGATATCGAGGACGAGTCCAAGGGAATCCAAACCTGGTGTATAGAACACGGTTCCCATCCGTCGAGAAACGGGGCGAACCGACCGTCATCATGTCGAGCATTAACTGGCGGGTGCGAGTCGATTTGACATCGATCGTAAACAGTCCGTTTTCTCCTGATTCGCGCGCGGCTCGAAACAGAATCGTCTTGCCATCGGGTGACCAATCGCTCGGAACGTCGCTGCCCGAGTGCCAAGTTAGTCGGCGGCTCTCGCCACCATCGGCGGGGACGATAAAAATGTCGTTGTTCCCCGATCGATTGCTCGCAAAGGCGATCCACTGCCCATCCGGCGACCAAACCGGATTGTCGTCCATCTCGATGTGGTTCGTCACGGGCACCGCCCGCCCCCCGGCAGAAGGCGAAATCCAAATATCTCCGCGATAACTGAACGCAAGACGCTTCCCATCCGGACTCAATGCTAGTGACCGAGCTCCATAGAGCGGGGCTGGCTTCGGCGGGTCGAGTTGGGTGAATGAGATGCTCGAAAGTACGAGCAGAGGAGCGATGGACCAAATTCTCTTCATGAGGCGTTCATTCGACTATACACTTCGTCGAACTAATGCTGGCCGGTAAGCATTTTCTTAGGTAGGATTAGGCTCGGACGAAACCCCATGGCAAGCAGGCAATTGAAATTCTCTCGCATTGCGACAATATGCCTAGCCACTTTTCTAGGCGTTGGTGTAAGCCTCCCCGCAAACGCCTCAGTTCGAATCGGAACCAACGCCAGTTTGCCATTTCAATTCGCAATGGATAGCAGCGAAAACGCCTACGTACTCTCGAACATGACCGCCCTTAACGGTGTCGCTGGGCTTTATGTGACAAAGCTAAACACCAAGGGTCAAGTAGTTTTTAGCGACCGGCTTGGTTATAACCCGTCCGGCAACCCATATTCGTTTTTCTTGGATGCTTCCGGAAACTCATACACCGTCTCAAGCATGACCGCACTGAACGGAAGTGCCGGGCTTTACGTAACCAAAATCAACCCCAGTGGGGCCATCACCTACACCACGAAATTAGGTACAGCTCCTGCCGCCATGCCCTTTTCGGCTGCTCTGGACACATCTGGCAACGTCCACGTATCTTCCAGCATGACCTCGCTCACCGGGCTCGCTGGACTTTATTCGACGAAGCTAAGCCCGAGCGGTGCGACCCTGTTTAGCGTACGACTAGGAACTACCCCTGCTACCACCCCATTTCAAGTACTTCTGGATTCGAGTGGCAACACCTACACCATGTCGAACATGAAATCACTTGCCGGAGTCGCTGGCGTGTATCTGACCAAGTTGACCAGCGTTGGGACAACTACCTACAGTGGGCGAATCGGAACAAGCCCAGCCGCCCAGCCGTTTGGCAGTCTGCTCGATGGCTCGGGAAACTTATTCACGATAGGCAGCATGAGTGCATTGAACGGCGCCGCTGGACTTTATAGTTGGAAGGTTAATCCGTCTGGAGTCCCGACTTTCGACATTCGGTTGGGATACAACGCCGCTGCCAATCCGTTTTGGGGAAACATCGATGTGGCTGGCAACTCGTACGCAATATCGAACATGACTTCGCTGTCAGGCGTTTCGGGTCTCTACTACACAAAGCTCGGGCCGACCGGAGTCACTGTCTACAATGGGCGTCTCGGTTACAATTCCTCGACCGGCCCCTTTGGCGCATTTCTTGATGGATCGGGAAATGTGTATTCCGCTGCCAATATGACAAACCTGAGTGGAGTCGGCGGTCTCTACCTCAACAAAATCAATCCGAATGGCGTGCCGACGTACAACCTTAGAATCGGCTACAGTCCGGCCTCGACGCCGTTTGGCTTTCAAGCGGACACCGCAGGAAACGTCTACGCGTTTTCCAACATGACGTCAACTGGTGGAGTTGCTTCGTTCTATGTTACGAAGTTAAACAGTTCGGGGGGCGTTGTCTACTTCGACCGGCTCGGATATAACCCTGCCGGCGCACCATTTGCATCGCTCGTCGACTCAGGGGCGAATGCCTACACGATCGCGAACATGACCGGCCCGAACAACGCGGTTGGTCTGTACTTCTCGAAGCTGTCGTCAACCGGAAACCTCTCCTATTACGTTAGGCTCGGACTTAATCCAGTGGCCGCCCCGTTTGGTTATTATTTGGACACGAGCGGAAACCTATTCTCGATGTCGAATATGACCAGCCTGTCTGGACTCGGAGGCTTGTATTGTAATAAGTTGGGCCCGACCGGATCCGTCGCCTATTCGGTCAGGCTTGGATCTAACCCAACCTCGAATGATTGGGCATATTTTGTCGATGGGAGTGGGAACGCCTTCTCTGTATCGTCGATGACCGGGTTGACTGGACTACCCGGCTTGTACGTCAGCAAGCTGGCGGCGAACGGATCGGTCGCTTACTAGGTCTATTTTCGTTTGCTAATCGCTGCAAGGCTCTGCCAAAGACCTGTCGTTTGCCACCCACTCGCTCGGAGTTGAGCATCCCAAATGGCGACGCCCATCGAGCCGTCGTTTTTCACCCAATCCACTTGGTCCTGCGCCGCACTGCCCTGCCATTTGGCTCTATCTGACAGCATTCCCAGCGAAAGTTTCGAGGCATTCTTACCTGCCGCCCCTTTCTGACTTGAGTAGGAGTGCCACTCGGTAGCGGAATACCCCGTGTCTTCGTAGCCCATCACGTTGACCCCATCCACAAGAGGAAATAGGCTATTCCACCAACCTTGATTCGGCGCATTCCAGATGTAGCAGAACGAATCGACCGTCAATTGCAGGTGCAGCGCCCTCAGAGCCTTCGACAAAGTCCCCATGAACGCCATATACGCCGGCTTGTCCGCCTCGTAATCTGCTGGGCCTTCAAGATCGATGTCGACTCCGTCGAGCTTGAGTCGCACGACTTCCGCCAGGAGGTTCTTAACGAAGGCATCGGCGTTTTCGGCAAACGCCGATTTGGCGAGCGGCCAATCCCACTTCCGTTCGCCGTTGAAAATGCAGAGCATCAACCGGATCCCTTTCGAATGCGCCCAATCGCGTAGATCGACAACGGCCGCTTCCGATACCTCAGGTTCGGATACCAACCGAACTCCGCCCGCCGTTGTTGGCTCCCAGAACTGCAGGTCAAGGTGGGTCAGAGCGTCCTTTACCCCGGCAATGTTCAGTTGAGTCTTTGATCGTTCAACCGCGTAGGGAGGGACCCAAGTCGTGACTGGGTGTCGGTAAGCCCGAGGCTGAAAGTACATCGCCAAAGTGGCACAAAGGAAGGTAACCATTAATGAACAACCAAGCGGCCATCGACAAAGAACTTTGCGTGCCCGTCGAAGTACACCCGATTGCGGCCGTTGCCATGGATCGACTTGCCCGCCATGCTTGGTGCTACGTTGGCGGCGTTGACTGGGAAGTACGGGTCGACTGCTAACTCTACGTCCCCCATTCCCTGCGGCTCACCCACCGTCGGATCGTTAGCCAGCTGCAGATCGGCTAATGCTTGTTCCTCTGATTTGCCCCATACATAGGCGAGCGGGACTGGATTGTCGATCCGGGCAAACCGCCAGAACCACGTTCGGATCTGAGCGCCGCCAGGGGTCTCCTGAAGGACCTCCGGTAAGTTGCCGAGCGGCGAATTCAAGACCGCGGGGCAACTCCATATCTGTTCGTTTCTGATATAAGGGTCGAAGATAACCTCCGCCCAACCTGCCCTAGGGTCAACGGGGGGCCAAGTGGTCCATGGTCGATACCCTCCTGGCATTGTCGACTTCAAATCGCGTCGATCTGGATATATTTCATCGTTGTCAGTGACGTACATCAAGAAGCCCATTCCCAACTGCCGGAGGTTTGAGAGGCAGGCCGTTTTCTTAGCTGCCTCTTTCGCCTTCGCGAACACCGGAAAGAGGATCGCCGCGAGGATCGCGATGATCGCGATTACGACCAACAACTCGATCAGGGTGAAGGCTCTCCTCAAAATAGCGTCCCGATTCTTGCGTACTGACTGTATTACCTACCCGGTGGCTGGATAGAGTTGGCTCGTGGGAACAATCGTCATTGGTAGACCCGGGGCCGACCAGAATAGTTGTAAAAGAGAACCGCCGCCCCCTTGGAAATACTTGATGTCGATAATGTACTTCACGCCCTTTTGAAGGGTGATCGTTCCCTGATCGATCGTCGGGGCGTGGTAGGTGAAGTCGTTGATCACCATAACTCCGTTAATCGTCACCTGTACCCCATCGTCCGAATTCGTGTAGATGGTGTAGGTTGCCGACGTTTCCGCCTGAATCTGGCCCAGCCACTCTCCCGCCCAATTACTGCCGGCGACTCCGGTGATAGGCGAGTTTCCGTTCCAGTTGAAATTGATGAGGGGATCGATTTCAGATGCGGTTGGGGGCCCGCCGGGGTTCTGACTATTGTCGAAGTAGTTACCCAACAGTCCAGTCCCGGTGCCGATCAACGGGCCTATCAAATAGTTATTCGTCACGACCGTGCTAGCGCCGTAACCGTTCGCGAACGCTCGCGCTTGCAGTGTTGCGCTCGTGGACAGTGTGAAAGCGCTCTTATAAAGGGTCGACGATTGCGTGGGAGTCGAGCCGTCGGTTGTGTAGTAGATCTGCGCCCCGGGCGTTGAATCGGTGATCGTTACCTTGACTGCAGCACTGTAAGTTCCGCCAGCTGGAGTTACCGATGGAGCGGCCGCCCACTTGCCCAGTCCAAACACGCTGACCGAACCGGCGCCTCCGACGAATACTTTTCCATTCGATATGGTTGGCACGGTGAACTTGACTGCGCCACCAAGATTGTCGCGTCCCGAAGTATTGGCACTGCTGTAGAGTTCGGTTGCGAGGTTGGTCGCATCGTAAGCATGGAGATACGCCGGACCGCCGCTGCCGTACCCGTCCGACTGGACCGCCCAAACAATTCCGTTCTTGGTCCCGTTTGCCGAGATGCTCAGCCCAGCGCCCGGATAGGCAAACTGGCTGGGTGAGGATGAACTTGAACCTCCCGTCGCAAACTGAGCGTTTCTGACCGGAAACGCCAGGACCGGACCATAGGTCGGACCATAGTAAATCGTTCCATTGAAATACGCCGGGGCACCCCAAATGCCTCCCATTACTCCGGGCAACTCTTGGATCGTATTGTCAGTCGCTCCGTACTTTCCGAGATTCGCTTGGTTCAGAAGGTAAATCGTGCCTTCCTTCCCGGAATGCACAAGCAAGTTCCTTGCCGCATTGTTGCCAACCACAGGTGGAAGCAACATGACGCCGCCTGCGCCCAGATCGGCGTCGTAATCGTCGAGATTGAGCTGATCGGCTGGCGTAAAGTAGTCGGCGATGCTGAAGACGCGATTCTGCATTCGAACGATGGAGTCGCCATAGGACCCGGTCGTTGGATCGAATTTGCCGTTACCAGTTGAGAAGTAGATGTTCTTTCCGTCGCTAGCCGGACCGCAACCGCCCTGCCAGATACCTCCGGCCGCAATCGGATACCCGCTTGGATCGGTCAATCCGTTCGGCGTCGTATTAAGAATGCCGAGCAGTTTCAGATTTGTTGAGTCGTAAGCGAACACCCAGCCGTGGTAAGGGCCGTTGTCTCCGTGGGAGGCAAAAGTAACGTACAGCGTCCCAGAATTGGACGTGACCGGCGCGTTCTTCTTTGATGGGGGCAATAATACATTGGTTGCTGGAGGCACCAGGAGAAGTGCTGCGCGGCTTTGTTGAATCAGTGAGTTGAACGTAACCGTGCCATTGACAGATCCGTCTCCAGTACCCGGCACGCTTCCCTGGATCACCACTGGGCCGCCCAATCGTTCCACGCCGTTCGTCACGTCGAGTGCATGGACTTTCTGGGTGTAAACCGGGTTATTGTTCTGGTCGAACGACTTGACCTTCGAGACGACGAACATCACCGGATTCACGTTGCTCACGCTCGGCGGGGCTATCACGGGCGTGCTTGTAATTCCAATCTCAGGGTTGATGTCGCCCGTATTGACATCGCCGTTAGGAACGGAAGGTCCGAAATTGATGTGCCATAGCGGAGATGCGTTAATGCCCAGATTGCTGTCCGCATCGAAGGCGTAGACCGAGTTATGTTCGGTCACGATGAATAGGACGTTGTGAGTTCCCTTTCCTGGAATCGTGATGCCCGGCAGATAAAGCGGCTGGGCATAGACCTGACCGTCGACGGTTCGATTGTACAGTAGCCCGAACGTGTTCGAATTGACGTTCGAAGTCGTGAGGATCGTCTCCGAAGGATTCAACCCGGTGCGGCTCATATCGTTGTGATAGGTCGTCACCTGCCCGAACGAACAAGCAAGCATTGCGGCAAAGAGGCCACCAAATATCAAACGGCTGAATTTGACCACCAGCGGAAAAGAATGTGTCATCACTTTCACTGTCAAATCGTCACTGGAAGGTCGTTCCAAGTGCTTCAATCTCGATCCATTCTAATCGGATTGAGCTACTTTTCGGCCACTCGGTCGGAGTAAAGCTGACTTGTTGGCAAGATCTCCTTGGCGAGTCCTGTGCCTGACCAAAAAAGTTGCAGCGGCATCGTGTTTCCGTTGTGGACGTATTCCATCTTGATCGAATACTTGGCGCCGGCACGCAAAGCGATCGTTCCGCTTGTAGTTGCCTGGTCTGTAAACGGAGAAGTATCCAAAAGAAGCTTGCCATTCACCCAAAGTGTCACACCTTCTGACCCATTGGTAGAAAAGGTGTACCTCCCGCTTGACTCGGCCTGTAGCCTTCCGGTCCATTCCGCTTTCCAATGCTCGACCTTTTGATTGGAAAACGGTGACTGGGTGAGCCACTCGAAATCGATGGAAGGATCGATTCGCTTCTCAACCAAGTTGGAGTGGCCGACCGGCCCCGAAGCCACGTAAGTGCCACGAAGACCAGTACCGGTGCCGATAACAGGATCAATCATATACTCCGCCTCCACCACCGGCCCTCCCGCGGATGACTCAGTAAAGAGACGGGTTCGGAACGACGCACTTGAAGTAAGAGTGATCGGCCCAGCGTAGCGGCTCGACGTTCGGGATGGGAGGCTTCCATCTAGCGTGTAAGTCACGACCGACCCAGGTGTCAAGTCAGACAGAGATACCGTCACCGAGTTTTGATACCTTCCACTCGGAACCGATAGCCTGGGAGAATTCGGCCAAGAACCCAATCCAAACACCGCAACGGAAGAGTTCAATCCTAAATAGACCTTCCCGTTCGCGATCATTGGAGTCGCGAACTTCACGGGCACGTCGATGGAATCTCGACCGTTCGTCGCGCCACTGTTGTATAACTCGACACTCAGATTTCCTGCCGCGTAGGCGTGCAGAATTGCCGGCAGCTTGACGACACCCTTTTGAGTCTGAACGGCCCACACGATTCCGTTCGTGTTGCCATTCGACGAAATACTGGGTACCGTCCCCATCCCGTAGAACACGTTGAATGTTTCCGTACTGGGTCCTACAGGAGAGAACTTTCCGTTCTTTATTGGAAACCCCACCAAGCGAGTACCGGTCGATCCGTAGTAAACGTAGCCGTTGAAGTAAGCGGGAGCACCAAACAACATGCTCAAAACATGGGGCATTTCACCAACGACCTGATCGGTCGGACCATTCTTGCCAAGGTTCGACTGGTTAGCGAGCACGATCGTGCCCTCCTTGCCCGAATGAACCAGCAAACTGGGACCACCTAAAGAATTGACCTCTTTGGGAAGCAACATGACCCCGCCCGACCCCAAATCCGTGTCGTAATCGTCAAGCTGCTGTTGGTTGTGGGGTGCGAAGTAATCCAGGACGGTCATCGTCCGATCGGCAAGTCGAAGGATTGAGTCGCCATAGCCCCCGATGCTCGGGTTGAACAGACCATTTCCAGTCGAAAAATAGATGCTAGATCCGTCGCTGGCCGGACCGCACCCACCTTGCCAAATTCCAGCCCCCGCTACCGGATATCCGCTCGGGTCTGTCTTGGAGTTAGGCCCTGTGCAAAAAATCTTCAGGAGCGAAAGATTCGTCGCGTCGAAGGCGAAAACCCATCCATGGTAGTTGGGGAGGCTGTCCGAATGAGATCCAATCGCAACATAAATGGTTCCAGGGGCTATTGGACCCGCTGGAGGTCGAGACGATGGCGATGAAGGCCCTAAATATGCCTTGAGCGGCACAAACAAAAGCGCTGCCCGGTTAAGTTGAGAGAGCGGGTTGAATGCGACCAAGCCCTTTACCGATCCATCGCCCGTTCCTGGAACGCTTCCCTGCACCTTGACCGGACCGCCCAGCATTTCAGCGCCGCTTCTCACGTCTAGCGCGTGAAGGGTTTGCGCATAAATCGGATTGCCCTTGGCGTCAAATGTCTTCGTAGCACTGACTACGTACATGATCGGCACCTGCTGTGGCACGATTACCGGACTTCCGGTGATTCCGACTTCCGGGCTTATCGTGGATGTCCAAGTATCCACTGATGGAATCGTCGGTCCAAAATTAACGTGCCAGAGAGGCTGGGAATTGGCCGCTGAGTTGTTATCTGCATCGAATGCATAGACTGAGTTGTGTTCAGTTGCAACGTAGACGACGTTATGAGTGCCCTTACCCGGAACCGCCACTTGTGGCAGGTAGAGTGGCTCCGCATACACCTGACCGTCAACAGGCAAGCTAAAGAGATGGCCAAATGTCTTAGGATTGACGGTAGCTTGCGTAAGAATCGTCTCGCTTGGATTTAGTCCAGTGCGGCCGATATCGTTGTGGTAGGTCGTAACTTGAACCTGGGCGCTTGAGACGGCATACGTGGACAGCCCAATCAGGATCGCCAGGGCGCGCGACCACGCGGTCATCCGAGAAGATTTGCTTTCCATAGTAAATCTGGTTTCCGGAGGTCGCTACCGACTCCAATGACCGAGAGCATTCAGGTTATCATCCCGCAAAAAAATTCCCTCTAGAATGGAGGGCCTTTGGCCCCATAGTTCTGCGTCAGGGAGCAGCTTTTACGGGTGAATTCGCAATTTCGGACAACCCATCGTTAGGATGCGATCGAACGTGCCGCTACGACCGAGTCGGCGGTTCTATACTTGGGCCATGCTGTCCATTGCCGTGTTAGCGCTGTTTGGTCTCGTGCAAAAACTAGATCAGAAGCCAAAGGAAGAACCCGTTTTTCCCCAGTTTTACAAGCCAGTAACCCACGGTCCAACTCTCTCTGAATTCACACTTCGGGCACCGGTAATGGTCAAGACACCCGGTGCGACCGGTACGGTAACCTTCCCCGCCCCATCCAATTACTCGGGCCAGGTTGTGATCTCACTCGAGGTCAAAAGCGATCCCCCTTCTGTTCTGAAGAGTTGGAAGTGGAAAGAAAGACCAGACCATTTGAACTCACTGATCGAGGCTCGAGTAGCTCCTATCGGCAAAGGATCTTGGATCACATACACCGCCAAAGTTCTTGTCCCCTCCGAACCTGTGGTTCGTACGATGCTTAAGCAGCACGACCCTTGGCTAAAAAGCACCGCATGCGTTCAGTCGTCAGATCCGGAAATCGCCGCTCTCGCCAAACAATTGGCGAATGGTGTCACCGACCGAGATGAGTACGCCTACAAGGTGACCATGTGGGTCGCCAAGAATCAGGGGCTGAAGGGCGAAGCATTCAATGCACTCGATGCAAAGCGGGGCCTCAAATGCGGTGGCAGTTGCACGAACCGCGCCAATCTGTGCGCGGCAATCCTACGGGCAAACGGGATTCCCGCTCGAACCGTTGCTCACATGCCGACATGGGCATCTGAAAGTGGCAAGTTCTACCAGCACTGGCTTACCGAGTACTGGTCGGAGGACGGCTACTGGGCGATGGTCGAGCCGACGATTGGAATCAAGCACCCGGCTAGAAACACCGTCATCGTTCTTGCTATTTCAAGCCCAGACGACGAAAACAAGGCCTTCGACGCTCAACACCTCCGACTCTCGATGCCTGGTTCGCCCTACCTGTCTCTCGCCGAACTGTCACCAGAATTGTATGCTGCCGATCTCAGTGATGACGATGCTATCAATGAAATCCACCTGCTGAAATCCTTCCCGTTCCAAAGTGAACCACGCGTGATGACCGCCGCCTACCGACGATCCTTGAAGGTCATTGATGCCGCCAAGCAGGGAAACAACCTAATCTTGGATAACGCGACAGTGTTTAGGACAATCGCGAAAAGCCCAAGCGACTTCGCCCTTTTCCTCGATGGAAGGCTCTGACGGCTTCGAATTAATCGTCTAGTACACTTGGACCAACGCCACAGCAGCGCCAAGCCAATGATGTTTTCGATCCTGACGCAATTAAACTCTCAGCGCGGTATTCCGAAACGACCCCGCCGAAAACTTGAAGTATTGATACGGCTTA
>Ga0206936_1238_pt1 | contig 13015 bp, 5 predicted proteins | sample Alteio_BWOrgHeat_14_FD_152922 | JGI IMG/M metagenome (GOLD analysis project Ga0206936, IMG submission 152922) | Enriched cells from forest soil in Barre Woods Harvard Forest LTER site, Petersham, Massachusetts, United States -... | ecosystem: Environmental > Terrestrial > Soil > Temperate forest > O... | reverse complement strand
AAAACCCGTCGCCGATGCTCACGACAAGCTTCCGCCAGGAGCGTTGGCTGGACCTTTGTACGAGCTTGCCTGTCGAGCCGCTGAATACAGACACGCCATCGGAAGTAAGGCAAAAAACGAGCGATCCATCGGGAGAGATCCCGATATCCTTGAGGTCGTCCCGTGTTAAATCGAACTTGAGTTGACAAGCCGGTTTCCCGGTCTTTACGTTCCACACCAGAACGTGTTCGAAGTCGGCGATCACAAGACGGGAATCATCGGCTGAAAATGCTGCCGGAAGCACCTTTCCTGGGCTGGGGATCACAAACAGCAACATCCCGGTCTTGACATCCCAAACCCTAGGATTGTCGTCGTACATCGAAAGCAACCGCTTGTGGTCGGGAGAAAGCTTGGCAAACGGAATATATGGATCTCCGCCCTGGAACTGCTTCCAGGGCTGAATAGGCATCGACGGCTTTGTCTGGATTGCCGAAACCACTAGAGCCAGCAGCGAAAGCGACACGACGTAATGACGGTTGATCAGACATCAGTGTAACGTCAGGCTTCGAAGCTCGTTTCGAATCATCGAGACTGCTTCCATCATTGTCGTTACGGCCGTGTCTATTCGGATTGGCTCCTAGTCCCAGGACTGGTAATCCCGGTCCTCGATCTCTTGCCACGTAGGATTGGTATGCCCATCGATATCGGTTGGTCGACTTTCGGCCCTCGATCGATGGAGATCGCCATCCGAGCAAATAATTTCGACTTCAAGATAGGGCGAACCGGCTTCACTCGTCACGTTCCGATACATCTCGCGAGTGATCAGCCATGGATTGACCGAGTCAACCACGACGATTCCCCCAGTCTTAGGTTTTCGCTTGCAACCGAACAAGCAATCGAATATCCCAAGCCGCCGATTTGCTCGTTAATACGGCTTTCTTCTAAATGAGAACTCCGAGTCGGGAACTCTGCTACTCCAAAGTCTGATGGAGCAGAGATACGAGAAATCGTCCACGGTTCCCGCCTACACGAATCATTTGACGCGATGGTCACAGTCTGCGGAGACCGTAACCGGAATGGCCGACTCTATTTGACAAGTGATATCGACGGGATAAAACTAGCCGTAGATCTTGGGATTTCCTATCCGAACCGTGACCGGGGCCACGGCTCCAATTACCACCAAGCATGGACGGCATATATCGACGCCCAAAGGTCTCGCACTTCAAACAGCGGCAATGGCGAGCTTGAAGCCAATGTCCTGGAAGCGATTCATAAGGCTCTATCAGCGCCCAGGGAGATTCCGTTTTTGATGGACATAGCGTTCTTCCCAAACCGTCGCCATCGGCCTTAGTTGGTTAGCTTCTCACCTTGCCGCGACTATTCCGAGTCGGCAACAAGTGTTTTGATCCGGTTCTCGAACCCAAACGACTCTCAGTACGACCGAATTGTTCGATCAGTCAGCAAGCTGTTGCTGGACAGACCTGGATCGCCTTCAGTTGCCCCGGCACCCATGAGCCGAACGTGTGAGGCTTTGATCACGACGTCACCGTAAGGATCGCAGATTTGCTGACCGAACTAAGAGTCGCGGCGAGAGTCACTGAAACGTTAGACAGCACCTTCATGTGCGCAACTGTGAACGATGCGGTTGTTTTGCCAGCGGCAATCGTCACCGTAGCCGGAACTGTCGCAGCGGACGTATTGGAGCTTGCAAGCTTCACCACGAACCCGCCGGTTGGGGCTGGGCCGCTTATAGTTACTGTCCCGGTGACCTTTGTGGTTGAACTGCCCTTGACCGTCGTTGGGCTAACCGTAAGCGACAAGAGAGTCGCGGGTTGAATCGTGAGCGAGGCTTGCTGCGTGCTCGATCCAAGAGTCGCCTTAATCGTTGCCGTGGTGGATGCCGCAACCGCCTTTGTCGTTACCGTAAATGTTGCGCTCGAAGCGTTCGTGGCGACGGTTACCGACGCCGGAACGGTACTTGACGTGGAACTCGTTGACAGCTTCACCACGGTTGCGGCCTTTACAGCCGCGTTCAAAGTCACGGTACCGGTCGCGCTCGTGCCTCCGATGACGCTGCTTGGACTCACGATGAGGCTACTGACTTGAAGGGTGTTGACGGTTAGTGTCGTTGATTGGGAGCCCCCGCCAAACGTCGCCTTGATCGAAACTGATTGAGAACTCGCGACTATCAAAGGCGTCACGGTGAAAGTAGCGCTCGTGGACCCACTTGCAATCGTAACCGAAGCCGGTACCGTCGCTGCCTTGGTATTTGAACTACTTAAAGTCACGGTGGCGCCAGTCGAAGGCGCGGGACCATTTAGAGTTACGGCGCATGCAACTGTCGTTGTAGAACCGCCGACAACCGTCGACGGCGAGACTGAAATGCTCACGAGAGATAGCGGTTGAATAATCAAAGCCGCGGTCTTCGTAGAGGTTCCTAGTGTGGCTGTGATCGTCGCCGTCACGTTGCTGGTTACAGAGGTAGTCGTGATCGTGAAGGAAGCGGACGTCGACCCGGCAGGTACCACGATGCTGGTCGGTGGCATCGCATTTGCCGAGCTAGATGAGACGGTGACCGTCATCCCACCGGACGGAGCGACTCCGGTTAGTGTGACCGAACCGGTCGAGGAGGTTCCCCCGACCACGGAGGTCGGCGAGACCGAAAAACTCGCGAGTGCCGGCGCTTGGATGGTCAGCGACGAGGAGAAAGATGCTGCGGTGAGCTTGGCGGTTATGCTTGCCGTCACATTTGCAGCCACGCCTACCGTTACGACTGTAAACGTACCTGTCGTGGCTCCTGCTACGACAGGTATGCTGGCGGGGACTTTGGCGCTTGTGGAACTCGATGACAGGCTGACAATCGCTCCACCCGTGGGAGCTGGGCCGTTCAGAGTGACGGTTCCAGTCGAAGAATTCCCACCGATCACCGTGGTTGGCGAAACGGAAACACCCGTCAGTACAGCAGGCAAAATTGTGAGGGTGGCTGAATGGGCGCCTCCCAGGGTGCCTGTTATCGACGCAGTCACGTTGCTTGACACCGTCGACGTCGTAATCGAGAACGTCGCGGATGTAGCGCCCGCCAAGACCGTCACGCTGGCTGGAACTACTGCGCTTGCACTGCTCGACGCTAATGTGACCCCAATTCCTCCAGTGGGAGCCGCTGCGTTTAGCGTAACAGTTCCGGTCGACGATGTCCCTCCGGTTACGCTCGTTGGAGTAACAGAAACGGACGCTAGAGCCGGAGGGGAAATGGTAAGCGTCGCGGTTGCCTTGTTACTACCCTGAGTTCCTGTAATCGTCGCAGTCGTCGAACTTGCGACCGCAGTTGTAGCGATGACAAACGTAGCGGTCGCCGATCCCGCTGCAATAGTAACGGTTATGGGAGGCTTCGCGCTTAGGGAACTCGACGACAGACTCACGGCCGATCCGCCCGAAGGAGCCAGGCCACTCAACGTCAGCGTGCCCGTCGAGTTTGTGCCGCCGACGACGGAGTTGGGATTGACGGTCAGGGTGGTGAGAACGGGAGCCTTGATAATCAGAACGGCGTGAACTGAGTCACTTCCAAGCGTTCCAGTTACGGTCACAGATGTGTCGGATGCGACTGGTGAGGTTTTTATCGCAAACGAGGTTGAATTTGAGCCGGCGGGCACGGTGATCGATGCCGGAATCGAAAGACTCGAAGACGCAGCCGACAGCGAGACCGAAATTCCGCCAGTTGGGGCATTTCCGGTCAACGTGATCGTCCCCGTGGCCGACGTGCCTCCGATAACTGAGGAGGGAACGATCGACAAGCCGGACAATCCTGGCGCCAGAACCTGGAGGGTCGCCGAAGCAGAGTTGCTTCCCTGAGTTCCGGTAATAACAGCCGAAACCGAGGTCTGAACTGGCGTAGTCGCGACCGCGAACGTAGTGCTCTGAGACCCGGCAGGAACCGTTACGGATGAGGGGACGCTTACGCTCGGAGTATTCGATTTGAGACTTACGGCCAGTCCGCCCGTTAGTGCCGGGGCACTCAAGGTCACCGTTCCGGTTGCGTTCGCACCACCCATCACGCTAGTTGGCGCCACGGAAATGCCCGTAAGGATTGGAAACGGGAGCACTTTAAGCGTTGCCGATACCGATTGGCTTGCGGACTGGGCGGTGATCACCGCATTCGTGGCGGTCGTTACCTTGTTCGTCTGGATCGTGAACGTCGCCTGAGTTGCCCCGGCAACAATTACGACCATTGCCGGAGGCATCGCAGACGGGTCAGAACTTGAGAGGGTGACAACGTCCCCGCCAGAGGGGGCAGGTTGAGTAAGTGTAACCGTACCTGTAACAGAACCGCCTCCCAAGATTGAAGTTGGATTGACGGTCATAGTCGCGATTGGTACCGTGTTAACTTCGGTGCCGATCGCGTAAAAGATGAAGTCTTCCGAGCCAACGTAGACGACTCCATCCCGTCCAATCGCCGCCGATGCGATGATAGGCCCGCTTGTGGGATAGGTCCAGAGTGGTGAACCGAGTGGACTCACTGCATGAAGTCCACTGTCGTCCGACCCCACGTAAATCGTGCCATCCGCGCCTATCGACGGAGAAGAATGAATCGGTCCGCCGGCAAAATACTTCCAAATCGGCGCGCCGCTTGAATTGAGGGCATACAGGTACTGGTCAACGGAACCAACATAAACCGTCCCGTCTGTTCCGACGGACGGTGAGGAGTAGATGGAGCCGCCGGTCCTGTATGTCCACTTGTATCCGCCGGAATGGTCCAGAGCATACAAATAACCGTCAAACGAGCCAAAGTAAATGGAGCCGTCTGCGCCAATTGCTGGAGAAGAGAGAACGATGCCTCCCGTCGGATAGGTCCACAGGACCTTTCCTGCCTCGGAAATCGCGTAAACATTCTGGTCGTTCGAGCCTACGTAAACCGTTCCGTCAGGGCCGACTGCCGGTGAGGACTCGATTTGCCCACCGGTGGCGCACTTCCACTTTGTGTCCCCGGAAGGTGTAAATGCGTACACGTTGCCGTCGGCTTGTGAACCGACGTAGATCGTGCCGTCTTGGCCGATTGCGGGCGAAGGCAGCCATCCGTTGGGAGTACCGCCGGCAAAAGAACGCCAAAGGAGGGAGCCGCTTGAACTTAAAGCGCGGACGTATCCATCGTATGAGTTGACGTAAACCGTTCCGTCGGTTCCAACGATAGGTGCGGTCGGCGTATCAACTTCGTATTGCCACTTGACGTCACCGGTCGGCGTAAATGCATACAGGTAACCGTCGTTTGAGCCAACGTAAATGGTTCCATCCGCGCCGACGGCAGCCGACGAGCCGAAGATATCGTTTCCTGTTTTGTAAGACCAGCGAAGTAAGCCGTTCGACCCGCCGCCCACTCCCACGCCACTGTTCTTGCTGTTTTGATGGAATTTGGGCCAAGGCGCCGTCGGCTGAGTTCCATTCGTTGCCGAAACCGTCAATGTCTGATTGAGTGAAATGCCGCCGAACGCAGCGGTCAAGATCGCCGTGGTAGGCAAGATCTGAGCCTGATTGGTCGATATCGTAAACGTAGACGAGGTCGAACCCGCCGGTATTGTAACTGTGCCGGGTACGGTAGCGACCGTCACGGATGCCGAAGAGAGGATGATCATGGCTCCGCCTGGAGGAGCGGGAGCCGTCAGCGAGACGGTTCCCGTCGCCTTCGTCCCAGAAATTACCGTCGTCGGAGATACCGTGAAGCTCTTCAACGTGGTGCTCCCGGTCGCTGCAATCTGAAGGTTCCACATGCCCCGGCCATACGTGCCGGCAACTAAATATCCGGTGCCAGGAACCGAAATTAAATCCTGAACGATAATGTTCGGAAGTCCGAGCGGCGCGCCCGCATTGAACCACGTTACGCCCGAGTCGATGGTTACGAAAACTCCGACGTCCATCGCGACCCACCACGTCGTTAAAGGATTTGTCAGGTCGCGAGCGATGGCGTTCAGAGCTACGTCCGGAAGACTGTCAAGACCTTTGCCTGACACGCTGGTAAATATCGGCGAAGCCGCCATCGTATTGGCACAGCGATATAAGTGCTGGTAACCGATATTAGATCCGTTGAATGCTACGAGGATGTCGTTAGGGTCGGTCGGGCTGACGCTGATTGAATTAATACAGACCGTGGGAATTTGTGACGTACCCGAGTTGAATTGCTTCCACGTTACACCCCGGTCGGTGGACATCCATAACCCGCCATCGACGGCGCCAGTATAAATTCGATTCGAATCGGTAGGGGCTACCGCAATCGACACAATGAAAGCCCCAGCCAAGCCATTCGTGAGCCCATTCGAGCCTTGATTCCCAAATGGTCCCGACCATTTCTGAGTGCTCTCGTTCCACTGGTAGAGGTAGTTGGTTCCCGTGTACATCAAGTTTTGATTCTGCGGGTCAAGCCTTACTGCCGGAGTATTCGCTAAGTTTCCGGTAAGCGTGTACTGACTTAGCAGGTCATAACTGGATTGCCACCCATCGGCGGTGTGCATGATAATGTTGTGGTCGATTGCATGTCCGGCCATGTATTGGACCAACGGGTTCGTCTGGTTGATTGCGCTGCCAACGCCGTCGGAGGTGTAGATATCGCTCCAATGAGCCGTGTCGCCGGTTGCAAGCACTGAGCCGTTGTCTTGAGTCCCACCCGCAACGTAGGAAGGGTTGGTCGGGTGGGCGGCAATCCGATAGAACATCGTTAGGCCGAGCGTCTTGCTAAGCCGGCTTAGATTTCCGGTGCTAAAAGCGGAGTTGAATAGAGCCGAGTAGATCCCTCCATCGCTTCCAAGAAGAACTAGGTTCGGATTCGTTGGGCAAATCGCGATGCTGTGCTGATCAACGTGGTAGGGCTGGTTAAACGAAGAGGACAGCTCGGTCCAAGTGTTGCCTCCATCCAACGAGTAGTTCACCAGCAACTCGTCGAGATACAGCACATCTGCGGTAGTAGATCCATTAGGATGCGATCCGCACTTGAGGTCGAAGTCGTACCAGCCTTGGACAAAATTCCCTCGATTGCCAATCCCATTTTGAGGCAGTTTTGCACTCTTGTCGGCCCAAGTCTTTCCTTGGTCGGAACTCGCGTATAGCTTGATGTTCTCAGAATCCAGCACGTAAACGTTGTTCGGGTTCGTCGGAGACGTCCCTATCGAATAAGCCTCGTAGCTTGTCCCGTTTGCCGAGACCGGACTGGGCAGAAGCTGCCACGTCAAACCATGATCATCCGACTTGTAGAGTCGCGATGGGTTGCCGGTGCTCGTCGCAAATCCTGCTGCAACCGCATAGATCCGAACCGAACCGTTACTTGGCGCGCTTGCCGCTATCGTGGGCCAGGCAAAGCCGTACCCTCCGCTTTGCATGCGTGTCCATACCGCTCCACCGTTGGTCGATCGATACAAATAGCCTCGTCCGGTGAGAGAATCCGAAGTGCCCGCAATCAAGATATTGCTGTTCGTTGGGTCGATGACAATGCTGCTGACTTCGACTTTTCCGATGAATTGCTCGGCAATTTCCGACCAGGTCGAGCCGCCATCCGTGGATTTCATCAACCCATAGCTGCCGCCGATTCTCCCGTGGTAGTCACCACGCCCGACGTAGATGGTCGTTGGATTGGTCGGATCGATTGCAAGACAGTTAACGGCTAGTTCGGACCACGACGCAGAGAGCCACTTCCAGTTAGCCCCACTGTCTACGCTCTTCCAGAGACCGCCTTGTCCGCCCCCGGCGTACATGGTTTGAGAATTATTCGGGTCGAAAGCGACCGCACTGACTCGGCCACTGAGAACGTCGGATTGTCCGACCAGATCCGACGGTCCAATGAACTGCCACGTGCTCGAGTCGAATGGTGAATGTGACCTTCCAATCTTGATTTGGCCGGCTGGTTTCATTGCGGACGCATGTGTCCGGCCCCGATCCAACGCAAGCCAGTCCATGGTGTCGTTGGGAAAAGCCCGTTGACTGACGAAACTTCGATAAGTGTCTAAATAGTCGAGTCGTGGGTCGCCGTCGTCGTCGTCGGAGCGACTCTGACCGGCTTTCTTTGGTTTGTCCTTGTCGCCATCTTCCCTTATGAAGCCGGCTATCCTGCGATTCAGGCTGCGAACAGAATTCCAAGAGACCGGTTCTTCATCGACTTTCATCGGATGAACTCCGGGAATCGACGCCGTGGCGGCTATGGCCATCTTCTCGTCTACACCGGATTTGAGCTCGATCCGAAAAAACCTCGATCCCCTTCTTCGAGATTCGATCCGGCCGACACGCTGAACAACCTTCGCCAGTTGCTCGATGGAGACTCCAGGCTCGATGCGGGCATAGACCTCGCCAATATTGGGCGTTACCTTGTGCTGAGTACAAGCAAGTAAGAGGGCAAAAAGTAGCCTGATCAGGTTAATACCTCTAGGAATCCAATCTCGTCACCGACAAGGGTAGATCGGTGTTGGCAATCTTACCAGACGATCAATTTTAGAACTTCTGCAAGCACTTCGTTGATCATTTAGGCATTGGCTTAAGGCGCCCTGCCGATCCCTTCCCACCGAACCTTCCAACCACTTCCGGAGGGAAAGCCAGGAGCGTTTCGGTGGGGCGCCCCGTCCCAACCGGCTGCCATCATCGCGACCGCGTACAGCAACGCCCCGTTCGACGGAAAGTACGGGAATGGGCCGCCGGTCGCCAAACCTCGTTCGTCGAATTGGAACCCGGGCGACTTGTGAAGCAGCATGTCGATCGCCCGATCCGTTTCACCGAGGCGAGCCGCGCACATCGCCAGCATCGGGAAATCCCAGCCCCAGGTGTGGTTGAAATCCCAGTTCGAAGCAACCTTGTCAAACGTCCTTTGCATCGTCTCGCGATCGACTCCATCGCCAGGAAGCATCCCGAAAACTCCCGTCAGGGCAGGATGCTCGAACGTCCACTTCGTCCACATGTCCTTGACGCCTTCATGCAGAACATAGAGGCCGTCCTGCTCCGGAAGTGGCGACAGACCGCGCAGCACTTTGTCCCAATCCGCACGCTCAGCAAGTCCCATGCGCTTGCGCCAAAGCTGGGCCGTGCGGAGTCCGAACCTCCAGTAGCCGAGTTCGAAGGTGGGATTCTGAGTCGTACGAGGGTCGGTGTTCTCGGACACGACGAAGACGGGGGGACCAAGCACATAACGTTGGGTCACCGGATCAAGGAAGGCGTACGAAGACAGAAAGTCTGCCGTCGCCTCTACGATCGGTTGCCACTTCTTCAAAGTCGCTTGGGTCGGGTGAGCCCGGTAGTCCAGCTCGGCAAAGAAGATCGGATGCGGCTGTTGCCAGATCAAGAGAGCGTGGATCTCGTGGGGCCACTCGCGCAAGTCGGGTCCGATACACTTTGGCCACCGCGCGCCAAGATATCCCTCGCTTTTCGCAAGCTTCAGCGCGCCAGGCAGCAGCTTCTTATAGATTCCAAGGCTGCGATCAAGCTCCGGCCACCGGTTCCAAACCGCCCACTGCGCGGCGTGCCACCAGTACATCTCCATGTGGAATCGGCCGTACCAGCCGTTGTTGACCAACCCGCTCTCTTGGGGCGGGAAGGAGCCGGCCTCGTTGACTTTCATCAAGTACTGAGAGAGCACTATTCGCCGCTCGAGCTCCTTCCAGCGTGGGTCAGTGCTGCCGGAAAGGTCGATGGCTCCTCCCGAGTTCCAATACATTGGCCACTTCTGGCGACATGCCGAAAGGGTTGTCTCCACCGTTGGCAAGTTCTTGGTAACGGCATCACGCGAAAAAGCGCAGACAAACGAAAGGGTCTCCGAACCGGAGGACGGCTGGATCGTTACACGATCTCGCTCGGGCATGGAGTCAAGGTATAGCTCTTGATTCTCCCTTGCCTCGGCAACCTGCTCCTTCCCGCCAATCTCATACCAAACCTTCAACGCCTTGACGAACCCATGGGCAGGATCTGGTCCAAGGGTGTTATCAGCGCGCATCGTGAGCCGCCCGTCCCGATTCGCCTTGTTTGCCTGTTCGGTGACATCCACCCACTTATCGCCCGCTCCATACTCAGCTTTGACAATGCGCAGTGGAGGCGCTTCACCCGACTTCGGAGACGCAACGGAGGCGCCCGCCTCGCACAATAGGCTCACCCGATAGTCGTCGTTATCGAACTTTCGAAAGAGATCGAGGCGGTTGCCATTTGAGCTTGGGAGCTTGTCAAAGTGTCCTGGATGGCTCCAATCACCGACCAAGTTCGCGAATTGGAGCGGGTCATTTCCGGGACAAGAGAGAAATGCAGTCAATCGACCCTGCTTCACGAGCGGCGATTCAATTAGGGCAGCGATCGCATCCACGCCTGGATGGCAAGCCGTCGTCACCGTTACGGGATCACCGTCGATTTCGAATTTGCTTGTGACGATTCCGTTCCAGAGATCCAGCGTTTGCTTTGGATTTTGCAGGTCGGATGCAGTTGCGATCCTGCCGTCTTTCTTCAGCAAAGTCAGTCCGATCCTGCCTAAATTGATGCGATGGGGATTAGCAGCCATCCATTCGGAAAGCTGAGGATGCTCCGCATCGAACATCGGGTACCGAACCGGTCGGCCGTGAGTATCCCAAACTTGACCTTGAAAATCTTCAAGCCTCTGTCCCGGCGGAAGCGGACTCGAATGCCAACCCCAGTGCGACATGGTGTTGAATGGCACAAAAGTCTGCAAGCCGGTTAAATCCATCCCGAACGCGAATTCGCCGTTACCCACCTGCAGAGGCCTCGAATCGTCGAAGCGAGTCAATTCCACGTTATGCCGACTGACCAGCGCATGTCGGTCGATTCGGGCGGTCGAAGAGTACGTCAGGAGAATCGAGGCAAGACTAGCGAGCACCCCCGAAATGTACCTAGGAGTGAATCTTTCCGCCGCTAGACGTCCGTGCTCGGCCGATGGCGGAGCCTTGGCTCAATCCATCGGCACAAAGACACCCCAGAATGGAAATTCGATCTCAGTTCAGAGTCGCCTTTTGCCTAGCGATACTCCCTTGTTTGTCTGCCGCCGCTCTCAAAGATCCCGTCGCATATTTCGAGGCCAACACAAAATGCTCGGCGGCCTCGGAATACTTTTTGTGATTTAAGTCAGACTCGGCGACACAATACTGGACAGTGGCGTTCTTAGGCGCCAGGCGCAGAACAAATTGGATATAACGCGTTAAACCTCGGTTATCGTCCGAAGCGTGCTCGAGTAGATCGATGATTCCCAGGGCGCTGTTGAGTTGCACATCGATAGGTCTCGAGCCGGGGGGAAGTTCGAGACTCTGCCCCACCGGAAACGTGGAGTATTGGCGCTGGCCTTCCAATACTTGCCCACAGAGTGCGAGCGCAAGCGAGGCTTGAAGCCAAATGGTGATGGGGGACGATGAATTGAGGCCAGCGATGGTGAGGTCGCGCATTTCGCGGTACCTGCCTTCCTCAAAACAAATATCCGCCAGGTCCTCCAGCGTCGCCATGTCGCCAGGTTCTTCTCGAAGCCTGCGTTCATAGAGCGGTCGTGCCTTGGCAAAGTCGCCTTTTGCGGCAAACCGGTCAGCATCCATCAACCACGCGAAGTCTTGCCTGGGAACCGGCCGTGGGGCGGCGTTGGCGGCAGCCTCCTCCTCAGGGGTCAAGGGAACAAAGACACATCCGTCCACGAGCCGGTAGTCGTTGGAATCCGAACTAATTTCAATGTGATAGTCCTTCGACCTCGGTTTAGGCTCGGTGACTACAGGAGGAGCAGTCTCGCTCTTGGCGAACAGGACTTCGGGAGGGATAAGGGTCCCTGGAAATCTGGCCCCCCAGGGATGCTTCTTGCAGTCAATCTTCTTTTTGTAGGCAATGATCGCCTTTAGCCATGCGCGCTCCGGTGCAAGCTCTTCATGGGTTTGGGCATAGACTAGCCGTGGAATGAGCACGAGAATACTTGCTGCTACGTACACGGGGAACTTCATCGGCGACGACCTATACCGGTCAGACGCACAACCGGCTATTCGGTTTTGGAAACAGCGCGGAATGCCGCAAGCATGGCTCAAGTCGAATTTGGAACCATTACCTCCCACCAATGCCCATGCGAATATAATGCCGTAGCAACCTGATGCGGTCCGAGGCAAGGAAATTCTATATCTTGGGAGGCACCCTCCCCGCCGACTCGGCTAGCTATGTTGAGCGACAGGCAGACCGCGATCTGCTCGACAATCTCACCGACGGTAACTATTGCTACGTCCTCAATTCCCGCCAAATGGGAAAGTCGTCGCTTTGCATCCGCACCTTGGCAAAACTCGAGTCGGGTGGAATCCACACCGCCTTTATCGATCTGACCCAGTTCGGCGGGCGGAATGCTCAAATCACCCAATGGTACACCGCGATCGTCGCAAGGATCGGCCGGGACCTCGGTCTGCAACGAGAGACCCTCGCCGAAGTCAAGAAACTGGCTGGCGAGAGCCCGTTGATCACTTTTTTCGAAATCATCCGGACGGTGTTTCTCGAGAAGACCACCGGCCAGATCGTGGTCTTTATCGACGAGATCGACGCAACCCGTAGCCTGCCCTTTGATACCGAAGATTTCTTCGCCGGAATTCGCGAATGCTATAACCGTCGGGTTCAGGACCCGGCATTCGAACGTCTGACATTTTGCCTGCTGGGCGTTGCCGTTCCCAACGACCTCATCCGCAATCCCTCGACCACGCCGTTCAACATCGGCGTGCGGATTCAGGTCGAAGACTTTACGCTCACAGAAATTCGGGGACTGACGAAAGGCCTTGGACCGGACGGCGAACACCTTGGCGCCCGCATTCACTACTGGACGAACGGGCAGCCCTTTCTGACCCAGAGCCTCTGCCAAGCGGTGCTCGATGACGGTATTCGTGATGACAAGGGAGTAGACGACCTCGTCACGAATCTCTTCTTCGTACCTCGCGCCATTGACAAGAATTCGAACCTGTCCGACGTCGCCAACCGAGTCCTAAACGATCCTGGAGAGGACGGTCAACCGGAGAAGTTCCTCGCAAACGTGCTTAGCACTTATGAGAAAGTGCTGCGTTCCCGCACCCACCGAGGC
>Ga0206936_1107_pt1 | contig 13041 bp, 10 predicted proteins | sample Alteio_BWOrgHeat_14_FD_152922 | JGI IMG/M metagenome (GOLD analysis project Ga0206936, IMG submission 152922) | Enriched cells from forest soil in Barre Woods Harvard Forest LTER site, Petersham, Massachusetts, United States -... | ecosystem: Environmental > Terrestrial > Soil > Temperate forest >... | reverse complement strand
GCACCTTCACCGTGGGTGTACTCGTCCCGGAGATCAGCGAAGGATACTCAACCGCAGTACTCGGTGGCATCGAAGATGAGCTGCTAAAGGAAGGTTTGTTTTATTTCGTCGCCAGTCATCGCCATCACGCTGAATTACTTGAAGCGTATCCGCGGCTGATGATCTCTCGAGCTGTCGATGGCATCATCGCCGTCGATACAAAAGTAAGTGAACATATTCCTGTGCCAGTCGTTGCCGTCTCTGGCCACTGGCATAATCAACACGCCATCAGCGTAGAACTTGATCACAGGCGGGCGGCACATCTGGCTCTGGAACACCTGCAAAAACAAGGTCATCGGCGCATCGCCTTCATCAAGGGCCAGGCCTTCAGTTCCGATACTAGTCGCCGCTGGAAGGCTATCCGCGAAGTAGCCGGGAAGCTCGGCATCGGAATCTACCCGGAGCTCACAGTGCAGCTTCGCAGCCCGGACCCGGGACCTGAGCCCGGCCATCTCGCCACACAGGAACTGCTGACTCGCAAGTCCCCGTTCTCAGCGATTTTCAGCTTCAATGACGCCTCTGCCGTCGGCGCAATCAGCGCACTGCGCGAGGCCGGACTTCAGGTTCCACGCGACGTTTCCATCGTCGGCTTCGACGATGTACTGTTCGCGGCTACGAGCCATCCACCGCTCACTACCGTGCGGCAACCGTTGCGTCAGATGGGTCAGATGGCTGCAACGACGCTGCTGGGAATGATTCAGGGCCAGGCCGAGAATAAACCTGGAACCGTGATCACGGTATATCCGGAACTGGTCGTACGCCGATCCACCGCACGTATTTCCACTCACACTCAGGACAGTGGCAAAAAGTAGCTGAACAACGACAGCTTGAAGACAATGATGGCCCGGAAATTCTAGGCCATCGTTGATTGAACGTTAGCTACGCTAAATCATCGCTAAAAACTGAAGCGTGCCTGCAAATCGATGGTTCTCGATCCAAGCGCGCTCCCCGCCTGACCGAGATTTGAATTCGCGATGTTGGTCGAGAGACTGCTGGGGTTGATGTTCAACAGGTTAAGGGCATTGAACATGTTGGCCTTCACTTCGATCCTCGCGCCTTCTCCCAATACCCGCATGCTCGGTAAGCCGAACGCCTTGGATATGGTGAAATCAAGATCCCTGTATCCAGGACCGGCAAAGGAGTTGCGAACAATGCCTGGCGCAGGGATGAAGGTAGCGCTCGACTGTCCGGGATTGTCCGTGATGGCGTCCGCGTAGTTCGGAATCTTGAAGTAGTTATTGGTGAACTCATCGTTGTTAGTGCCGGTATCAGCAGTACCCGGGTTGGCGAAGTTGCTTCCTGTTTTGAAGGCGTCGTTGCTGGTGCTGTGCCCTGCCCCTCCAAGATAGTATGGGCGAAGATTCTGGTAGCCGTAGTTGCATAAATTGCAGTAGATCTGATGTGGCTCCTGATAAATCGGCGTCCATCCATAGCCTGAGTGGATGGTGAAAATGCCGCTGAACGACCATCCGCCTGCGATCTTTTCTACCCAGTTATGGCTGCCTCGGAAGAAAACAGGCTGCCACACACCAAAGGCCTTGAACGATTTGTTGATATCAAAATCCGAGCGTCCGTAAGAAAACTCGGGGTTGTAAAGATAGGCATCGCGGCCATACGGACCCGAGCCTGTATCCATGCTGTGCGCCCACGTGAACTGTCCCTCAGCAGAGAAACCATGCGAAAACTGATGCTTGATCCCGGCCAGCATCATGTTATTGTTCGACGTTCCCTTGCTGCCAAATGTGTTAATACCATTTACCAGGGGATTTAGAGGCGCTCCCATAATCTGACCGAAAGCATTGGCGTCATAGTTATACAGCAGATGGCGGCCAGTGCTGCCTTCGTAGCCGATGTTAGCTACCAGCGAGTGACCCAGATCGTATTCCACATCAAGCGAGTAATGATGCGAGTATTCGGTGGGCATAGTGCCGGGCAAGCCACCCAGGTTTGCGCCCCCTGCCGTCGGCAGCCCGGCTGAGTTAAACGTCGTTATGGCATTCGGATTTGCCGGGTAGCCGAAGATATCATTTGGGTCGCTTGAAACCGCATAGATGATATTCGGATTAATCTGCGTGGGACCCTTGCTTGAACCTGGAAGAGAACTGGTTCCTGGCGGGTTAAAGTCATAGTTGTTGGCAGTCGCGATTTGCTGCTGGTTGTAATTCAATCCGTATCCGCCGCGAACTACCAGCTTATTGTGGAGGGAATTTGGGCTCCAGTTGAAGCCGAACTGCGGTCCAAAGTTCAGCTTTTGCGCTGTCCATGCGCCGATGCCCGTCCGAATGGTTATCCCGGTCAACAAGTCTGTGCCGGCGCCAAACGAAAGCACGCCCATGTTGTTGTTCTTATCAGTAAGTGGTCCGAAGTAGGAGTAGCGCAGGCCTGCACTGAGAGTCAGGTTGGGTCCTGCCTTCCAATCGTCTTGAATGAAGGCGCCGAACATATTCTCGCGGTTGTCATTGCGGAAACCTCCGGGAATACCGGTAGTTGCCTGGAAATTCCCACCCTCGGCTTCCGGAGCATCGTTCATAAAGTCCCACAAATTGTAGAAGGTGTAATTCGGTGTTCCCAGTGGATCGTTCAAGTAATAGAGACGTGTGAAATCGAAGCCAAATTTGATTGTTTGGGCACGCAGAACCTTGGTTGCCACATCTTTATAACCGTAGGTCCATTGGTTCAGATGGTTCGGGGCGCTCACACCAAAATCGGACAGGGTAATATTCCCGGTTTGTGTCACGCTGCTCTGGGGCAGACCAAACGGAGCCTGCGGGTTGCTCGTGATCTCGTTGTAACGCCACCCCGCGGCGTTGGCGCGAGCTTCATTCAGAAAGGTCGGCGAAAAGGTGTGGTTCCAGATCACCGCAAAGGCATCATTGACCTGCGAATGGTTGAAGAGCTGATACCCAAGTCCGCCGTTATACTTCGTTGTAGTTGCCGGCACCCAATAAATCGCAAAACTGGCATGATCTTTGCTGGTCACGTCAGCATCGAGGCGTCCGTTGTATTGCTTGAAGTCGCTGCTGGTGGGATTGGCGGTGCTGTATTGGGCGATATCTGGGACGTTCGAAAGCCCACTGCCCACGCCAGGACTATCCGCACTCACATAGGTGAGATCCTGTGTGCCAAGACCAGTGGTGAGTGGCGAACCAATGTTCAACCCTTGTCCCTGAATTGTGTTGCAGTTCACACCTTCAGTAAGCCCGGCATCCTGGCATGTTGCAGAAGCAATTACCGTACCGAGTACAACCGCGCCCTTGAAATTGAGATAAGTGGAGGCAATACTTCCTGCGGGAGCCAACCCCGTAAGCGCAGACGTTGCGAACCATCCAGTGCCCGTCGCCGAAATGTTTTGACTCTGTCCTTCGTAACTGAAGAAGGCAAAGACTCTGTTCTTCCAAATCGGCCCACCGATGCTGCCGCCGAGTTGGTTGTAACGGTCTTCATCCCGTAGCAGACCGCGCTCTGATGGAGTAAGTTTGGCCCCTGTAGTCGGATCGACTGAATTGACCGACTGAGGGCCGTTCCAGCGCTGATACGCATTCAAGCCGGGACGATTCCACTGGAAGAAGAAACTGCCATGGATTTGGTTGGTTCCGCTCTTCGATGTAATCTCAGTGAGCGCACCGGAGAAACGGCTGTTTTCGGCGTCGTAGGCGTTGGTCACTACTTTGACGTTGCTGACCGAATCCTGACTCGGAGTAATTACCGTCGATCCTCCCCAAACTGCGCTCACCGTACTAATACCGTCGACCGTGTAGCCGTTGGTTTGAAACTGGCCGCCGTTAGTGTTAGCCGAGGCTCCATTCTCTGTGGCAAAGATACTGCTCGAACTTCCGAGGTTACCGCCGCCCCCATGGCTCGCACCCGACTGGGTCCCAGGCGACGCAAAGCCTCCACCGCCGCCGCTTTGCGCTCCATCTGCCTGCACTCCGGGAGCCAGTTGAATGAGACTGGTAACGTCGCGCTGGAATGCCGGCATGTGCTGAATTTCATTTTCAGAAATTGTGCGACCATTATTCGCAGTCTGCGTATCGATGGCGGGTTCGGCAGAGGCATTGACGGTCACCGTCTCGGAATCGGCGCCTACGCTCATCTGTACGTTGACCGAATTCGCCTGCTCAGGAATCAGTTGCAGTTGATCGAGAACCTGCTTCTGGAAGCCCTTCCGTTCAACGACCAAAGTAAACTTGTCCGCCGGCAACGCATTGAAGTTGTAGATACCGCTTGCATCGCTGGTGCGGACCTGCTTTTCGTTGGTTCCGAGATTGGTCAGTGTCAGGGTAGCGTCGGGAATCACGGCGCCTGTCGTGTCGGTCACCGTGCCTTGGATTGAGGTTCGGTACTGCGCGTTTGCCACCGAGGCCAGCAGAACAATCAGGATGGCGGAAAACCAACCTGCTGTGTGGAGGAGTCTGCGCCCAACGCCTTTGACATTCTCGATGGCGACGATCTTTCTCTCAATCTCAGAACTTACATGCGTGCTTTGCATTGGTCCTCCAGTGAATGCGTAACTGAACGCTCTTGGCAATCTGGTTTTTGGAGACTGCGTTTTGTTCTGCAGCGCGATGACTTAGCGCAAGCGATTGCGCAACGGGTTAAAGAGATAACACTCCCGATAATCGGTCGTCAAGGGATGCCTATAACTCCTCGACCGATGACATCAGATCCGATAAGAAAACACTTCACACTAAGGATTGAGACAAAGGCTGGGATGTGCAGGATTGCTCTATTCTTGTTTAACTGAAAACTTCATGTGGACAGGATCAAAATCACCTTGGATTCAAACGCTCAGGTTCGTGCCTTTTTCAATGACAATCTGCCGCAAGCCGAGAACCAGCATCAGCAACGAAGCAGCGAACGGCACTGCGAGGCCTATTCTTAGGGAGGAAGTTGCACTCGATACGATACCGGTCAACCACGGAAGGAATGCTGACCCCAGCCCGGCTACAAAAAATATGATCGTGTTTTCAGAATACTGAAGCGCAATCGCGAGCAGCAATGGATAAACCGGTCCCAGACCGAAGCCGACAAGAAAGACTCCGGGCAGGATGCCGAGACTCGCCGTGCTCGCAATCAGCAACAGCGTTCCCAGCACCACCGTACACAGACTTTGCATCAGTACCAGTCGCTCTGAACGGCGCACCAGAAGCACCGTCGAACTAAGCAGTCGGCTTAACATTAGTCCCACCCAGAAACAGGTACCGGCCGTGACCGTCGTCGTTATTGTCTGCTGTGTTCGCTGCACGTAGGCGGCGATCCATCCCCCCATTGAGCTCTCGATTCCTGTTGGCAAAAAAATCACAACCACCAGCGAGAGGGGCCAAAGCGCAAGATTCCGAATGCGCTTAAAGCTGAAATTCCCCCCATCGTTACGTTTTGAACAGGCGCTGGTCACAGGGTCGCGCTCCATCGTCACTGCCCACATGCCAACCATGGCAAAGAAAAACGCCACGACAGAGAAAATCGTTCGCACATCCGTCACTCGTAGCGAATGTGCTGCCAGAGTCGGACAGGTGCATGCGCCGATAGACCACACCAGATTCAGCCGATTGAGTTCGGCTCCGCGCCGCTCGAAGTGACGCCCCGCCTGCAATAGGCTGATCGAGGTCATCGTCGTCCCAAGTCCCAGGCCGAAGATCGCCATCCAACCAAAACAGGTCCAGCGGAACTGATCCACACCATAAGCCATGCCAAGAGCGCCAAGAGCAATCAGAAAGCTGCCATACCCTACAGATCGCGTTCTGACACGATGCACAAGCAATGCGCCCAGCGAAGAGCCCAGCCATCCCAGAAAGAAGAGCAGGCCAGCCTGACTATCGGCCAGCGACCACCGCACCAGCAACGCAGGCAACACCGAGCCTGGCAACGCCATGCCGACGCCAGTCGCGGCAAAAGCCAGATACACAATCGCAATCGAAACCCAATTGAAGATGAAATTGGAACGCGACGGCTGGCTCATAACTCCATGCAGGCTCTCTTGACCTGAATACCGCGGGGTACGCGTATATGTAAATGCCTGACCATCTCCGCGATCTTACACTTTGCTCCTGCATCGCGGCAGCGAATGCTGTGAAAGGCAACAAACGGAAAATTGTTGGCTGACAACTTGCGATGACCCTGCCCCGCAGCATCTAATGGTCTTGAATCAAATGGAGAATATGATGCCTGCTATTTTGCCGCCGGGAACACAAGCACCAGAATTCCAACTGTCAGCCACGCCCGACAAGAAAATCTCCCTTAGCGAATTGCGCGGCAAGCCCGTCATCCTTGCCTTTTACCCCGCCGATTGGAGCCCTGTTTGCGGCGATCAGATGGCGCTCTACAATGAAATCCTCCCCGAATTCCAAAGTCACGGCGCTGAGTTGTTGGGCATTTCTGTGGACGGTGCCTGGTGCCACGCCGCCTACGCGAAAGACCACAACCTGCAATTCCCTTTGCTCGCCGATTTCGAACCGAAGGGCGCCGTCGCCCGTGCGTATGGAGCCTATCGTGAGGGCGAGGGATGGACAGAACGGGCTCTCTTCGTCATCGACAAGGATGGAATCATTCGCTGGAGTTACTGCTCGCCCATTGCCGTCAATCCGGGTGCGGATGGAATCCTTGAAGCGCTCGAATCGCTTGAAAAGTAGGAGGCGATTTTGAGCACATTGAAGAATGACGTCAGCGATCAGGACCACATCCTGGACAACGCGGATGCGCCACTCACGCTGGTAGAGTATGGCGACTACGAGTGCCCGCATTGCGGGCATGCACATCCGATCGTCAAGCGGGTCAAAGCTCATTTTGGCGACCGGCTCCGCTTCGTCTTTCGCAATTTTCCGCTCACTCGGATTCACCCGAACGCCGAGCCTGCCGCCGAGGTCGCCGAATTCGCAGCATCCAAAGGCCAGTTCTGGCAAATGCATGATCTGCTCTTCGAAAACCAATCCCGCCTGGGTCTAGAGCTATTCGAAGAGCTCTCGGCCGAACTGAATCTGGAACTGGCAGACATGCGCCAGGCTCTGGGCAACCATAGCTTCATCAATCGTGTTCGCGCTGATTTCACTGGTGGTGTACGAAGCGGCGTAAACGGGACACCCACCTTTTTTATCAATGGCGAGCGCCACAGCGGACCGTTCGATTTCGATGCGCTGGTGAACAAAATCGCGGCGGCGGCTTCCTGACAGCGCATCGTTCGAATGTCTTCCAATTCACAATCGAGAGAGCATCAGTAACTGTGTCCAAGAATCGGATGCGGCTCGTACGGCTTCTGCAGCAAGCCGATCTCTTCTTCCGTAAGCCGAATGCTCAATGCAGCTAACGCATCTTCCAACTGGTACGGCTTGCTCGCCCCAATAATAGGCGCCGTCATGCCGGGACGTGACAAGATCCACGCCAAAGCAACCTGTGCGTTCTTCACGCCTCGGGCCTTTGCAATCTCCGTCAGCCGGTCTACAACAACAAAATCCGAGTCGCGATAGTAGAGGCTGTGCGCATACTCGTCCGTTCTTGCGCGGGTAGTCTCCCCTTGTTTCTTGTCCTCGTTCGCCTTGCGGTTACCCGCGAGAAATCCTCGGGCCAGCGGACTCCACGGAATAAGCCCCACGCCTTCTGAAATGCACAGCGGAATCATCTCGCGCTCTTCTTCGCGATACACTAGGTTGTAGTGATTCTGCATGGTCACAAAGCGCGCGAAGTCGCGCTCCTTCTGGTTCTGAAGCATCTTCAAAAATTGCCACGCATACATTGACGACGCACCCAGATAGAGCGCCTTGCCTGCACGAACAACATCGTTCAGAGCCTCCACAGTCTCCTCGACCGGTGTATTCGAATCGAAGCGGTGAATCTGGTAGAGGTCTACGTAGTCCACCCCAAGGCGCTTCAGACTCTTATCGATCGCGTCGAAAATGTGTTTCCGGGACAGGCCACGATCATTGGGCGCATCCGACATCGGGTTGAAAACCTTGGTCGCAATGACCACATTGTCCCGTGAGCCCGCAAACTCCTTCAGTGCGCGTCCGGTAACTTCTTCGCTTACTCCCAGCGAATACATATCCGCGGTATCGAAAAAGTTGATGCCCGCCTCAACCGCCCTGCGTATGAGCGGCTTCGAGGCCTCCTCATCAAGCACCCACTCGCGCCACTTGTTCGAGCCGTAGGTCATCATGCCCAGACAAAGGCGAGAAACCTTCGTGCCGGTACTGCCAAGATTCACATATTCCATTCACAAATCTCCTCGCAACAAGTTCAACATTCAATTATCTATGCTCTTCCCGATAAGTAGTTTGGATGCCCCTCGCCCTGAATAAATTGCGCTCAGAGCTGGCCGTAACGGGATCATTAGTGCCGCACGATTGACGACTGGCTCAGTCATGATCAATCTCCTCCTTAGTCACAGCTCCTCCGGTAAAAAAGGGTACCTTCGCGCAACACGGCGTTACTCCATCGCCAGAAAACTAGTTATCCCTCGTTCGCGCACTTCGTCACAAGAAAAGTCGCCGCAATTGCGAATTTTTCCGCTATGTTCAGCAGAGGTGCCATGAACTCCGCAACCGAAGCCCGAGAATCTTTTGACGCGCAATTCAGCCTGGTCTACGAAGAACTGCGCCGTCTCGCGGCAAACGTTCTACGCAGCGAGCAGAGAGGGCGTCTGACGCCCACAACGCTGGTACACGAAGCGTGGCTGAAACTCGCCCACTATCCTCAGGTCGCGGACACGTCGCGGCTGCATTTCAAGCGCATTGCTGCCCGTGCCATGCGTCAGGTGCTCGTCGAGGCTGCCAGGAGACGACACGCACTGAGACGGCGCGACGGTGAAATCCTCGTCACTTTCGACGAACAGGTACCCGGAATGCGTAACCTCGCCGACCCCAAAGACATACTGGCTCTCGACAGCGCTCTCGAGGGTCTAAGTCGAATCTCGGTACGACAGGCAAAGCTGGTCGAGGGCCGTTTTTTTGGCGGTCTGGAGGCTGGCGAACTGGCGGTCCTCCTCGATATATCCGAATCGACCGTGGCTCGTGAGTGGCGCTCTGCCAGAGCGTGGTTATCGCTCGAAATCCGTCGGAATCTAACCAGTGTGCGCGAATCCAATAAGCCGAGCGAGGTACCTCCTTCAGTCCTCGGATCAGGCGGTCTGTAGCGAGGAGGTAGTCCAAATGGACGAAGAACGATGGCAGAAGATTCAGGAGATTTTCTCTCACGCCGTCGAACTACCTCTTGAAGAGCAACCATCCGCCGCGAAAGAGTTGTGCGGCGGAGATGATGCCCTGCTCACCGAAGTGATGGAGTTGCTCAAAGAAGACCGCGCCGCCAATCCGATTCTCGATTCAGGATTGGACGAGACCGCGCGCGCAGTGCTCGACTTCGGCCCATTGCCTTCTTTCGTCGAAAAACAGATCGGCCCCTATCGTTTGTTGAAGCTCCTCGGCGAAGGCGGAATGGGTGTTGTCTATCTGGCGGAGCGCACCGATATCGGTGGACGCGTTGCCATCAAGCTGCTGCGTGACGCATGGCTATCGCCCATGCGCCGGCAGCGGTTTCGCATCGAGCAGACCACACTCGCGCAATTGAACCATCCCTCCATCGCGCGAATTTACGATTCCAACACACTCGAAGATGGCACTCCCTGGTTTGTCATGGAGTACGCCGACGGCCTACCCCTCACCGACTATTGCAAGGCGCACGCAGGCACAGTTCGCGAGTGCCTGCGGCTGTTTCGCCGCGTATGCGAGGCGGTTCAGTACGCGCATAGCCATGCCATCATTCATCGCGATCTCAAGCCCTCCAACATTTTCGTCACCGAAGAGGGTGAGGTTAAGCTGCTCGACTTCGGCATTGCGAAACAGTTGAACCCCGACGAGTCGACCGAAGCTGACGCGATGCGCACCATCACCGGTCTGCGCATGATGACCCTCGCTTACGCTGCACCCGAACAGATTGCCGGAGGCGCGGTTGGCGTATACAGCGATGTGTACGCGCTTGGTGTCGTGCTCTACGAACTACTCACAGAACGATTTCCTCACGGCAACTCCAACGCCGAAATTGAAATCATCCATGCCATCGCAAACGAACACCAGACAGAGAAGCCATCGGCCCTCATCCATCGCGAAATACTCTCGAAATATACGCAACTGACCAGGTCTGAATGGGCCGACCTCGATGTGCTGGCGCTCAAAGCTCTGGAACCTGACCCTGAGCGTCGGTACCGCACAGCAGATGCCTTGATTCGCGATCTTGATGCTCTGCTCGAAGGCCGGCCGCTTGAAGCTCGCCCTAACAAGCTAAGCTACACGGTTGGTAAATTTGCCCGTCGCAATCGCCGCGCGTTGGGCGTCGTTGCAGCCATGCTGCTATTAATCACCACAATGATTTTCTTCTACACAGTGCGCCTTGAGCGGGCACGAAACGCGGCCTTGCAGGAGGCGGCGAGAACCCTGCGCATCCAGCAATTTACCGAAAGCCTCTTCGACGGCGGAGATAAATCTGCCGGCCCCGCGTTGGATCTGAAAGCTCTTGACCTTCTCAATCGAGGCCGCACAGAAGCCACAAGTCTCTCCGCCGACCCCGAGATGCAAGCCGATATGCAAGAGACGCTGGGAGGCATTTACCAGAAGCTCGGCAAGCTCGACCTCGCGGAGTCGCTCCTCGTTTCGGCTTTGCATCAACGTCAGAGTGCGCAGCCCCCGGACCTCCACAAGACTGCGGCCGATCTGGTAGCTCTCGGCCTACTGCGCAAGGATCAAGGAAAACTTGATGATGCCGAAAACCTCGTCCGCGAGGGCATGGAGATGTCGCAACGCGCGTCATCCGGCCTAGATTCCAGCAACGCTCCGTCGATGATCGCGCTCGGCATGGTCCTGGATGTGCGTGGCAAATACGATCAGGCACGGCAAATCCTGGAGACCGCTCTCAAGCTGCAACCGCAAAGCGTAAACGCAACAGCACAAACGGCGGAAAATCTAACCGAACTGGCCAACGCACACTTCTATCAGGGCCACTATGACATCTCAGAGTCACTGAACAAACAGGCGCTCGTCATCGACCGTCGATTGTTCGGCGAACGGCACCCGGCGGTTGTCCAGGAGCTCAACAACCTCGGCGCAATTGAAGAGAGTCGCGGCAACTACTCCGGCGCGGAAGCCTACTATCGCCAGGCGCTGGCCGTCACCGAAGCGTGGTACGGAACAGATCATCCAGAGACGGCTGCAAACCTCACGGCCCTCGCGCAAGAACTGTCTTACGAAAAGCGTGATCAGGATGCGCAGCCTTTGCTGGAGCGCGCCCTTGCAATCCAGAAGCGCGTGAATGGGCCCGTCACAGCCACCGTCGCCACCACCCTCAACCTGCTCGGAATGCTGGCCTACAATCGCGATGATTATCCCGCAGCGCGAAGCTACTTTACCCAGGCGATGGAAAGTTGGAAGCAACTCTACGGCGATCAGCATCAATCGGTAGCCGTGGCTTACTCAAATCTCGGCAGCGTGTGCCTCGGCGAGAAAGACTTCGCGTGCGCGGAGACGATGTACCGCGAGGCCATTCAACGATTCGAGAAAATTTCACCTGTCAGCGTAAATACAGCCATCGCGCATGCCAAGCTTGGCCGTGCCTTGCTTCGCGACCGCCGTTTCAAAGAAGCAGAACCCGAAACCCTCGGAGCCTACCGATACCTCGTGAAACAAATGACCCCAGCCAACGGCTTTCTCATGGCATGCCGCAAAGATCTGGCTGCAATTTACGACGGCCTCAACGAACCCGAAAAGGCCGGGCACTTTCGATCGGAGATGAAAGCCGTAAGCGCGGAAACCAAAGGTCACTGAAGATTAGTTCGAGAACATTGATCCCGCAAAAATTGATCGATATATAGTTCACGGCCGCTCACCGCGAATCGAACGCATCAGAATCTCTTCCACCTGAGGCAAACAATCCGCAACAGACTCTGCAACGGCATGGGCCCCCTCACGCATCAACTCTGCCGCAGCCCGATTGAGCAAGCCCCGCTGATCCTCCTGCGCAAGCGCTTCCCAATCCAACTTACTCAAGCCCACCATGTTACCGGTCCGGGCAATGCCGATCGTCCACATTCCAGCGTTACGCCCTTCGGCAATATCACTGGCCGTGTCACCGAGCTTGATGCACTCCCACGGCTTAACTTCAAACCTGCGGCAGATTTCAAGGCACATCGCTGGAGAAGGTCTTCCCGCTCCTACATCTTCGGGACTCATCGCAATCTCCGGGACATATCCTTCTTTTGCAGCCGCCGTCACCAGAGCGTCGAGCATCGCGCGCGTGTAGCCTGTCGTGGATCCGATCCGCAATCCCATCCCCTCGAACTTAGCGACAGCCTCGGGCACACCCGATAGAACATGCGAATAAGTCAAAAGACACTCCATCTGCAAAGGCATGAAAGCGGCATAGAGCTCAGCAGCAGCTTGCTCCGGCGGAGAGGCTCCATGCGCATCTTTCCACGCCGAGATTGTCTCCGGCTCGTGAAGCAGATTGGTGATGTGATCGAACTTAGCGAGGCCCATGTCTCGTCGAATCACGGCACGTGGCACCTTCACTCCCGCGTCCGCCAGCACGCGCTCAAGTGTCAGCACCGGAGCGAGGCTGCCGTGATCCACCGTCGTCCCGGCCCAATCAAAAATCAGCGCCTTGATTGCCATCACTCCCACTCCATTTCGGAAATCGTCTTTTCGCCCAACCCCATCGAGAGCGTCATCCCAGACCCGCCCGGCGAAGCAACAATCCGCACGCCGGCCTCCGGCTCCATTGTTACCAAGGCTTTCGTCGGATGCTTCGCATAAACCCCATGCCACCGCTCTGCAATCTCAAGCGACGGCGCACGTAGAAACCCGCGCGTATACTCCATGATCAACTCATCAATCTCAGCTTTGTTGAACCCGTCACACTACGCGACGAGCGGACTGACGAGATGTAAGTTGCAGATGCTTCGGACTGCTGTTCAGCCTAACGGATGGGAATTGGGGCCTTCGCTTGCGGCAGGGTTGACGCTGCGATTCT
>Ga0206936_1234_pt1 | contig 13083 bp, 12 predicted proteins | sample Alteio_BWOrgHeat_14_FD_152922 | JGI IMG/M metagenome (GOLD analysis project Ga0206936, IMG submission 152922) | Enriched cells from forest soil in Barre Woods Harvard Forest LTER site, Petersham, Massachusetts, United States -... | ecosystem: Environmental > Terrestrial > Soil > Temperate forest >... | reverse complement strand
AAATCTTTCGGGTTTCAGCGCGGACGGTTTCGGGGTTGGTTAAAAGCACGTTGGGGTCCAGGTTGCCCTGTACGGCCACGTTGCCCAGGGTATCCCAGGCTTCTTTAATGTCCATGTGCCAATCCACGCCAATCACGCTGGCGCCGGTTTGTTTCAAAAAGGGATAAAAAGGCGCGGTTTCGGTGCCGAAGTAAATAATCGGCAGGCCCGGGGTGAGTTTCTTAATAAGCTGCTGCACATAAGGCAGCACGAACTTTTTATATTCAGCCGGGGACAAAATGCCCACCCAGGAATCAAACAACTGCAGGGCCTGGGCGCCCGCGGCGGCCTGGCCGTTGAGATAGTCCGCAGTGGAAGAAACAATGCGGTTCATCAGCTCGTCCCAAACCTGAAAGTCGCCTTCCATGACAGAACGGGTGTGGAAGTAATCTTTAGAACCGTGGCCTTCTATTAAATAGGAAGCCAGGGTGAAGGGGGCGCCCGCGAAACCGATGAGGGGGATATTGGGTTTCAGACGGTGGCGGATGATTTTGACCGCGTCCATCACATAACCCAGGTCTTTCAACGCGTTCACTTCTTTCAGACGGTTTAAGTCTTGAGCGCCGCGGAAAGGATTGGAAATGACCGGCCCACCGGTTTCGGCGAACTCTAAATGAAAGCCCAGAGGTTCGGAGATGAGCAGGATATCAGCGAAGAGAATGGCGGCATCGACGCCCAAAACTTCCTGAGCGGAGACAGTCACTTCGGCGGCCAAGTCGGGGCGCTTGCAAAGGGTTAAGAAGGAAACGGTAAAAAAAAGACTAAAGATTATTTAACTTTGATAAACGCTGATAAACGCCGATAAAATCTTTGATGTTCCATCAACATCAGCGTTTATCAGAGTTCCAAAGATTTATGTTTAAGTCATCAGATTAAAAGAGGTTTGTTTTGAGCAAAACATACGACGCGATTCTTTTAGTAGGCTTTGGCGGACCCGAAAAACCCGAGGACGTTCTTTCTTTTCTGGAAGACGTGACCCATGGACGCAATGTCCCCCCCGAACGTTTAAAACTGGTGGCCAAGCAATATGAACAAATCGGCGGCACTTCCCCTTACAACAAACTCACCCGTGAGCAGGCACAGGCTTTAGAAAAATTACTCAAGGCCCGGGGATTGGATATTCCAGTAGTCGTGGGCTTCGCTCATTACTTCCCTCGGGTCGCCGACACCCTGATGGATTTAGCCAAGCAGGGCAAAACCCAAATTTTCACCATCATCATGGCCCCGCACCGCAGCCCCGCTTCCTACGATAAATATGTGAACAAGGTCAACGACGCGCTCAAAGCCATTGGCGAAGCGGGCCTCACCGTTCCCGAAATCACTTACGCCCCCGGCTGGCATACCCGGCCCGGCTTCATCCGCGCCATCGTGGACAATATCAACGAGGCTTATGCCCAACTGAGCGAAGCGGAAAAAGAACGCCACCGCGCCGAGCTGATCTTTACCACCCACAGCATTCCCCGCCGCATGGCGCACGAGTCGCCTTACTCTTTGCAGTTTGAGGAAACCGCTCAGCACGTCATGAAGCACATTGAGATTCCCTATTACCAAACCGCCTACACCAGCCGTAGCGGCAAGCCCGACGAAGCCTGGCTCATTCCTGACCTGGGTGATTTTATTGAAGCCCGTACTTATGAAACTTTATCCGCCTGCGTGGTCGCACCCATCGGCTTTTTAGTCGATCACGTCGAAGTGCTTTACGATATCGACACGCTGGCCCGGGAAAAAGCCAAGTGGAAAGCCCTGCACATGGTGCGCGCCAAAACCGTTGGGACTCACCCATCCTTCATCGCCATGCTGGCTTCTTTAGTGGAAGAGGCTTAAGAAAGGCAATTTTAAATTTTTAATTCTAAATTATTAATTGATGAAATTTTATTCCGGTTCACCGGAATAAAATGAACCTTAATTTAAAATTCAAAATTCATAATTGAAAATTGGACTTCGAATGAATCCCTTAAGAGTGGTCGTGATCGGCGCGGGTGTCAGCGGACTTGCCGCGGCCAACCGTCTTTTGGAACTTTCTAAAGAAAAAAATATTCCCCTCGATCTGAATATCTTGGAAGCGGGCCCCAAAGCGGGCGGTACCTTGAGCACTATTGAAAAAGAAGGCTTTCTCATGGAAGAAGGCCCCGACTGTTTCATCACCGAGAAACCAGCGGGCATTAACCTGATCAAGCGCCTCGATATGGAATGGCAGCTCATGCGCACCAACGCCGACTTGAAACAGTCCTTCATCCTCAAGGGCACCCAACTTTTCCCCATCCCCGAAGGCTTCTATTTATTAGCCCCTTCCCGCCTGATGCCAATCATGACCACTCCGCTGATTTCCTTCTGGGGCAAAATCCGCGCGGCTTTCGAGCCCTTCGTGAAGGTCCGCCGGGACCCGCAAGATGAAAGCCTGGGAGCTTTTGTACGCCGCCGTCTGGGAAAGGAAGTTTTTGAGGGTTTAGCCCAGCCTCTCATCGGCGGGGTTTACAACGCTAACCCTGACGACATCAGCCTCAATGCCGCCATGCCCCGTTTTAAAGAGATGGAAATGAAGTATGGTTCCCTGCTCAAAGCCATGGCTGCCCGCCGTTTAAACACCCAGGCGCAAGTCTCCGGCGCCCGTTATTCGCTGTTTGTCACCCTGCAAAAAGGCATGAAAAGCCTGGCGGATAACCTTCTATATAGAATCCCCTCCCAATCTCTCTGGTTAGACGCGCCCGTCATGGCGCTTAAACAAAACACCAACCTGATCTGGAATGTGGAAGCCAATAGCCGCACTCAGGAAGCCGACGCGGTGGTTTTGGCCATACCGCCTAACAAAATGATTTCATTGCTGGGTCATTTGGACAAAGAGTGGGAAAAGCTTTTAAAAGGCGTCCCCGCGCATGATTCCGCCACGCTCAATCTGGGCTTTCGCCGTAAAGACATCGGCCATGCGCTCAATGGTTTTGGATTTGTAGTACCCGCCCGGGAAAAGAAGCTCATACTGGGCTGTACCTTTTCGAGCCAAAAATTCTTTGGCCGGGCACCCCATGATTTTGAACTCATTCGGGTTTTTCTGGGTGCCAACGCGGTTCAACAATTAAAAACAGAAGGTGAAGACTCTATCGTGCATAAAGTCATCGAAGAATTAACACCGATTCTCCATTTAAAAAGCGCGCCAGTGGTTCACCACCTGGCGGTCTATCACAGCGCGATGTCTTACTTTAAACCCGGACACCTGAGCCTCTCAGCCCGGCTGGAAGACAAAGCCGCTGAGCAAAAAGGCTTATACCTGGCGGGCAACGGCCTGAAGGGTGTGGGCATTCCCGATTGCATCGCCGCGGGCGAAGCCGCCGCCGAGAAAATCTTTAAAGATTTCGCCGTCAACCCCTCATGAGTCAAAATTCCGAATCCCGTCTGTTGATGCTGCATAAGCCTAAGGGTTATGTGGTCACCCGGTCTGACGAGAAAAACCGTAAAACTGTTTACGAACTGCTTCCCCCCTGGGCCTATGACGAAGGCTGGATGCCCGTGGGCCGGTTGGATATGGACTCCAAAGGTCTGCTTCTCTTCACCCAGGACGGACGCATTGCCGACTATCTCACCGAACCCGGTTCCTGCCACAAGGTTTACGAAGTTTGGGTGCGGGGCCATGTAACGCCCGAACAAGCGGTTCAAATGGTGGAAGGTGTGGAAACCAGCGAAGGTTTGCTGCGTGCCGTAAGAGTGGAAATTAAAGGCGGCGCCGGCCCCAAGACCCGATTGGAAGTGGAGCTCGACGAGGGCAAGAACCGCCACATCCGCCGGATGTTCGGTGAATTTAAAGACCCCAAATTCGGAACCGCTTTAAAGGTATTGGAACTCAAAAGAATTTCTCTGGGAATCCTGAACCTGGATGTGGAATCCAGCAAGTGGCGCTTTTTAACCCAGGACGAAGAACGAAACCTGCTCGACAGCTAGAACCGTTTAACCCTTACGCGTTTTCATATCTCAAGAGAACTACCCTGGAACCAATAACCTTAGTATCCATCAACTTCAGGGCAAGATGCTTGGTCAAAGACTGAAACATCGGCTTTCCTTTACCCAGTAATACCGGTCTAAAATAAAACCTGTATTCATCGATGAGGCCAAGCTTAATAAAAGTCGACGCGATTTCCCCGCCGCCGACCGCCATATACTTTCCCGGTCCCTTTCTTAACTCGTTCACTTCTTCCGCGATATTGTCCCGCACCAACCTGTCATTCGGCGCCACGCTCTTTAATGTCCTTGAAAAAACCACATTAGGCTTTTCGTTCCAAAACTTGGCGTACTCCCGTTCCGCTTGATCAAAGTTTTGATCCGTCTTCCAATAACTCATTGTTTCATACATCTTGCGCCCGTAAAGGTGAACTTCGACTTCCTTCTCCAACTCAATAAAATGACGGAACACTTCTTTTTCAGGAACAGTGAAGCCAATTTCTCCGTTGATGTCCTGGTAGAACCCATCCAGGGAAATATTTAATCCATAAATGACTTTTCTCATTTTGGTTCCTCCTTAGGGTTAATTAACAGGATGGATCAAGAAAAGGTCTTCAAAACCGCTGAATGAAAGCCAGTCCCATCGCCTGTTCCCGGGGCAAAGACAACAGCGAAATCCCATTATCCTGCCGGATAATCTGGTTATAGCGGCCCACCGCATCCATTTGTTCTCCCTGAGAGGCCCGGTAAAGCAAGCCGCCCAAAGTATCAAGGCCTAGCCCGCCCACAATTAAAATGTTGGAAAGCGTCTGGTTGCCGTTGCTCCAGGTCATCAGGCCGCCGACCAGCATCATGCCGCTGCCCCCGCCGATTAAAAGCCAGCCGACGGAGTAATGATCTTCCGCGTCTTTCAGATAGTGGTAGGCCTGCTCGTCCTCGACCGAAGCGATAATTCTTTCCAACTCTTTTTCGTCATTAATGTCTTGTCCGTTGAGCCGAAAGCGAATGCCAAAAAAATCTCTTTGAGCGCTGATCAAATGGGTATCCTCGAATTCCATGACCTGATCTGGCGTCATGGTCGGCTGAGCGGGCGCTTCTTGAGCCAAACCTACTTGAGCCGCCACCAGTAAAATGAATAAAAAAATGGATCTCATTATTTTTTCTTTCGAACGGCCAGGATGCTTTTCACTTCTTCCACCACATCTTCGACTTTAATTTCATTCATGCAAAAGTAACTGTCCGTACGGTCACAGGTATGAAGGCCGCAGCCCACGCAGGGCGGATACTGGGTCAGCACTTTCACCTGGGCTCCCACCGGCTTCCAAACCTCTACCGGATTCGCCGCGGAAAAAAGGCAAATCACCGGCGCGCCCGAAGCGGCGGCCAGATGGGTGGTACCCGAATCACAGCCGATAAAAAGGCTGGCTTCCTGGGCGATAGCGGCCACTTCCAGCAAAGAAAGTTTACCTACTAAGTTCACCACAGGGCAACGCAGCCCATCGAGAATTTCATGCACAAAGGGCAGTTCGCCCTCGCTGCCCAAAACATAAAGCTCGGCCTGGGTCTGGGCATGTATCTCATATAAGAGGGTGGCGAAGCTTTCGGTGCCCCAGCGTTTAGACGGCGTGGCCGCGCCCACATGCACCATCACCCGGGGCACATTGGGCAAAAGGGTTTGGGACGGGATGCGGTTTTCGGCGGACTTGTGGTCTTTCTCGTGAATCCATATTTCCAAATCCTTATCCACGCTGGTAATGCCAAAGGCATGCAGCAGGCCCAGATTGCGGCTCACCTGGTGAGTCGAGGCATCCGGCTGGGGCACTTTTAAAGTAAGAAAGCTGCTGACCCAGCCCAGGTCGTAGCCAATCCGCTGCCCGGCGCCCGACAAACCCGCCACCAGCGGGTCCATGCGGCTCTGGTACCTAAAGTCAAAGAGCAGGTCGATCTTTTTGGACCGGAGAAACTTAATGAGCTTCCAGGCTGACAGCCAGCGCTGCCACAGGGAATAATCAGGCAAAAGCCAAAGGGCGTTAAAAATATAGACTTCGTCAAAATAGGGGCAGGCCCGGGCCAGTTCGGCCGCGAAAGAAGGAACGACCACCGAAATACGGTCATTCGGACGGGCCAGACGCAAAGCCCGGTAGGAGGGAATGCCTAAGACAAAGTCGCCAATGCGGTCTAGCCGAAGTAGTACGATTTCCATAAAATCCATGGTAACGGATTGACTGAAAGCTGTCAGAGAAAATCCAGAGGGGGGTAGTTGACTCTACCCAAAGATAGATTTACATTCCGTTAACGCGAGCAAGAAAGCGCTCACGGGACGTTTCGACGGAGCAAAACTGTCCAAACCCCCTTTATTCTTGACAGTTTTTAACCCCAGCGATACTCTCTAGCCCTTTCAACGTCCTATATCAATGCCCCGTCGTATCAATAGCAACTTTCGGAGGAAAACCATGGCCAGCTCCAAGAAAAAGAAACCAGCTAAAGCGGTAAAAGTGAAGAAAGTCGCCGCGAAGAAAATCGTCGCTAAAAAACCCATCAAAAAGAACGCTATCCATAAAATCGCCGAGAAGGCCGCTTTGCGCGTCATTCCGGCCCGTGTCATTCCTAAGAAGGTCCGCATCTCTCCTGAGTTCCAACCTTTGTTGGCGAAATTGCAGCGCCGCCGCAGCGAGATCACCGGTCAGGTCAATCACTTAGAACAAGATTTGCGTGATGATATGGCTGATAACCAAAATACCCCGGGCGATTCCGCCGATCATGGTTCGGGTGAGTTGAACCAGCATTTGTCTGTGACGTTAATGGAAAACGACCGTGTCGAATTGGAACGCATTGAGCGCGCCATTTTGCGCATCGAAAGCGGAGCTTACGGCGAGTGCGAAACTTGCGAAAAGACCATTCCGATGCCGCGTCTCAAGGCGATTCCTTGGGCGACCCGCTGCATTACCTGCCAAAGCCGGGTCGAAGGCGCTTAAAGCTTTCGATTTAGCGTTTCAACAACCCTTTCAGATTTGCCTTTTAGTCAGAGGGGAGATAGCATTAGCTCATGTTGAAGACCCCGTTCTATTTACTTCTTATATTAAGTCTTCTTGTCATCAGCCCTCTTTCGTCATGGGCTAAGCGCGCTACCCCCACGCCTACTGAAGTTGAAATCACCGACACCCCGACCGATACGGCAACCCCCACAGTCACCGAAACACCCACCATCACCGCCACCGTCAATGTCTCTCTCGGCCGGAAGTATTACACCTTTGACGCTATGTGGACCAACACTAGCGACCCCCTTAACGATCCGGAAGCGATCTCCGTTTCAACTACCTCGGGCCACATGGTCATCGCCGACAGCGGCAACAACCGCGTAGTGGTTTGGGACACCGATGGAACGCCGCTAAAAGATATCGGCAGCTTCGGCCCCCGCGCCGATTGGCGCAACGCTCCCCAGTTCAACCACCCCACTGGCGTCTTTGTGCATCCCTCTAAAAAACTTTATGTGGCTGACACGCAAAATAACCGCGTCGTCGTGCTGGATGAAAAGGGTTTGGTGGTTTCTACCTGGGGCACCCAGGGTTCGGCTCCGGGCCAGTTCAATTTGCCCCGCACTATCGCCACTGATCACTTTGGCAATTTTTGGGTTTTAGACTCGGGCAATTCCCGCGTGCAAATCTTTAGCGCGTTAGGCCAATACAACGCCAGCTGGGGCTCTTTCGGCACTGGCGACTATTTACTCAACAACCCCATGGGCATGGCCCTGAATAATATCGATCAGGCCATCATCGCGGACACGGGCAATTTTAGATTCGAGGTCTACAACGATGGCGGTGCTGGCGTAACGCAGCAGGGTTGGTTTGGCGACGGGCCTTATCAGTTTAAAGAACCCGCCGGCGTAGTAGTCACCTTAGAAGGCTGGGTTGCCGTAGTGGACGGGCAAAATGACGGCATCAATTTTTACAACAGCCGCAACGGCGGGTACGAGTTTATCGGTCAATGGCGCGCCAAAGATGAAATCATCTCCCCGGGCTACGACCCCCATTTCCGCGGCATCGCGGTCGATACGCAAAACCGTCTCTATTTAACCGATGTCAAAAACAACTGCGTCGTCCGCCTCAAGCCCAGGGGCGGGGATGTCATTCTGCCTCCCACACCCACACCCACCGCGGCAATCGTGAATCCTTATGGCGGCACCGGGTACCCTATCCGGTAGGTTGGCCTTTAAAATCTCAATAGGCCGTTACAGTTAGGTAAACCTCTTTCCCCGATAACCAAGGTTCCTTGACCCTTAATTCCTGACCGTGATAACCTTAAATTGTAAACAGATCAACGCACCTCATTAAAAGAAGAAGTCGAAACACATGTATAGCGTCTTATTAACTGTCTCTAACCTTCGCTCCATCTTCGGCGACCCTAACGCGGTCCCGGGCCACCCTCATACGGGCATTGCCTATCTTTCCGCTTTTCTCAAATCCAAAGGTGTTCATGTGGATCTCTATGACGAGCGCATGGATGGCCCTGACAAGCTGGTTCAACTTTTAAAAAACAAATACGACTTTGTGGGCGTCACTTCTTTCAGCTATTCGCTTCCCCATGTTTACGCTCTTATCGACCGCATCAAAGCCCACACCAAAGCCCCCGTGGTGATCGGCGGCCCTCACGTTTCGGTCAGCCACATTAAAGTACTCAAAGACACTAATGTGGACTTCGCCATCAAGAACGAGGGTGAATACACGTCGCTAGAGTTGCTCGAACAGCTTCACGCCGAAAAACCGGACTTCGCCAAGGTGAAGGGCCTCCTGTGGCGCAACGGCTCCGAGCCGGTAGAAAATATCGACCGCCCCCTGATTGACGACCTGGAATCGCTCCCTTACCCGGATTACGAATCCTTTGGTATCGAACGCTATCCCTGCTACCAGGTGAAAGCCATTCCCCTCATCACCCAGCGCGGCTGTCCTTACAAGTGCACCTTCTGTTCGGTTCCGCTCACCATGGGCGGCGGCTTCCGGTCCCGCTCAGCGGTGGACACCGTGAAAGAAATTGAGCATTGGTACAACAAGGGCTGGCGCCATTTCCAGATTAACGACGACGTATTTAACCTTCACCCTCAGCGGGTTATCGACATTTGCAACCTGATCATCGAAAAAGAAATTAAGATCACCTGGGAACTTTGGAACGGCATGCGCGTTAACGCCGTTACCGAAGAGCTTTTGATTGTCATGAAAAAGTCAGGCTGCCGTTTGGTGAACTTCGGCTGCGAATCCGGAAACCCCCGCGTGCTGAAAGTGATTAAGAAGGGTCTGAACAAAGACATGGTGGTCAAAGCCGTCACCCTGACCAAGAAGGTCGGCATTCCCTCCTCCGTCGGTTTTATCGCCGGCCATCCCACTGAAACTTATGAAGAAGCCAAGGAAAGCCTCAAGTTCGCTAAGAGCCTGCCAGCCACTTTCATTAACTTCAACAACGCTACGCCCTATCCGGGCACCGAGCTTTTCCAATTCGTGCAAGAGCACGCGACGCTTCTGGTTCCCAACTATTTGACCGACATGTCTTACAACTCCACGCTCCCCATTTTTGAGACGCCTGAGTTCACCAAGAAACAGCGCATGGAAATTATCCGCAAGGGTAAAAATCTTTATGAGTGGAGCATGCTTCGCTACCGCATGGGACCCTTCTTCGGCTCTTTGGCTTATTACATGAGCCGCCTGTCGATCATCGACCATTGGGGCCGCAAGTTCGTCACCAACACCAACATCGGCCACATCATTTTCAGCAAGTTCAGCGAAAAGTTCGGCGGCATGGTCTGGATGCGCTGATTCTGACCCATTTGTTTTCCCCCTGTTAACCCCTAATAAACCTTTCCCTAGTGGTGAACCCCAAAAGTCCGTGATAAAATTCACCCTCGATTGATGCCTATTCCTTTAAAGGACTGAACGCCTTGAAACCCATTCACTCTATCGTCGCCGGCGGAGCCGGTTTTGTTGGTTCCCATCTTTGTGACTTTCTCATCACCCAGGGCCATCAGGTCACCTGCGTGGACAACCTCATTACGGGCAGCCGCGAAAACATCGCTCATCTGAAACCCCAGCGCAATTTCAAATTCATCAAACACGACGTGGTCAAGCCTCTGCCTTCCCGTTTCGCCAAGGCCAACTATGTGTTTCATCTGGCCTCGCCCGCCTCGCCGGTCGGCTATATGCAAAACTCGATTGAAACCATTTTGACCAACTCGATGGGAACGCTTCAATTGTTGGAATTGTGCCGCAAGGGAAAAGCCAAGTTTATCTTCGCTTCCACTTCGGAAGTTTACGGAAACCCGCAAGTGCATCCCCAGACCGAAACTTACTGGGGTCATGTGAATTCGTTTGGTCCCCGCTCCTGCTACGACGAGAGCAAGCGTTTGGGTGAGGCTTTGGTGTATGAACATCTGCACAAGTTCAACGTCGATGCCCGCATCATCCGCATCTTTAACACCTACGGTCCGCGCCTCAATGAAAATGACGGCCGCGTGGTTTCCAACATGATCACCCAGGCTTTAAAGGGAACGGATCTGACCATTTATGGCGACGGTTCTCAAACCCGCAGTTTCTGTTTTGTGTCCGACCTGGTGGCTGGTATCTGGGCGGCGATCTCGGGACCCAAAACCCGGGGTGAGGTGTTTAACATCGGCAACCCGACCGAAACCACTATTCAGGATTTTGCCCATGTGGTCATCGAGCTTTGCGGCACCCCGAAAACCAAGATTATTCATAAGCCTTTGCCGACGGATGACCCTATTCGTCGTAAACCTGACATCACCAAAGCCCAGCAATATCTGGGTTGGGAGCCCCGGGTTCCTTTAAAAGAGGGCCTGAGACAAACAATTGAATGGTATCGCGGTAGAATATAGACTATCGCCCTTAACAAAGGCGTTTGAGCATCTCAATATATAAGTGACTGATCTCACGAGGTTGACCTAGTAATGAAAACAGCAATTCTTTATCCCCCTTTCCGTAAAGACGGCGAACTTCCCCTTTTAACTCAAAACCGCCATTTGAAATTTTCCAAAACCAAAGAAGTCCGCATCTTCCCGTTGGTGCCGGGCCACCTGGCCACCAATCTGAAACACGCGGGCCATGATGTGCTTTGGCTCGACGGCATCAACCGCCGTATGAGTGACGCTGAATTTGACGGCCACCTGAACGCTTTCAGCCCCGACCTGATTTTCTTGGAAACTAAAGCCCCGGTCGTTAACCGCCACTGGCGCTACATCGCCGAACTCAAAACCCGTTTCCCTCAAGCCAAGGTCGCCTTAATGGGCGATCACGTTTCGTTCTTCCCTGAAGAATCCCTGATTAACTCCAACGTCGATTTCGTGATGACCGGCGGCGACTATGACATCGTCGGCAAGAACATCGCTCAATTTCTGAGCGGCAAAGAACCATTAGGCCCGGGCGTTTGGTACCGTGACGCCAACGGCAAAAATGCCACCACCGGCCCCCACAAATTGACCCAGGCTCTCGATGACATGCCTTTCATTGACCGCGAGCTCACCCGCTTTCAAGATTACGGTGAAGCCTACTTGCTCCGTCCCACCGCCTATATCCTCACGGGCCGTGGCTGCGGCGCTTCGGATGCCTCCCCCAACAGCGTGGGGGTTTGTACTTTCTGTATCTGGCAGCATGCCCTTTGGGGCCGGACAGCCCGCCTGCGTTCTCCCAAGAGCGTGGTGGACGAGATGGAAATCTGCATTAACAAATACAAGGTCTGGGAATTTTTCGACGATAACGAATCCGGCCCCATCTACAACGTGGAATGGCTGAAAGAATTTAAAAAGCTGCTGACCGAACGCAAACTGATTGGCCGTTTCCAGTTCTCTTCCAATTGCCGCGCCGACATTCTTAATGAAGAAGTCGTGGACCTCCTGGTCGCTTGCGGATGGCGTTTGCTAAAAATCGGTCTCGAATCCGGCTCCGACTACAGCATCAAGCATTTGGGCAAGTGCGAAACCGTGGAACTCATCAGCAAGGGCGTGAAGATGGCCAAGGACAAGGGCCTCGTCATTCTGCTCACCACCATGATGGGCTATCCCTGGGAAACCGAAGAAGACGTCAAGAAAACCTACGAAGTCACCAAAGAACTGCTTCTCTATAAAGTTCGCGCCGGTGATTGTATGCAAGCCTCAGTAGTGATCGCCTATCCGGGATCGCCGCTGTGGACGGAAGCCACCCGTAAGGATTGGCTGTTAATCGGCAAAACCGATTACGAAAAATACGATATGAGTCATCCGATTTTGAAGACTCAAATCAACGCGAGTGAATGGGCTACCAAAACCTGGAACCTGATGAAGCACCCGAAATTTGTCATAGGACAAGTGACGACTGTGCGCTCTTTCAGACAGATGGACCTGTTGTGGCGGGGACTGCAATCCCTGCTGGGTCATATCCAGGACTATGGTGATCCCCTTCCAGAAAGTAAGACCAATGCCACAGCACAAACAGCCGTTGTCCGTTAAAAAACACTCCGAAACGGTTGACCCCCTTTCGCAGCACGGCGCGCCGAAATGGAAATGGGCCGCCCTCGGCTTTATTCTTTTAATCGTTCTCGGCACAGGCGTTTGGAGCACCGGTATTATTCAGGAAGCTTTCGCCGGCCCCAAGATTCCTCTGCCCCGCCAGGTCACTCAATTCTCTCTGGGTATGTCAGAAGATGACATTCTCAAAAGCCGCCCGGATATTAAGAAAACCATCCGTAAATTTAACAACGATCCCCTGTTTCATATCGTAACCCTTTCGGGCAAAGACGGCGTGGATGACACCACCTCCATGGATTTGCTCTTCTATAAGAAGTAGCTCTATTTCATCTCCACCATGTGGGACGGCGACAAGGCCAAGACCATTACGATCAAGGATTGGGCCAAGCAATACCGCCGCTGGAACAGCCATGGAGCGGACTCCGAACCCCTGGGCGACCAGGTACAATTGAAAGAGTGGCATTTTGACGACAAACAAACCGAGATGACTTTGCGTGATTTGAACTACCCCGATCACGTTCAACGCTGGCAGGATTTAAGAGACGCTTCGAATTCTGAAGCGCAAGCCGCTTTCGCCAAGTACCGCATTGACGCGGCGAGCTGAAAACGACGAAAGC
>Ga0206936_1216_pt1 | contig 13120 bp, 13 predicted proteins | sample Alteio_BWOrgHeat_14_FD_152922 | JGI IMG/M metagenome (GOLD analysis project Ga0206936, IMG submission 152922) | Enriched cells from forest soil in Barre Woods Harvard Forest LTER site, Petersham, Massachusetts, United States -... | ecosystem: Environmental > Terrestrial > Soil > Temperate forest >... | reverse complement strand
CTGACCCCGGTCTCTGTGGGTCCCTTCTCCGATCTTGGTGATGGTGCGTTTGTGCCCCTTCAGGATATCGACAACACATTCCAGTACATCGGTACGATCAGCTGGACTAAGGGCAATCACAACATCAAGGCCGGCGCAAGCTTCCTGCGTAGACAGGCTCGAAACGTGCAAAGCGCCTCGGCGGCCGGCGCATACGGCTTTGGTCTTGTAACCGATGCCAATCCCAATCTGACGACCCAGCAGGACAATCAGCTTGCATCGACATTGGTAGGTGCCTTTCAAAACGATACCCGCAACTTCAACCTGAACCCACCCGACTACCGCAGCTACGAGCCGAGCGGCTTCGTGCAGGATAGCTGGAAGGTCAATTCGAAGCTCACGGTGATCGGAGGTTTCCGCTACGACGTCTTTACGCCATTCACGGAAGCGCACAACCGTATTTCGAACTTCGACTTTCCGCAAGCGCTTTTGTCCAACCCAACCAATGTCACGGCTGCACTCAAGGTTGCAGGAGTGAATGGAGTGGACGGACATGTAAACATTCCGACTGACTATTCCAACTTCGCTCCACGAGTTGGCTTCTCGTACTCGCTGACGCCAACCACCGTACTGCGCGGCGGCTACGGATTAAGCTTCTTCCCCGGCAACTACACGTCCAATGCCGACCTGAAGAATGCCCCTTTTACCTCTGTGTTCAGTCCTAACTGTCAGTCCAGCCTGGCAATTCAGATTGAACAAAATCAGGGAATCAATCCTGCTTCGCAAAACCCAGGCTGCGTAACTGTGGCAGGCGCGCCAACGGCCTTTGAAGAGGGACTGCCTGTTCCCTCGGCGCCAGATATTTCTAATCTGGCTAATATCCCGGCTCTGTCGTTCGTAGCCGAAGCTCCCAAATTCAGGTCGGCTCTCATTCAGCAGTTCAATCTGCAGGTTGAACGACAGTGGGGCGCAAACGTCGTCACGGTTGGCTACGTCGGTAACATCGGCCAGCATCTGCCTGAATCCATCAACAACATCAACCAGCCTGCTCCGTTCAACCCCATCGCCAAGCCCGGCGGGGCGGCTCGTCCGCTTAATAATCAGTTGCCTAATCTGGCTGGCGTGAGCTTCATCCAAAGCGAAGGCGTTTCGAACTACAACGCGTTGCAAACATCCTTCCAGCGCCGCTTTACCAAGGGTTTCGCATTCGATGCAAACTACACGTGGGGCAAGGGGTTAAGCGACATCACTGGCTTCTCCCAGCAAGGCGGCAACCAGGGCTGGAGCAACGCCGATCCGAACCACATTCGCCAGGTGGAGTACGGCATTGCGGAAAACGACATTCAAAACCGCTTCGCGCTCTCGCTTAACTATCAGCTGCAGTATGGAAAGAACTTCACTGGCGTCAAGAAGCTTACTCTCTCCGGATGGCAAGTCAATGCTATCTCGGCGTGGCAGAGCGGTAAACCGTTCACCATCACCGAAACCGGCAGCGGCGCCGATAATCCTGTCGAAAGCGACGGTGAACAACATGGCTATAACAATCGCGCCACCCCACTTAACAGCGGAGGGCAGGATCGCCCGAACCAGATCAAGAATCCTCAAATAAGCAATAAGAGTCTGGCTGAATTCTTCGATCCGACAGCCTTCGCTCCTCAGGCACTCGGAACGATTGGAAATACCCGGCGCAACTCGCTGTTCGGACCCGACTTCCGCCATGTCGACCTCTCCATCTTCAAGGACTTTGCGGTCAAGGAAGGTGTAAAGATGCAGTTCCGCGCAGAGAGCTTCAACGTCTCGAACACGCCGAACTTCTATATCGGAAATGGCAGCAGCGGAGCAAGCTTCGGAAACCCGGCCTTCGGGGGCATCTCGCAGACCGATCCGAACTACACTCCGCGGGAATATCAATTCGCTCTCAAGGCGCAGTTCTAATTCAACGCGATTCAACCATACGGCGAAGAGTATTCCTCTTCGCCGGCTAGTTCATGTTGTCTCAGTGAGAGTCGCAATCAGCAGAAGATACCGGGATAGAGGCGTGTCTGTTGGTTCGTTGCCAGATTTATCTGCGCAACAAACCGAGGAAGCTGAACTGAATTGTTCGCGTTCTTAATGCTTTTGTTAGACACGCCCAAACCCCGGCGCCCTTCTTCACGCACATCTAGCCTCAAAGCACATTGTTGATTCCCACCGAAAAACTACCTGTGTCGCAATTTATACCGTTCAAGCGCGAGATTTTTCCTCCGATGTGGGAATAATCTTTGCGCAATCCAGTTTCCACCAGTACAGGACTACTGACTTTAGGCCGCGGCTCTCGAACGCCAGTTCGCAGCTTTCAGCATTCGAGGTCAACGGATCGGTCAGCTTATGTCCCGCACCTGCATAGACTGCGGTGTTTTTCGGAGGAACGTTCATGCTCATATCCCCTGGGAGTAAGGTTCTCCTCGGTTCCTGCCTTCTCGCGACATCGATCGCATTAGGTACGGGACTCGTTAGAGTCGCAGCGAAGTCGGCAACTGAAGCGCCAGCCGGATTCAACACTCCAAGCTTCAACGGACAACGCAGCATCAGTAACGGAATTGTCGAGCCACCCGGAGACACATTCGCTCTGGATCAGCAGGTCTATGAGAAGAATGAAGCAGTTGCCGACGGACTTGGGCCAGTGTACAACGCAACCAGTTGCGTTACTTGTCATCAGAACCCGAATAGCGGTGCTGCTAGTCAGATCACAGAACTCCGGGTCGGACACAATGATGCCGATGGCAATTTCGTAAACCCGACAATCTTCATCAACGATGGGAAAAACACGATAACCGGCAGGTCGATTGTCAATGATCGCGCGATCGGTCCGGAAGCCCAGGAACACATTCCTGCGACAGAAAACATTCGCACATTACGTGCCGCCCTCAATACCCTCGGGGACGGATTTGTAGAAGCCATCGACGATCAGACTCTGATTGAGATCGCAGAGAAACAAGCGCAGTTGAGCGAAGGCAGGATTCATGGGGAGGTTGTGCAGGCGCCGATTTTCGAGGCTCCTGGACAGACCCGCGTCGGACGCTTCGGCTGGAAGGACCAGCACAGCAGTTTGCTCTCGTTTATTGCCGACGCCTATCTCAATGAGATGGGAATCACGAACCGGCTACGTCCCACGGAGGTTACTCAAGTTCTTAATACAACGACCGGCATTAACGATCAGCCAGATAACCTTGGCTTGGCTGACATCGATCACTTTGCTCAGTTCATACGTGGCACTATGGTGCCACCTCGAGACACGGCGCTTGCCGCAACCCCTTCAGCCTTAAGAGGCCAAGAGCTTTTCCGGCGGCTTGGTTGCAATACCTGCCACGTAGAATCGATCACCACAGCCCCTCCGGGAACAGTCATCGATGGAGGCATGTTTACTGTACCGGAGGCTTTGGGAGACAAGATCATCCATCCTTTTGGCGACTATCTTCTGCATGACATCGGAACTGGGGATGGGATCGTCCAGGTTGGTCCGCAAGACACGGCAAACAAGTTGAGAACCGCGCCACTGTGGGGTTTGCGCACAAAAGCACGCTTCATGCACGACTTGGGATCGCTGTCACTTACCGACGCTATCTCGCGCCATCATGGAGAAGCACACGAGCCGGCCAGACGCTTTAGGGAATTGAGGCCCGAGGAAAGAGAGGCGTTGCTGACCTTCCTGAAGTCCCTGTGAAGGCTCTGAGATCCGAAGGATCGTTCTGCCCAGGAATGACTGTTGCAACTCGAGCGTAGTCATGGGGCTTACTGCGGCAAGGAATAGATGAAATTCATGCGTGCCAACTGGTCAATCAACCACGCGGCACGCGTCGTTCTCTGTGGAGTTACCATTTCGGCGCGCCATAGCGACGATAATGAAGGGTTAACTTGGTGATCAAGTCTCTTCGGCTGCTGGTCCTTGACCGGGCGCTGTGATCAACTAGACAACGAGTGTATGTAGGAATTCTCTGACCTATAGAACTGGATTATGAGATCGGTAACCTGCAGTGTGGCTGGCAGAAGGTCGCCTTGAATCAAGACCGCCGCACAGCGGGAGCGGGGTTGAAAGAATGGGACCTCCTAAACAAGCAAGGTCCACAATTCCTAACAAAACATATTCCAGAGTTTATAGGTTCTCAGACAACTAGCGGGTGGCCGCATCGGCTGCGACAGCGAGTTCATGCAGTGTGTGGAGGAATTTCTTACTTTGACCGGTGAAGAGCCCATCGGCAGTGAAGCTGGCGATCGTAGCGACAGCGCCGCCAAATTTATCGGTGAGCGGACGAATGACAGAGCACTTGGGCAAGTTGGGCTTGATGAATTCGCAAGGGACGGGAAAGATCAGGCTGGGCTGAGTCAACTTATTGAGCGGGTTAAAGAAATCAGGAAATGTCAGTCCTGTGTCCGTGACGGGTGCAACAGGCGCCTGTACTGCATTGCCTGCGAAATCGACCCATTCCAGAAAGTGTGCTATCTCGTCTCCACCGATGCCAAGGGTGATTCGAACCACTTCCGGATGCTTTGCTTTTTGATTCATTGCTGCGTAAAGACTCGATCCGCCTTGCTCGATGTATCCGAAGTGAAAAGCAGCTATATTCGCGATCACCTGAATATGGTTGGGGTCATTGAAATCAGCGTCAGTGATGGGGATAGCAGTGCGGTCGGTGATTTTGATCGCTTGTGGATAAGTGGCGCCAAAATCGGGATTTGTTGCGCTGCGATAACGAATGAACCAACTGGTGTCGACGTTAAGGTGCATGAGGTTTGTCAGACGGCCGATGTTCTGCGCTCCCGTTGCCTGGCTTCCCTGAAGCGTGAGGAATTCGTCGAAGTTGACCGGCTCGGCGCCTTTGGACTCCAGGTATCCGTTGAGAAAGCTAGCATGACTGATCTCGTCGAGGGTATTGCTGGTGATGTATTGCGTGGCATCGCCATCCAGGTTCTGGAGGGCAGCCTGGTAGCCGTTCAAAGGTTGATTCGGGTCTACCTCTAGCGGAACTCCCGAAGTGAGGCCGCCCAACTCTGCATACTGTGTCCAAAGATCCGACTCGATGAGTTCTGCTGCAGCCAGAAACCGAAGGATGGCAACATCACCCGTATCGAGACGTTCATCTGCTACCCGTTCCTGTGCACGTGCTAAAGTTCCGTTTGCTAACAAACCGACGCTTACTGTAGCTGCGCCTCCTGCCAGAAGCCCCGTTTTCATAAATGAACGCCGGTCAACTGGACGCTTGATATTGTTTACTGGATTTTCCATGTTTGTTCTACCTTCCCTATACCTTTGAACTGAATAAAGGCAGATTTATTCCCGGCGTTTAGAGCTGTTCCATAAATTCTTCTGTTACCTGATGAGTTTCATTCGACGGCAAAGAATTAGAGAGGCGAAAAGAAGGAAAAACCGCGATCAAAGTGGCTGAATCTACTTCATATCTCGCGCGAAAAAGGAAAAGGTTTAGCTTGGTTCCTGAAGACTTGTGCGCGTACAACGATGTCGGGATCATGACTCAACTTTGCGAGGCTCGACGCTGGCGTACGATTGTTCTGGGCCACCCCTCTGCGGACGTAGACGCTTGAATCGTCAGCGAGTTTTGCGAGGACCTGTTCAGGCGCCAGAGGATTGCATGCTACACGCATACGGACATCGAAATCCCGATCCTGTGCAAGCTTTACCAGCACGTCCTGATTCGGTGTGTTGAGAGCCATCCATCGCAACCAATCGATTTCCTCCGCGCGCAGTTCACGAAATGTACGAGGTTTTTCGCGGAGCCAGACAACAGCGTCCTGCGTGAAATCCTGCCCCTCGTACACCGTTATTAAGTCTTCACCGATCACTTCGTTGAGCCAATCTGGCATTTGAGCTCCTTTGACGGTTTTGGTCGATTACTACTTCTGCCTCAGAAACGCGATTAGATCCTGTCGCTCCGCCGCTTTGGGTACACTGAAGCTCATATTGTTATCACGGACCATGAGATCCGGATCGCTGAGCCACTTCTCCAGAGTCGCGTCATCCCACGTAAAGCTCGACTTCTTCAATCCTGTGGAATAGGTAAACCCGGCCACACTTCCCGCCTTCCGACCAAACACTCCGGCCAGCCTGGGTCCTTCCCGATCCACTTCCATCGCGTGGCAGCCGGTACAACGCTTCTCAAATACCGCCTTGCCTCGCATAGGATCGCCGGGGCCGGTCAAAGCGACTTCGCTTCCACCTACGTGCTGGCCTAACATGGCGAGTGCCTGGACATCGCTTGAGGAGAGTTTCGCATTCCAGTGCAGCACCAGATATTGAAGCGGAGGCATGTCCCCGCTCTTTGCTTCCTGAACGATCTTTGCCTTCAAAACCTCTTGTTTCTCTGTGGGAATTTGGTCCCAGTGCGACAGGTTCATTTCCTCTCTTGCTTTGACGATGTCCCGTTCAATTAGCCAGGATCCCGGCGCAATCCGCGCGTACACTGGCCACCTTGTCTCATTCGAGTGGCAATCGGCGCACTTTGCGATCAGCACAGCCCTGGCGTTCGCGGGCATATTGGCGCCCAGCAACAGCGTGTCAAGCCGCTTTGCAGGCTCGACACGCGGATTGCCAAACGGGTGCATATATCCAAATCCCATAATTGCGGCCACAGTGAGCGCCGCTATAATCCACGGACGCATCAAGCCGTCTCCGCCAGGGTTGAATCGACCACAGCTAGATGGGTGTGTCCGCGAACGACCTGAACCTTTGTTACTCCAAGCACGCTTTGGAGTTTGCCGGCTGGAACCACCATCGGCCCCGGATTCGGTGCGGCTCCTGGTGCGGGTTGTGGAAAGGCCGTCGCCATGGCGGTGTGAAACGCGACGTTGCCTTCCACCTTCTGGACAACCTGGTGAATGTGGCCATTGAGGACGGTCACCGAGCCAAAGGGTTTGAGCATGGCGAGCGCCTGCTCACCGTCCTTCGTGCCCCAACCCCACTTCTCATAGACCATCCATAGCGGAATATGCGCGAATACCACAATCGGCGTCGAATGGCTCAGTCCGGCCAAGTCGGACTTTAGCCACGCGAGTTGATCGCCACCCATGTTGCCCATCGCATCGACCTGTACGCAATTGTTCAGGCCCACAAAGTGAACGCCCTTGTGGTTATAGCTGTACCAGCCATTGCCTTGTGTTCCCTTACCGAAACGCCCCTTGTACTGTTCGCCGTCGTCGATAAAATCGTGCTCGCCGGGAACGTAGAACACCTCGCCGACCTTTGCGCTCTTGATTACCTGTGCGGCCGTGTCGAACTCCGCCGCCTTGGAGTTCTGCGTGATGTCGCCGGTATGGATCATGAAATCCGGCGCCTTCACACCCGCAGGCACCAGATTGATTTTGTCGATCGCCTTGGTGAGCGTGCCGGTCACATCCGGGTTTGCGCCTTTATTGAAGCCTATGTGGCTGTCGCTTATCTGCACGAAGGTGAAGTCCACTGACTTCCCAGCCCCCGAGGAACCACTCTTCATCGTTTGTGCGACAAGCTTGGAGGCTGGCACGCCGCCAACCATCGACCACAATAGACCTGTGCCGGCCCACGCCATGCAACCAAGAAAGTTGCGCCGGTCGATGCCATCGCCTGCGGCCTGCATAGCTGCCTGGTCGTCCTGTACAACTTCGTTGTCCTTAAACCTATTCATGCTGATCTCCATCTGTTTGTGATTGCCTACACAACACAAAACTGACAGAATAGATTTCTATTCCAAGTGGCCAGAAAATAATTCGTGGAATAATTTGTCTGCGATTCAGTTATAGATAGAGATGTTCAGCTCTCAATATCCGCCAGCCTTGTTCGCGATGTCGCTGGAACCACGCAACCTCAGACTGACCGAGGCACCCCGCGCTATGCCCACCACCGACAACAACAGCGCAACCTTTGAAGAACTGGCACTACCCCTATTTCTATTGCTTTACAACCACGCCTTCTGGCTCGCCCGCAACCATGCCGAGGCGGAAGATCTCGTACAAGAGACCTTCTCCAAAGCTCTCCGTGCCTTCGACTCTTTCCAGCCTTCTACCAACTTCAAGGCGTGGATATTCCGCATTCTGCGCAATACGTTTCTCACGTCGCGCACCGGCCTCGCCGCCTCACGTACAGTCTTTCTCGAAGATCACATCGCCACATTCAACATTGCTGCCACTGACCCGAATCCGGAAGATCATATCCTTCGCCTCGATAACCAGGCCGCGCTCCAAGCCGCGCTGGACCAGCTTCAGGCGCCACTGCGTGAAGTGCTCCTGCTTTGCGATGTTGAGGAGATCAAGTACAAGGACATTGCTGTCATACTCGATGTGCCCATCGGTACCGTCATGTCTCGCATCTCGCGCGCCCGGCAAGCCCTTCGTCAACTCTTGCGGCCGCAGTTTGGAGAACTCCTATGATTCGAAATAAGCTGAGTAGCAGACATATTGATCCGTTGACGCTGAATTGCTTCATCGACGGTGAGCTGCATGTCGGCGAAGAGGAGAGAATCCGGCGCCATGTGAAGTACTGCCGCCCTTGCGCGCTCTATGTTGTTTCGGCCAAAGAGCTGAAAGCAGCGATGGCCCGCGCGGGCCATCGATTGGCCCCGGGCGCGATAGGTACGGCGAAAGCCAACCCCGCCCGAAAAAGCGACCTCGTCTACATCCACAGCCAGCCAGCACTTCGCGCTGCAGTTAATCAGCTCCAACCAACCCTTCGCGAGGTTCTTTTTCTCTGCGACGTAGAAGAACTCAGCTATAGAGACATAGCTCTCATCCTCGATATTCCCATCAGCACGGTGATGTCGTGTATCTCGGATGCGCGTGACCCCCTCTGGCAAATTATCATCCTGCAACACAGGAAATCCCAATGACGCAACGCATCGACTCTCTCGACCATATCGATTTGGAGACGCTCAGCGCCTTCATTGACGGCGAACTTCCGGCAGGCGAGCAGCAGCAAGTTCAGCAGCATCTGAACGGCTGCCATTCCTGTGCGCTTCAAGTTCTATCTGCGACACAGCTCAAGGCTGCCACTGCGCGCACAGGGCATCGCTACTCCCCAACCCCTGAAACGCTCGCGCGCCTTACTGCGCAGTTGTATTCGCAGTCGCAGACGAAGAGGACGGCGCGCATCTACACGATTCGCCCTGGAGCCTGGGCCGCTCTCGCCGCTGCCATTCTGCTCGTCGTGTCCTTCCTGGGCTGGAGTCAGATCCATCAGACCAATTCGCTTACCGCCGAGCTTCTCGACCAGCATCTGGCCACGCTCGCCAGCGGAGCGACTCCACAGGTCATCTCCACGGATCGCCACACAGTCAAACCCTGGTTTCAGGGCCGGCTTCCTTTCAGCTTCAATCTTCCTGACGCAGCAGCCTTGCCTCCCGACACCGCTCTCAAAGGTGCAAACCTTACCTATTTCAACGGTCAACCCGCTGCGTTGCTTCTCTTCACCATTCACAAGCACCAGGTTTCCATTTTCCTGACCCAGCGAGCAAATGGCCCTCTCACTGCGTTGCGCAGTACCCAGGCGGGTTTCACCATTGATTCCGCAACCACCCGCGACCTCTGCATTCTTGCCGTGAGCGACGTCAATCCTGCCGATTTAGATCTCCTTGTTGCGTCGCTGGTGAGGACCCAATCAAACTCTTAGAGATATTGCGGAACCAAGAAGGAAGAATAGTTTATGAAGCAGACAGTCGGTATCATCGAGATCCAGTCTCTGGCGGAAATGTCCCGTAATCAAACAACATTTCTTTCAGTCACGCGAAGCGGAACTATTTCTTATCCAGTGTTCCGTCGAGTCCACTGATTCACATCTGGTCCCTGACCAGGCGACCGCGGTTTCATCCTGCCGCCCTTCCGCCGCCAAACTATTTCCGGGTGCAGGGAATAAAGTGGCCAAGCACCGGTTTACCTCTATGAGCGTGACCCAAGGATGAACCCGGAATCTCAGCTACTTCGAAGGAAAACCTTCGAACATGACGCCTCGCGCGTTGGCGTCTCCACAGACGCGAGACTCAGAGCATCGTCGCATCGGAGAAGGTAATGAATCAGATAGGCCGTTCGCGGGACTTCTCTTTGGTGCGCGAAGCGCAACGCGGGAATCACATTGCTTTTGAACAGTTGGTGCATATCCATAATCGGAACGTACTAAGGCTCGCGTTTCGAATTACCGGGTCGAAGAACGATATCCAAGATATCTATCAAGAGGTGTTTCTGAAGATTTACAAAAAGCTGGACAGCTTTCGTTTCGAGTGCTCCTTTTCAACGTGGATGTACCGCATTGTGACCAACGTCTGCTTCGATCACTTGCGGAAGAGTCGAAACCGCAAAGAAAACAGCGCAGTAGAACGGAATGCCGACGGCGAGGAGTACAACCTGTTGGATCAGATCTCAGATACCAGGCAGGCTCACCAGCCCGAACAGCAAGTGTATCGCCGAGAAACAGACGTTCAAGTTCTTCTCGCTTTGAAAAGGCTGACCTCTCACGAACGTGCTGTATTTGAATTGAAGTATTTTCGTGGGCTGAAACTGCGAACCATCGGCGAGAAGCTAAATATCTCGGAAGCGTCGGTCAAAACCACCTTGTCCCGGGCCACGCAAAAGCTAAGATCCCAATTGGCCGGTGACACGAAAGGTCGAAACAGTCGATGCACGGGCCATCCGATGCCTGAAGTGTGAATTAAGACGCTTCCAGCAGAAAGAGAACAGATCCATAGTAACCACGCCATTACGAGAAATGTTGAAATCCCGGATATGCGAACAACAACCGCCCTTCATTGGCCACTCTTCGATGATCGAGTGTGAATGTGCTTTGCATAGAACTCAACTGCGCCAGCACGCAAACTTTTGCGGGGCGATATTTTCAGGAACATTGCGAGCGTGACGGTCGCTTTGTTCCTGGCAATCTGTGGAGACCGTCAGGTGATAGAAATGATAGAAACAGACTCCTTCGTCTGGAAAAGGGTGCTGCAGGTGCTTGGCAGCAGCCTTCAGCCGAAGTGCATACATCGTGCATCTACGCTGAGTAATGAGGCCTTCTTTGAGCACCTGCCAGAAATCGTTGGGCGTCGTAAAGGCCAGTTGACTGTGCGGCGCAGCAAGTGGCGTGTGACCGCCGCCGTCGTCGCGTTTGTTCTGCCCTTGAGTTGCATTCGCGCAGGGGCGTCAGGCCCAAACGCAAACCAAAGGGCTCTCGTCTCACTTCAGGCCAAGGCAGATCAAGCGCAACCCAAAGACCGATGTTTTCTCTACGCCATGCTCGTCAACCAGTTGACGTACCTAGCTGGCCAGCAGCTCGCTACCGATGATTACGAGCAGGCTTCGGAGACACTTAAGCTCGTTCAGCGCTACATAGAGAATATTCGCACTGGAGTGACCGATGACAGCAAGAAGGTCAACGATGCCGAAATGCTCATACGGCGGAGCTCCTTTCAACTTAGAAACATTCTCCGCGAAAGCTCCCTCGAAGATAAGCTTGCCTTGGAGACGACGCTGAAGGAACTGAATCAGGTTCAAGAACAGCTCATGATCCAAGTGTTCAAGAAATAATCTACAGGTGGACCGAACTTGGTCTGCCCGATCTTTTGTACCGATGAGAGTGATTAGTGTAGCGCGTCTACCTTTGTCGATCGATAGTCGCCGTCGGGGGTGTGGAGAAGTGGGAAGCGCGTAGCGGTTTCCACTTCTCCATACTCCAAGCCCTTTGCCACCCAGGCCTCCGGCACTGGTGGTCTATAGCCCAGCGAAGAGTGCGGCCGTATGGTGTTGTAGTGAACTCGCCACCGCTCAGCCAGCACCCTGATTTCCTTCATCGAGTAGAAGATTTCGCCGTTCAGGAACTCGTCGCGTAGCTTCGAGTTGAAGCTCTCACGGTAGCCGTTCTCCCACGAGCTGCCGGGCTCGATATAGGCCGTCCTGGCTCCGGTGCTGGCAAGCCACTTGCGCAGATCCCTGGCGACGAACTCCGGGCCGTTGTCGGAGCGAAGATGCTCGGGCACGCCCTTCACCACCATCACGTCGGCCAGCGCCTCGATGACCTTCGCTGAACTCCATCTGCGTTCCGACCGGATCATCAGACACTCCCGGCTGTGCTCATCGATCAGATTCAACATCCGCACTGTCCTTCCGTCGTACGTCTTAGCGCTTACGAAGTCGTACGACCACACATGGTTCGCGTGCTCCAGCCGCAGCCGTACGCACGATCCATCGTTGAACCACAGCCGCCCCCGCGGCTTCTGCTTCTGCGGAACCTTCAGCCCTTCGCGACGCCAGATACGCTCCACCCGGTCCTTGCCAACCTGCCAGCCATCCTGCTTCAGCAACGCCGTGATCCGGCGGTAGCCATAGCGTCCATACTGAGTGGCAAGATCGGTGATGGCCCGGGTGAGCGCGTCTTCATCCTCGCGCCGTGTCAGATGGTAGCGTTGGGTGCCGCGTGGCTGGTTCACCAGTCGGCACGCCCAATGTTGGGTGGCCGACACCTCGGACGGAGTGCATAGGTATTGCGCAGGCAATTCGATCAACGCAAATTACGCCGACACTGTGTAACTTGTTGTAACTCCGAGACTCTAACTGATGCACAACCCGATGACTTTTGTTTGAAGGGTTCAGCTCCTTTCTTCATAGTTCGGTGTCGTGCGCAATATCATTCCACTTACAAGAGGTAGAAATGCTCAGAGTAACTCGTGGTCTGTTGTTGACCATAGTTGGAATCGGAGCTGTATCGCCGATTCTTTGCGCCGCACAATCCTCAAATCAGTCGGGAGCTGTGTTCGTCCAGACGAATGCCGCCGACCACAATAAGGTCATCGCTTTCGAGCGTGCCTCCAACGGAACCCTTTCCAATGTCGGCGAATTCGACACAGGCGGCCGTGGAAGTGGCGGCGTTAACGACCCCCTCGAGTCGCAAGGGGCTCTCACACTTAGCCATGACCACTCCCTCCTCTTCGCGGTCAACGCCGGCAGCGGAAACATATCTGTCTTCGGCGTTCACCATGCATTCTTGACGTTATTGCATAAGGTCACTTCTGGTGGAAGTCAACCGGTTGCCGTGGCTCAGCATAACAACCTGGTCTATGTTTTAAACTCAGGAGGGGCCGGAAGCGTCGTGGGCTTCCGATTAGGCTTTGACGGTCAGTTGGCACGGATCGAAGATTCC
>Ga0206936_1233_pt1 | contig 13193 bp, 15 predicted proteins | sample Alteio_BWOrgHeat_14_FD_152922 | JGI IMG/M metagenome (GOLD analysis project Ga0206936, IMG submission 152922) | Enriched cells from forest soil in Barre Woods Harvard Forest LTER site, Petersham, Massachusetts, United States -... | ecosystem: Environmental > Terrestrial > Soil > Temperate forest >... | reverse complement strand
CACTCTTCCTTGCTATTTTTCTGCGAGTAACAGAACCTTTTTGTGGAGCAAATAATACTCCTAATAATGCACCGGCGGCGACACCACCTAATACTCCTAATATTACTTTTCCTGCGCTCATGATGTTTAATTTTTAAATTGTTAATACTATTTTATATATAATTTAATTATTTACAAATTTTATTCCGAAATCTAAATTGCTTATTCATCCACAATCATAGAAGCAAATTTTTTGTGCTTTCTCATCTCCCTGACTTTCCCACATGGTTTAAGCCTGTTTTGAGATAATGTGTATAAATCAACCCTGGTTCCTAAACCTATAATCGGAGTTTTAGCCAGGAAATCATAACCGCTGAATAAGGTTATTGCCGGAATTCCAATAAATCCTCCAAGGAAGAGACCTGATGGTTTCGTTAAATCAAAATTGTTCTGAATACCTATATCTCCCATAATTCCGAAAGAAAATCCAGGGTCAACAATTATTTTATCATTCTCGCTAAAAATAAAATCTCCAAAGAACCAGGCATAACCATAACCGATACTTAAAGTTGGAGTTACCTGGTATTTACCATTTTGAAACTCAACTCTTCCAAAAGAAATCGGGATTGTTGGAGAACCTAATAATTTAGATTTGTATGGAGTATCATAATACATCGTGTCAGGCCATTTTCTTAAGCTATCCGGTGGACCCATATTGCCTGGAAAAATATAACCTCTTCTATTTAAAAAATCGTACGTCGGGCTTTTTTCCTCTTGCCCGTTGGAAATAGAAACTGTAAGGATTAAAATTATACAAAGTACAATAGTCAGTTTCATTTATTGAAATTATAAACCAAAGAAAGTCCGCGTCCATTTGAATTGCTGAATGGAGTTAAACTTAAATCAGTGTTTTTAATTATGTGGTGATTATGAAAATAGGGAACCAGCATCCCGGTTAAAGATCCTACGCCCATTCCTAATAAAATATCAGATGGGAAGTGATTACCACTGGCAAGTCTCATATATCCCATGCCCAATGTAAATGCTGAAGCTCCGCCATAAAATACCCATTTTGCATTTGATTCAGGATAATAACTTGCATATACCTGGGCAATAAAAAAAGATGAAGCTGCAACAACTTCTACATGCCCTGCATAGAAAGAATTTTTAGCCCCTTGCCCTGTGCGTATATCCATTCGCGTTCCAGGGTCATAAGCATAGGGACGGTATTTGTTTTCAAAATAGGTTGCAGAAAACCCTGTTATTCCGGTAGCAGCCATTGTTTCCCAGTATAAAAAACTAAGTTGCCAGAAATCATTTCGCATATCACTGCCTGTAAGGAAAAATATAAACGGAAGCGGAAAAGCGGCATAAAACGGGTAATAACTTTCTTTATCCAAAGCAGAATCCCATGGATAAATTGCTAAATATCTATCAAATTTATTTATATCGTCTTTACTTAAACTATTAATCTGGTCAAGAGTGGAGGCGCCTTTATTATAAATTTTTGTCATGGTATAAATTGACCATGCTGAACCTGCTAAGGTTATTGTCCAATCTACTCCCGGATTTAATCTGAAAACATTCCTTCCTTTTATTGATAAATCATTATCAGGACTTGATTTGACAGAGTTGTTTATCATATCCTTTGAAGAATCAAGGTTTAAAACCAAATCCTGACAAAATGAATGATGAAAATTGAAAATAAATATCAGGATTAAGATTTCCTTACAAAAAACATTGCTCGTTTTCATAATTGATTATCATTTAAAGTTCTTTATTGAACTCACAATATTATTCATATCTGTTACAACATCCTTTTTAAACTGAACCCAGTCGCTGTCGTCATATTTATAATTTCGGATTTTATCTTTAAGGTCATCATTTTTTATTCCTAAATCATTCAATGATTTAAAGCGTTCAGGAGTTCCTTTCTTTTTATCTTTTGCTGCATCAGCTTTTAATTCAGCAATTTTTTTATCGTTTTCATTTATTTGGGTTTCCCATTCTTTTCTTAAATTGAAAAATATATTGGATGAATCCCTTTGAGCTTTAATTGCTGAATCCTGACTTGCTTTATCAGCATCGCTTTTAGCTTTATCTAATTTTTCCTGGGCATTAATTTCTTTTTGTTCAGGAGATTGGCAACCGATTATACTTGCAACTGCAAATACAACTGATAAAATTAAATTGAACTTTTTCATAATGATTAGATTTAAATTATTTCAAGACTTTTTATGTATTTCTTCTATTTCTTTTAAGAGCTTTTCCAGGTTCGCATCACTGTTGGCTCCATAGGCATCTGATATCGTTCCTTTTTCATCACCGGCTTCAATAGCATAGAGAATAGAATTATCGGATGGGTCGGATTCGCCTTCAAACCGATAAAAGTTTACTATCCTTACCTCATTTGGTTGATATATTTTTTCTGTTGCCAGTGATTTTAATCCTGTGGGGGTAGCTATAAATTGTACTTTATAACCTGATTCAAATAATGAATTCATGCAAGAAACCAATGTACTCATCTGTACTTTTTCAATTAAATCGTTCATTGTATTATAACTTTAAAAATTTATCATGTAAAAAATTACAAATTCCATTCCGCATAAAATCAGCACTTGAAAAGGAGATTTCAAAGCATCTTTTGTTTCAAAGTGCGAATGTAACATTGCAATTTGCGATTTATTCCTCCTCAGCCATTCAGGCATGTTTAAAATACTGAATTTCCCGTTCATGCTTTTTTGCTGCCTCAATAGAATCAAACGTACCTAAATTTCTGCGCTTATTTGTTTTAGGGTTTACTGACCTTGAATAAATTCTATACTTTCCTGATTTAAGTTTTCGTATCATTTTATTGTCGTTTTAATTTTCAACCAATAACCAATTCTTATTCCATTTTACATGAGACGTGGCATTTTAATTGATATTTTTTGAATTATTAATAATAAAAATCAAATCATCATGAAAAAGATAATCTTAATTCTGGCAGTTGCATTATTTTCCATTGGAAATGGTAATGTATCAAACTTATATCTTACCAAAACAGGTCATGCGTCCTTCTTTTCAAAAGCTCCTATTCAAAATATTGATGCTCAAAATGATAAAGTAGGAGTGGTGCTTAATTCATCAACCAATGAAATTGCGTTTGAAGTATCCATTCGTAATTTTGAATTTGCAAACAAAAAGATGCAGGAGGATTTTAACGATAATTTTATGGAAACCGAGAAATATCCTGATGCCAGATTTAATGGAAAGATCAATGAGCAAATGGATTATTCAAAAGATGGAACTTACCAGGGAACTGCATCGGGCAAATTAAAAATTCATGGTGTGGAAAAGGACGTAACCGAAAAAGGAACAATTACCATAAAGAGTGGTTCAATTACCATTAATTCAGAGTTTAATGTGGCATTGGCTGATTATAATATAAAGATTCCTAAAATTCTCTGGGATAAGATTGCTGAAAATATCCTGGTGAAAGTCGATGCTACCTTGTCGGCTCAGGGGCAGGTCTCAAATTAATGAATCATCTCTAAATGATTAAAAAACACCTATTGCAAATATGATTATTTATCATAAAGATTAAGTGTTTTATTGCTACATTCGTTTATTTTGCCTCCACACAGCTGTTTATTCATCTCACCCATAGGTATATTCATTCCACCCATGGGTTTACTCATTCCACCCATGGGTTTACTCACTCCACCCTGGGTTTACTCGCACCACCCATAGGTTTACTCGCACCACCCGTAGGTTTACTCACTCCACCCATAGGTTTACTCACTCCACCCATAGGTTTACTCATTCCACCCATAGGTTTACTCATTCTACCCATAGGTATACTCATTCCACCCGTGGGTATTATCATAATAGATGTGGGTGGAGCCAGAATCCATTAGCGTGCATATAAGACACGAACTATCATTTGGAATGATAAAGTGCCACTTTGGTCAAAATACGCTAAAATGCCCGTAAGTGCCTCTTATTTGCGTTTTACGGCGTTTTAAGGGTAAATATCATGTTTTGATGATATTTGCTTTTAGCCTGTTACATCATAAAAAAGTGAAGGTTATATTGGATATTATTTAAAAACTCATCGTAAATGCCAAGCCTGCATTTTTCCCATCATAAGTCGGAGTTAAGCAAACACCATTTCGACCCCAGCGGTGTTGGTGAGTTGCATAAATAATATTTGTTGACATCATCCCAATTCCTGCTCCGACAAAAACATCGCTTTCCCAATGTTTGTCATTAATCATCCTAAAAGCCCCTACTGTAGTTGCAAGTGCATAAGCTCCTACACCCGCCCAGGGACTTAAATACCGATATTCACGATAAACAATGGTAGCCGCCACAAAAGCCTCAGCAGTATGACCGGAAGGCATGGACAGGTAATCGCTTTTATCCGGTCGTTGTTCATGAGTAATGTATTTCATTGGCTCTAAAACAAGAAGCATCAATGCCTCGGACTTTGCAATCAATAAAGTTGTATTCACAAAATCGTTGTTGCATTTTACTTTAAATAAAAGTAGTGCACCGAATTCGAAATAAGGCGAAATAATAAGATAATTATCTATCGGTCCGCCTTTACCTTTTGTGAAATTTAATAAATCAGTACGTGCCTGATGACTGCTATATAAGCCATTACTTCCAATCGTAGAAACCCCCCAGCCAATTAAAATTGCAGGAATAATTAATGCTTGTGGTAACCTGGTCTTTAATCCTTCAGGAGCTTTATAGTTGGTATCAACCGGAATAATTACTGTCTTTTTTTTAGGGCTGTCAATTAAAGATTCATTTAAATTGAAAGTAGTGCCATTATCAAAATTATCATTGAAACCGGACTGATTAATGAAACCATTCCTGAACTGCGAATTGGTAATAGATAAACTAAGCGTTGGCTCCATTCTTAGTTGTCTAATGTTGAATTCATTTTGAGCCAAACTGCTCCCTAATGATATCATAAGGAACAAGGATAAAATTAATTTCGTTTTCATTTGATTAATTTTTAATTGTATATCTATATTAAGAAGTTACAAAACTACGAATTGAAACGAGGATTAATATGTATTTAATGTTATTCATTATGTTATTCATTTTTTTCTTTATTATCAGGTTTATTGCCATGATGAAAATCTTCAATATTATAAGTAAGGAAAATTTTCTGTTCCGTCTGGTTTCTATGAACTACGGAATGGCTTATGGAATACATATCAGAATAATAAATTAATTGTTCAAAACCGATGCGCAAATTTCCTGCAATCGTTAATGTAAGCTGAGGCTTAATGATATTTATAAAAGTATTTCCTGATGTATTAACATATATTCCTTCCGATGCATAGTAAAGGTTATCCGGTCCGTTAAAAGTATGAACCCAATAATTGTAATCTCTCAAAGTTATAGATAAAACTCTTCCAAGATTAAGGTTTGTTTCAAACTGCGCCTGCATTCCTGTTCCGTAATCATAATCTCTTGATTGAATGGTATCACTAGGTCCAAACCATTTACTTGCACCGGCTAACGGAATGTATCCTATATGAAGTTTGGTATAAAGATTACTGTTTTTCGATAAATTATATTTAGTCATTATTCCGCCCGTAAATCCGGCACTTCCATATTCGAAAGTGGTGTTATCCCAGTAGTCATAGTTTTGGAATATGCCGTACAATATATCAAGGTCTCCATTTTGAACAGTTTTTCCTGTTAATAATCCATATCCGATTAGGTTATCCACTATTTTTCTTCCCGCTCCAAAATTAAACTCTCCTCTGAATTTGAATACATCGAAAGCTTTTCTGGATTTATCTTCAAACGGGTCACCATAATCTAATTGAACATTAATAATTTCATTTGTTTTACCTGTCCAGAAACTTACACCTTCATTAGCTTTTCTCATTCCTGCCGATAATCCAACTGTCAATGGTTCTTTCTGATATACTTCGCGAGGCGTTGTCCTTCCTGTTTTACCTTGGAGCAGCCTGTTTATTCCTCTGATAGGATCAAGAAGAAATGCAAGAAACTCTCTGCCAAATCTTTCAGAGCCTGATGTGCGGTCATCCAAAACATTAGAACTTAAACGATATAATACTTCACCCAAAAACACTCCATCAAAAGTTGTATTTGGAATATCTTCACGTTCCGGCTTCCCGTTTTCACCAAATATTTTCCACATATAAGCTCCCGCCAAAGTAAATGGATAGGCAGTCCAGAAACTATACCCGCTCGAGCGAACAGAATTAAAATATAGACTACCCGTAGCAGGATGGCTCATAAAGTTATTTCCAAATCTATCTCTGTCCCACCACCAACCATCACCCCAGGGAAACCCTGCATTTAAATTCCTGTTCCATGAAGTAGTGCTTACTTTAGCAAAATCTAAATTTAAAACATATACGTCTATGCGGTTTAATAAAGCATTTTCAAGAATAATTTCTAACGATGGTATTAACAAAGAATATTTAGGATTGTATTCCTTGTCATCATCCAATAAATCACCATACACATCATAAAAGATGGAATCTCTGTTGTGTATTTCTGTTGGGTTCTTTCCCGTATCTAATAAGTCTAAATTAAAATGTTGACCAACTCTGTTAATTAAAATTCCTTCATTAATATTAAAATCAGAATTGATTAAATCTGATGAAGTGATTATTCTGTTTTGACTGCGCGCTGATAAAACCTGTATTGCGCAGATAATAATTATTAAGAAATAAATCTTTTTCATAATAGATAGTATAAGTTTAAGGTTATTTATCCTTCTCTTCTTTTTTATTCTGAATCTTGTTTTTCATATATTTAATGTCGCTTTCCAATTTCTTTAAGTCACGATTTATTCCCTCCTTAAATTCCTGCCATTTAGTATCCGTGCTGCTGTATTTATAATTGTTCATTTTAGACTGCAAATCATTATTTTCCTTTTGAAGGTCTGCAATTTTGTTATTATAATCCTGCTCAACACTTGTTTTCTTTTCAACCTTTTCTTCCTTCAGTTCTTCAATCTTTCTTTGATTGTCATTTATCTGTTTCGCCCAATCAGCCTTCATGGTTTGATATTCATTCATGGAATCAACTTGCTTATTATTTAAATCCTCTTTAGCCTGATTTAAATCTTCCTGTGCCTTTTCAACTTTTTTCTCCGGCGATTGACAACCTGTAATTATAGCAGCTATAAAAATCGCCGATACAATATAATTAACTAAATTTTTCATGATTAATATATTTTAGATTTATTGACTATGATTTCAAATACCATTCCTATTGAAAAAGCATTGATTTTATTATGAATTAAAGTCTTTTGAAGTATATTTTTATTCCAATTTAACAAAACACCGTTGCAAAATGCAAAAATTCATCTTTAAATGTGATACTTCATTTCAATAAGCACTTATGGCAATAAAATTGATAATTTAATTTTCATGAGACCAATTTGGCGAGGAGCAATCAGTTTTGGATTAGTAAACATTCCTATCAATGTTTTTTCTGCTGTTGAAGATAGCTTATTAGACCTTGATATGCTTGACAGTAAAGATTATTCAAACATTAAATTTAAAAGAGTAAATGAAAACACCGGCAAGGAAGTGGCTTACGAAAACATTGTAAAAGGTTATAAAATTAATAATAAATATGTAGTTATTGAACCCGAAGATTTCAAAAGAGCGGATGTTAAAAAAACGGAAACAATTGAAATCCTTAATTTTGTTTTGGAGAAAGAAGTTGACTCCATTTATTATGAGCATCCTTATTATCTCGAACCCGAAAAATCAGGAACAAAAGCATACAGCATTCTTCGTGATGCTTTAATTGCTTCTGGTAAAGTTGGAGTTGCTTCCTTTGTTATGAGAAATAAAGAAGCATTAGCAATCATTAAACCTCACGGAGCTGTTTTGGTGTTAAACAGAATTCGTTTTGAAGAAGAGATAAAGGATACAAAAGGATTAAAAGTACCTTCATTATCCAAAACTAAAACTAAAGAACTCGACATTGCAAAACAATTGATTGATCATCTCACAACAAAATTCAATATCTCCAAATACAAAGATACCTACACAGCAAAACTTCTTCAGATCATCAAACAAAAAGCTAAGACAGGTAAATCTCCTACTCCTCCAAAACTCAAAATGGTTCATAAAAAAGGAAAAGAAGAAGATGACCTTGTTAATATCCTTAAAGCAAGTTTAGGAAAGAGAAAAAAGGCTTCTTAGTATCTAGTTTACCATTAATTTTTGAACTTTAAGCCCGTTTTAAATGAATTATTGATGAACTTCCATGTTTTGACCTCTTATAAGCCTTAACCTTCCATTTTCCCATCTTTTTTGTCAAAAGCCTCTATTGGCGGGCAAAGATACACTTGATATAATGATTTAAAAGTTTGGAAAACCGAAGGTAACAGATCTAAAATTAATTTTACACGTGTAACTTTGAAGATTACACGTGTAACTTTGAGGATAACACGTGTAACTTTGAGGATAACACGTGTAACTTTGAGGATAACACGTGTAACTTTGAGGATAACACATGTAACTTTGAAGATTACACGTGTAACTTTGAGGATAACACGTGTAACTTTGAGGATAACATGTGTAACTTTGAGGATAACACATGTAACTTTGAAGATTACACGTGTAACTTTGAGGATAACACGTGTAACTTTGAAGATTAGAAGTGTAATCTACAAGATACAAACAGTTACTTTTCGGATACCAATTATTTTTTTATTAAATGAGATCAATGATCATAGCTCCAATCCACAATCCCTAATCCACAATCCCCATCTAAATCGCCTTCCTCAAATCAGCCCCCTTTCCAATGACAGGTTTCCATAAATCACCTTTTTTTTCCAATCGTTTCAATGTATTATTAATGTTAAAATTAGTTGGGTCTAATTTAGCATTTACCTCCTTCCAATCCAACGGAGTAGAAACAGTTCCGAATTTCCTTGGGCGAATTGAATAGGGAGCAGCAAGGGTTTGTCCTTTACTGTTTTGCAGGTAATCAAGATAAACTTTGTTTTTTCTTTTCGCTGGCTGACGAATAAGACTTGTGATGTCAGGCAACCGTTCATTAACTTTCTTTGCAACAAGATTTGCAAAATTCCTGACCACATCATATTCATATTTTGCGGCAAGAGGAACAAAAATATGAAGCCCTCTTCCTCCCGATGTTTTGCAATAACTATGTATCTCCATTTCATCAAACACCTTTTTTGTTTCCAATGCGGTTTTAACAACTTCATTGAAAGAAATATCTTCAGGGTCGAGATCAATTACCAACCAATCAGGCTTATCTGCACTTTTTAGTTTTGAGTTCCATGGATTGATTTCTATGCAGCCCAGGTTAGCCATATATACAAGGGTTTCCTTATCATTGCAAATTAAATAATTAAGATATTCTTTGTTTGAATCTGAATAAACTTTCTCCGTATGCACCCATTCAGGAATCACATCTCTGTTCAAATCTTTTTGAAAGAAAGATGGTGCTTTTATTCCATTCGGAAAACGATTTAATGATTGTGGTCGGTCTTTTAAATAAGGTAAAATCATTGGAGCTATTTCAAAATAATAATCCACCACATCGCCTTTGATAATATTATCATCAGGGAAATATATTTTGTTTTGATTGGTGAGTTTCAGAGTTTGTTTTCCAATCTTTATTTCATAATCGGAATTGGTAAGTTTAGTTTTAATTGCTGTTTGATTTTTCATTTTAAAGCTATTTTTTCTCTGATAACTTCTTTAGGATTTTTATCATGTCTCAATCCCATAAATACCGGATGACGCATACTTCCCTGCATTGTCCATTCAGTAAATTTTACCTGGCAAACATATTTTGGTTCAAGCCATTGTATTTTATCTTTTGTTTTCAGTGAGATTTTAAATGGCGGTTTATCAATAAAGCAAGGTTTAAATAAATGATATAATTCCTTTAAAGATTCATCATCAAAACCGGTTCCGCATTTACCTATATATTTTAGTTTTCGATGATTATATACTCCTAATAAAAGGGCGCCGAAATTGCTCCTGCTTCCTTTGGGTTCAGTTATTCCGCAGATAATTGCTTCTTGTTCATGGACTATTTTTATTTTGTACCACTCGTTACTTCTTTTATTGATCCTGTAAGGACTTTGAGAATCTTTTGCCATAATTCCTTCTTCCTTTTTTTTCACAGCTCTTTTATAAAATGAGATACCCTTGCCTATAATATGTTCTGAATAAAGAACATGTTTCATTTTAGTTTTCTTCAATAATAATCTTAATAATTCTTTTCTTTCTATTAATGAAAGATGCGTTAAATCATGTCCGTTTAAATTTAATATATCGAAAACATAATATTTTAAATCATATTTAATTTGTTTATCATGGTGTTGCAATAATTGAAAATGTGAAACTCCATTTTTATCTTCTGCTGTAATTTCGCCATCCAGCAAACAGGAGTGCGGAATCTTTTTAAGTTCATCAACTATACCCGGATAATTTGAATTAAACGACAGGAGGTTCCTGCTATACAATTCCACTTTTCCTTTACCATTGCAAAGCGCAAGTGCACGGTAGCCATCATATTTCGTTTCGAAAATCCAATTTTTATTATCAAATGGTGTTAATTTGATCTTCGCCAGCATTGGTTTCAGATGATGCAAACCATTAACCTTTCGTTCATTTAATATTTTTCTTTGAAGACTTAGCATACTTCTTATTAAGCGATTCAATTGTTTTTGTACTCAATACCGATTTATCTTTTTTAAGAATATCTACAGTTGATGCAAATTCATCATTCTTTTTTATCAGCAACCATTGATTATCTTTATCACCTTTGAATTTAACTAATGCAAATTCACCTTTAAGTTTCTTACCATGTAAAATAAAGGTAAGATGACCTTTCTTTAAACCCTGAAGTAAAATCTTTTCTTCATCTTTTCCACTTTTATTTTCTAAAGAAGAATAAGTTCCGGTATCCCAAACAATAACACTTCCCGCACCATAGTTACCTTCGGGGATATTTCCTTCAAAATCTTTATATTCAAATGGATGGTCCTCAACCATAATTGCCAAATGACGGTCATCAGGATTCAATGAAGGACCTTTAGGAACCGCCCAACTCTTTAATACCCCATTCATCTCCAATCGAAAATCATAATGAAGATTAGTTGCGTCATGTTTTTGAACAACAAAGCGCAACTTTGATTTAGCTTTCTTCTTAATTCCGGCAGGTTCAGTTGTCTTGCTGAAATTTCTTTTCTTTTTATAGACTGTTAAACTCATAGAAATATAATGTTCAAAATGTATTCCTTTATTTAATTTTACTATTTTCTCAAAACTACTAAAAAGGCTTCTTTATAATATTATTTGGAATTTTCCAAGTGCATAATTGCAAAATGAAATAAAATTATTGAATCAAGCAATGATTTAGGTTAGTTAAGTTTTATATAGTACGTGAATTATGTCTTTATAGTTTTTAAATAAAACTAATTATCCACTGGTTCTTCTTGGTTCAATTTCTACAATTTCTTTTTTAATCTTTACTGTGTATTCCTTTGGAATTATTTTCTTGCCATAAGTAAGAGCATAGACCTTTGTAAATTCTGCTCCAAAATATAAAATGATGGCAGAATAATATACCCATGCCAGAATAATTATTATGGAACCGGCAGTACCATAAGCAGAAGCAATGGTTGAATTTCCCAGATAAGCTCCTATTGCAAACTTACCTATCATGAATAGCAATGCAGTAAATGATGCGCCGATTAAACTGTCTTTAAAAGATACTTTTCCATCGGGAAGAGATTTATAGATAATAACAAACAACATAGTGATGGATACAAATACTATCACCATATTTAATATATACAGTATTGTTGTCCCGACTTCAGAGTAATGTTTTTTTAAACCTTCGCTAAGGATATCCATCATGGCACTAATTATTAAGCTTACTAATAATAAAAAACTCATAACTCCAATCATTGAAAATGATATAAGCCTGTTTTTAATATATTTTATCAATCCTTTTTTGGGTTTAGCTTTCAGTCCCCAGATATAATTTATGGAGTCCTGAATTTCTGCAAATACTCCTGAAGCTCCTATTATCAAAACAATTACTCCTATATAGATAGCTATATGACTTTGTCCGGAAAGCTTCATATTTTTTAATATATCCTGAATTTGTAAAGCCGAAACATTTCCTACAAGATGATTTATCTGAAAGAAAATCCTTCCTCTGACTGCATCTTCACCATAGAAAATACCACACAAAGAAATTATAATTAAGAGTAAAGGAGGCAATGAAAATATTGTGTAATAAGAAAGTGAGGCACTCAACTGTAATGCGCTGTCATCAATAAAAGCTACGAGGCTTTTTTTTAATAGATACCAGATTTTTTGTCCTAAGTTTTTATTTTTCATTTGATTATTAATCGTCTGGCATAAAAAAGATTTGACAACCTTTAAAAGGGTTGCCAAATCTCATTATTTCTCCATTCTTTAGCAGGTTAATAATATTATTTCCCTTGCTTTTGAGGAGGTGAAGGAGGTGGTGGTGGAGTAGTTGGTTTCACCGGAGTTGTTGTTCTTTGAGTTGTGCGTGGAGTATAATATCTTTGATGTGGTCGTGGCGTTGTAGGTGCAGATGGTTGTCTTTGAGGGGTAGGAGTAACTTTTTGAGGCGGTATAACTTCCTTTTGAGGTGTTGGAGTAACTTTTTGAGGAGGAGGTGTTTGCTTTTGAGGTGGCGTAACTTCCTTTTGAGGTGTCGGCGTAACCTTTTGAGGTGGAGGTGTTTGCCTTTGAGGTTGTGATGTTTGCTTTTGTGGTGCAGGAGTTACTTGCTTAGAAGGAGTTACAGTTTTTTCGGGAGTTTTTGTCGGTTGCGATTTTTGATTGTTATAGGTTGGTTTTGCTCCCTCTTTCAGAACAGAACCACCAGATGTTCTTTGAGTAACAGGCTTAACGTCAGTTCTATTAGCAACTTTAGGCGGCACAGGCTTCGGATTTACCGTTGTTGATTTAGAAACAGCAGGACGATATATATTCAAATTGTTACCTGCGATTCCCTGGCTCGATTTAGAACTGCTTGCCCTCAAGGAAATAGTCTGTATTGAATTTCCTGTTCTCTTTTGAACATCCTCTCTTCGAGGTCCTGCAACAATTGTAGTATGTCTGCTATTATCAATGGTAGTGTTATTAATTATAGTGGTATTTTTTACTATTGTTACGTTTTGCGTTCTT
>Ga0206936_1231_pt1 | contig 13333 bp, 12 predicted proteins | sample Alteio_BWOrgHeat_14_FD_152922 | JGI IMG/M metagenome (GOLD analysis project Ga0206936, IMG submission 152922) | Enriched cells from forest soil in Barre Woods Harvard Forest LTER site, Petersham, Massachusetts, United States -... | ecosystem: Environmental > Terrestrial > Soil > Temperate forest >... | reverse complement strand
ATTTGCCCTTCGAGCGAGGACAGGTCGGATTGCGTGACTCCGAGAAAGCCAAGCTGTTTAGCGAGAAGGACAGGATTACTTTTGCGGAGGAAGGCCAGAAGAGACGATATTGCGAAGGTGTAGAAAATCTCGGCAGATGCAAACGAGGCCCCGATATCGGCGAGCGTGGATAGCTCAACATCGCTGTGTCCGTATTGGTCCAGATTGAAAAGAGCGTTTTGGTAGCGGCCCTGCTTTAGGAGCGTCTTGATCGTGGGATAGATTTCTTCGAATGGCTTGTCGAAATACATTGTTTGCAGATGCAGCTTCGGGACTTCAGCCCGCGCTGCCGCTACGACAGGTTCGACATTCGTTTTTAGGATGTCGATAGTTCCTGGTTCGGAGTCATTCAGAACGAGGAAGCATTCAATGTCGAGCGGCGCCATGCCCTCGTCTTTGCGCTTTAAATTCAAGCCTTCCGTCGCAGCCCGTAGTTCTTCGATGAATATAAGCGGCGATCCGGGCGAGCCGCATTTGTAGCGGCCGCCGCCCGCGAACGCTTCGACAATCGCAAGACGGAATTTGGTCTGTTGGGGAAACGCGCAGCGCACGGAAAGATACCGAGCAAGGTACTCTCGAAGAATTTTGTGTTTGCGTCGCGTGTGCTCTTCAAGCTCCACGCCCTTTTCCCAGGAATAGCGACTTTCGACCATCGGCCCCCCGCCGAATTCTCACGCTTTGTGCGTCAGCGTGTTAGGCACCCGTCATTGTCAGGCTCTTTGGCATTTCATCCCAGACCTGGCCGCGATAGACGCGGCCATTCGCCTTCTTGGAGCGGCGCTTATTGTCTTTGCCCCACGTTCCCCACTGCTTGAAGAAGAATGCGGTGTCGTATCTGGAACACAGGTCGTAGATATCGTCGATCCACTCCTCGCGGATGGGGCGTGCGGACCGGCCGCTTTCGCCACCGACGATTGCCCAATGAATGCCGGTCAGATTGATTTCTCCGACCGCACCGATCAACGGTTCGAAGGAAATAAAACGGATGGCGGCCGGGATATTGCGCAGGGCACCGGCGCGATCGGCGACTTCAGCATTTTCAATGCTTGTCCCCAGCCAGACATTCGGCAGTACATTGGCAATCTTAGAGCCAACCAGCTTGGCCATTCGCTCCGGGCGCTTGGTTAGGATTTGATAGTGATGATGCGGCGTCGCCTGCATCACTTTCCATACTTCAAGAATGAACGCGTCGCTCACGCGCTCATGGAAGAGATCGCTCATCGAATTGACGAATATCTTTTTCGGCTTCTTCCAGTGCAGCGGAATATCGAGCGCCGTGCGGTCTTCCCGCACGACGCCGTTCCAGATTGTTCGCTTGCCGCTACGTCGGGTGAGGCCTTTGTATTTTGCGACGTCCATCGCCTGGAGCCGCTTCGCCATTTCCATGGCGTAGCAGTTCGTGCATCCGGCGCTGACGATCGAGCAGCCTGCAACCGGATTCCATGTGGCATCCGTCCATTCGATCTGTGTTTCAGCCATCGGAATCCTCACCACGCCTTCACAAAATTCTAGCCTTCAAGGGTAACTGAAGTTCCCTCGCCGCAGGAACCTGTTTCCTTCCGCAAGAGTCGGAAAGACTGGTAGCGGGCGACTCAGTAAGTGCGCTCGATAATCTCGACCTCCGCTTGACCGACGCCGGGCCAGCAAAGTGGTGGGCCGTGGCCGCGAGGGCCGACCTGACGCAAATATCCGTATCGCCTGCCGCTCTTACCCGCACCTTCCCAAAACCCTTTTGAATTCAGCGATGTAGTCAATCTGATTGACTCTAACACGAAAGAGAACAAATATAGAACATTCAAATTCCCCGATCTGAGGACCAAGGATGGCCCCGGCCAGCCCGCCCATTGCTATTGCCGATTTGCGGCGCTGGTTGGAGCGGACGGAAAATCACGGCCCGGCGACGGGATTGGCCCTGCCATTTGGCGTTCCCGACCTCGATGTGCACTTGCCGAATGGCGGGCTGAGCCTTGGACATTTGCATGAAGTGATCGAGGGCGGTCCTGCCAGCGAGTATGCGGGAATCGCCGCGCTGTTCGTTGCAGGAATTCTCGCGCGTTTGCCTGGCCCGGTACTTTGGTGCTTGCGAGGGCGCGATCTGTTTGCGCCCGCGCTAGCGCGGATCGGGCTGCACCATGACCGCGTGATTTATTGCGAGACATGGAATGACCGCACCGTGCTTCCCGCTATGGAGGAAGGGCTTCGCTGCGTGGGCCTGGCCGGCGTCGTTGGTGAGCTAACGAGCTTGCCGCTCACGGCCTCGCGCCGCCTTCAGCTCTGCGCGGGACAATCCGGCGTCACTGCGTTGGTTCTGCGCCGTTGGCGAAACACGACCGAGAAGAAACTTGCTGGCGAACCAAATGCCGCCGCGACACGCTGGCGGATTACGCCCGCGCCATCACCCGCAACCGGGTTCGACGGCCTGCAACGGCAACAATGGTTGGTGGAGCTTTTGCGTTTGCGCGGGGGCGAACCGCGTTCTTGGGTTCTGGAGGCGTGCAATGCGAAGGGTCATCTCACTTTACCTGCCGCGTTGGCCGACGGACCAATGGCGACGCAAGCACCCCGACGCGCCGTCGCGGGATAAGCCGCTCGTGACCGCACTCGTGCAAAGTCGGCGCCGCGTGCTCGCATCTGTCGATGAGGCCGCGGCGAGCGCCGGCCTCAGTCCCGGCATGACAGTCACCCACGCCCAATCACTGGTGCCTGATCTAACTGTTTTCGATGCCAGGCCCGACCATGACGAAACCGATCTTCAAAAATTGAGTCTGTGGTGCGTGAAGTATTCTCCGGTTGTCACGCCCAATCCTCCCGATGGTGTGTTCATCGATGTCGCCGGATCGGCGCATCTTTTTCACGGGGAAGCCGCGTTGCTGGAGGATATGTGCGCGTTTCTTCACACTCTGGGAATTTCCGCGCGGGCCGCGATCTCCGACACGCCAGGGTGTAGCTGGGCGGTGGCGCGCTACGGCGATGCGAAGATTGTATCGCCCGGCCGATCATCCGAAGCCGTCGCCAGCCTTCCCGTCGCCGCGCTGCGCCTTGCCCCGCAAACTATCGCTTCGCTGCATGATGTCGGGATCGATCGCGTAGCGCATCTGTGCAGCAAACCACGCGCCAGCCTTAAACTGCGCTTTGGTGGCGAGGTGCTGCTTCGCCTTGATCAAGCGCTCGGCAGCGCGGCGGAGGCGTTGCCCTCGCTCATTCCGCCGGAAGTGCCGCGCGCCGAATGCAACTTCGCCGAACCTATCAGCACCCCCGAGGATCTGAAGCGTGTCATCGACAAGCTCTGCGAAGATTTATGCGCCGATCTGGAAGCGCGCGGCGTCGGCGCGCGGCGGCTCGATCTGGTGTTCGTGCGGGTTGATAACATTACGCAAGCCGCGCGCATCGGCCTGTCACGGCCTTATCGCGAGCCCGTGCATCTCGGTAAATTGCTGGCAGAGAAGCTGGATTTGATCGATCCCGGACTGGGTATTGAGACGGCCACCTTGATTGCGTCGTGGGTCGAAGCCGTGACGGAGCGTCAGACGGTCGGGCGCCATATCGGCACGGACGGGGCCGATGTCGATGTCAGCCAGCTCGTCGACACGCTCGGTGTGCGCCTCGGCCAGAACAAGGTATTTCGTCTTGCGCCTGTTGAAAGTGCTTTGCCCGAACGCGCCGTGCGCCGCGTGCCGGCGCTGCATCCTCCGCAACCTCTGGAGTGGCCCAGCAAACTGCCGCGCCCGTCACGGCTATTTCCGCACCCTGAGAAAATCGAGGCGGTGGCTGAATTGCCGGATCATCCGCCGCGCCTCTTTATCTGGCGCAACATCCGTCACCGCGTGGCAAAGGCCGACGGCCCTGAGCGCATCCACGGTGAATGGTGGGTCGGTGAAAGCGAAACCAACCTGATCCGCGATTACTACCGGATCGAAACACCAGATGGCACACGCTTCTGGGTGTTTCGCGATGGCGCGGTCGGGCAAGGCGGCCATTGGTGGCTGCACGGCGTAGGCGAAGCATGAGCTACGTCGAACTTCAGGCCACAACGCATTTCTCATTTCTGCGCGGCGCGTCGTCGGCTGAAGAATTGTTTTCGGCCGCAGCGCTGCTCGGTATCCAAGCGCTCGGCGTGGTGGATCGCAACTCCTTGGCAGGCATGGTCCGCGCGCATGTCGCCGCGAAGGTGACCGGCGTTCGCCTAATTGTCGGCTGTCGCCTCGACTTGCAATGCGGCAGCTCGCTGTTGGTCTATCCGACTGACCGTCTTGCCTACGGGCGGCTGTGCCGGATGCTCACGGTGGGGAAGGAGCGGGCCGGAAAGGGCAAGTGCCATCTCGACTGGAGGGACGTCGAGGAATGGAATGACGGCCTGCTCGCGGTTCTGTTGCCAGACGAGTTGACCGCGCCGTTGGACGAGGAGCTGCACAAGCTTCGCCGCATCTTTGCCGACCGGGCCTATTGTGCGCTCTCGCGGCGCTTTCTTCCAGATGAAGCGCAGCGACTTCAAACCAACGCCAATGCCGCTGCGCGAGCGAAGGTGCCGACCGTCGTCACCAATGATGTGCTCTACCACTGCCCGACCCGGCGCATGTTGCAGGACGTGATGAGTTGCATCCGGCTGCACACCACCATCGACAATGCAGGCTTTCAAAAAGAGCGTCACGCCGACCGCTTCCTGAAAAAGCCGCAAGAGATGTTGCGGCTATTTCCCAAATACGAAGCTGCCGTGCGGAGAACGATGGAATTGGAAGCGCGCTGTAAATTCTCCTTGGATCAACTGACGTACACTTATCCGACCGAGGTGATTGAGGATGGGCTCAACGCTCAGGAGCGACTTGAAAAGCTAACCTGGGAAGGCGCGGCGCGGCGTTATCCAGATGAGTTGCCCGATAACGTCGCCACGCAATTGCGCCACGAGTTGAACCTTATCGAGCGCATGGATTACGCGCCGTATTTCTTGACGGTGGAATCTATTGTCCGCTTCGCGCGCTCGAAAGGCATTCTGTGTCAGGGCCGCGGTTCGGCCGCGAATTCCGCCGTCTGTTACGTGCTTGGAGTCACCTCGATTGATCCCGTGCGGCAAGGCTTGCTGTTCGAACGCTTCGTCAGCGAAGAACGCCGCGAACCTCCGGATATCGATGTCGATTTCGAACACGAGCGGCGCGAGGAGGTCATTCAGTGGATTTACGAAACCTATGGCCGCACGCGGTCCGCGCTGACGGCTGTAGTAACGCGCTACCGCGCTAAAGGCGCGGTGCGCGAAGTCGGCAAGGCGCTCGGATTGCCGGAAGACGTGACCGGCTCGCTAGCCGGTATGATCTGGGGCTGGAGCAAGGAAGGTGTTGCCGACCGCGACGCCAAGGCCTTGAACCTCAATCTGGATGATCGCCGGCTCCGGCTAACGTTGGAACTGGCAAAGCAGCTTATCGGCACGCCGCGCCATCTCTCCCAACATCCAGGCGGCTTCGTGCTTGTGTGGGACCGCCTCGACGAGCTGGTGCCGGTCGAACCCGCCGCGATGGATAATCGGCAAGTTTGAAAAAGTTCTTGGCAAAACCCTTGGCGTGCCGCTGTTCCAAGAACAGGCAATGCAAGTGGCGATGGTGGCCGCCGGCTTCTCGCCGACAGAAGCGGACCAACTGCGCCGCGCTATGGCGACGTTCAAATTTACCGGCGGCGTGAATAAGTTTCAGGACAAGCTCATCACCGGCATGCTGGACAACGGGTACACGCGCGAGTTTGCGGAACGCACCTTCCGGCAATTGGAAGGCTTCGGTAGTTACGGCTTTCCAGAATCCCATGCTGCCAGCTTCGCCCTGATCGCCTATGCCTCAAGCTGGATGAAGTGCCATCACCCCGATGTGTTTCTCGCAGCCATCCTGAATGCTCAACCGATGGGATTTTACGCGCCCGCTCAGTTGGTACGCGACGCTCGCGAACACGGCGTGGAAATGCGGCCAGTCGATGTAAATCTGTCGGAATGGGATTGCACGCTGGAGCCAACGCAAGGGAAATACCACGCCGTCCGCCTTGGCTTCTGCATGGTGCGCAATCTCAATAAGAAGACCACCGAGCAACTCGTCGACGCACGGACCTTCCAACGCATCTCCGCCAACCGCACCAGCCGCCGCTTCGCCAGCGTCGAAGACCTCTGGCGGCGCGCCAACGTACCGATCGCCACGTTGCAGCATATCGCGGTCGCGGATGGCTTCCGCGGTCTAGGCCTTTCCAGGCGTGAGGCAGCCTGGGCCATCAAGGGGCTGCGAGATGAAGCTCTACCTCTTTTCGCAGCCGCGGATCATCGCGCGGGAACATTGCGCCCGGAAATCATCGAACCGGCTGTATTGCTGTCGCCCATGACATCGGGCCGCGAAGTGGTGGAAGATTATCGGAGCACGGGCTTGAGCCTGCGCGCGCATCCGGTCCATTTCTTGCGCGAAAGTTTGACAGACAGAGGCTTCTTGCCTTGCAAATCTCTGCGTGAAGCCCGGGACGGCGTTCGCATTTCCATCGCCGGTCTCATTCTCGTGCGGCAAATGCCGGGTTCCGCGAAAGGCGTGATGTTTGTAACCCTGGAAGATGAAAGCGCCAACGCGAACTTGATCGTGTGGCCATCGGTATTCGAAAAGAACCGGCGCGACCTTCTCGGCGCAACCATGCTCGGCTGCCGCGGCAAGGTGCAGAACGCCAATAATGTTGTCCATCTGATTGTCGAGAATCTAATTGATCTGACCGCCGATCTCCGGCGGGTCTCTGGCCTCGACGCCCCTTTCCCGCTCGTGCCCAGTCGCGGCGACGAGGCCAAACAAGGAGGCCATGGGCCGGACAGTCGCGATCCCCGGCCGATGCCGAAACCGCGGGATATTTACATCCCCGACCTGCACATCGACACGCTCAAGGTGAAAGCGAGGAATTTTCGCTAGCAACTAAGCTGGTCGAGGCGACCTCCAGCGGAATTAAGCGCTTAAATGCGTTGCGAGGGATCACGCTACCCGGCGCCGAATAGATTCCGTCGCAGCTTCCAGAATCACGAAGCCTTTTTCAGCGAGGACTTTCATCTTGCTTGGGGGTGTGGCGCTAAACGACATCGCCTCCCACTTCGTCAGGTCGACTCTCGCATTTCGGAGAGCAAGCATCTGACGCGGATTCGGTACATTACGTTCACGGTAGCGGTCGCAGAATTCGTTCATGAGATTTCCCAGCGAATCGATGCGAGAGGATATCGCTGAGACCGATGACCACCAGATGATGCGCCGACTTTTCACCAGCCCTATTTGTCAGTGACGATGCGCCGGTTACACATTCGGGGCGAATGGCGCCGCCAAGGGATTTCGCAGTCTGCAGCTGGATAGCCCGCCGGCGCCTTGGCCAGCCAGCTTAGCCGAATTTGCTTTCGTCACCGGGAGGGAATCCGAGATCGTCCGTGCCATGCTGGGCTGTCTTGATCTCGGAAGCTACTGCCTCGGGATCGTCCACAAGCGTCCCGATAAGGTGACTGAGCGCCTGGTGTTCCGGTCCGGTCGCGCCACGCGCGAGGAACGCACCAACAGTAAGCTGCGTTGGTTTCCCACCGGAGGGCTCGTTTGGCTGATGCTCAACGAACACGCGGCCTGAGGCGTCGCGCACCAAGAACCATCCATCGCCATTCGAGCTTCGATAAATCTCTCTGCGCTTGTCTTGCATCAACGATCAACGCGGAGCTATCCGGACCGTTCCCCGTCATTATCAGATCGAAATGTTTCGCCGCCGCCGCCCGACGGCCATCTGCGGCGTGTAGTCCCGAGTCTTCAACCTGCCAAACTCTTGCGCAATCCCAATGACTGTGCCTGTCAGCGTGAGTTTCCCGGGTGCGCTCTCGACTTTCCCCAACCGTATCAGGCTGGTCGCTGATTTATGACCTCGCAACCACAGCCCGTGCGCCGAGCTGGATGTAGCTTCCCAAAGATTGAAGAAGTAGCGCACATCGACATGATTGACGCGTCGTTCGCCTTCCGCTGGCTGGGTCGCTCCTTGCGCCGCCTTATCGAGGCGTCGGAATGTGTGAGCGCCTTGCAACAGAATGAAGTCGCCTTTCTTAAGCAGGGGCAACAGCAGGCCGCGATCAAGATAGTCCGAGATATTGAAAACCGTCAGCCGCTCCAACACCGCGTGCAAGACATCACGTACGTACAGGTAGAGTGGGATACCGTCTCCACCGTCGTACATATACGGACGCGCTTTCAGGCGCGGCAGCGGCAAACCCGAGTCACGAATCACACCCGCAGCGAGAGCCATCGGATAGTATTCCAAGTCCGAAAGCTTCACGCGGAAGGAAGCGGCCAGCTCAAATAGGCGCGTGTGATTGTAGTAGAGCCAAGCATCGGAATCGGCGCGTGAAGCATCCAGGATCGCCGTGACGTTAAGGACCCGGACCTCCGCCTCCCACGCCTTTTTGAACGCCCGTAAGGTGGCAGGGGTGAGGTTGCGGCTCAGCTCCTTCTTCGAATGCGCTTCGTCGTGATGCGCAAGGCAGAGCGCAGCGAGATTGGCCGGCGCGTGATTATGGCTCTGCGCCCATTCGACGATGTGGTGAACAATAATCGACTTTTCCGGGTCGTTGCAGACACAGCATTGGTATCTGTTTGCGATCAGAACCTCTGCCAAATTAGGAAATGGGATTTCCGAGCGGGGACCTTGGCGGAGGCTTGAAATTGCAAAGGTGCTCAGCCCTAAGCCTTTGAGCTTCGCGTCGGAGGCGCTTTTGAGTTTGCTGAGGGTCAGGCCACCAGCGCGCATCGTCGCCGCCGTTTTTCTGTCAATGCCGCGCCCCATAAGGGCGGCCTCGGTGCGATTGATGGGGCTGCCGTCACGGACAAAGCGGCGCCGTGGTCGCGGCTTATGCTTCTTCGAGCTTCGCTTTGCCATCGCGCCCCCCGGCAGCTTTATTTGTTATCTCCATGTTTAAGGGTCGGCCGCGCGCGAATGCAAGCTGCCGGAGACGAGGCGAAATCTGGCGAGCGCGAGGCTTCGAGTGCCGCCGGTCTAAGGCCCCGAGACCGGTTAAGGACTATTGAGGAGCGTCAGTACAGCGCCGCGCCGGTGCGACCACGAAGGCGCGGACGCGACGATCAGCCCCCGGCGAGGGGTGCCCTGCCCGAGCGATCCCGAAGTCTGGCTCAGTGGCGAGGAGGCGGAAACCCCCACTGTGCCCCGTCGAGTTCAAACATACGCTCGGCGCGCGACACCATTGGCACTCTACTGTCGAGTCCTGAAGGTCGGAGGACTATCGCCTCCTCCCGACCGGCGCTGGTGGTCGTGCGATCGGTTGTGAGCGCAATCGCCGCGGGACGGATGGTCCATTGTCGCCTCGACTCTGGACTGGAAACGGAAAAGCCGATTTTCGGGCCTTGAAGTATCTGTGAACGGCCGCGAGGGAGTCCCTGGGACGTCCCTGGCGACGGATCGAGACTGTCTGAATCCGCGTGCAGCGGCTGCTGCACCCTAACCGGCCGCAAAACCAACTGTAGCGAGGGCATAGAGGGTCCGCGCTCGGCGGGTCCGCCCGGAACCGCGCAACGGGCGTGGATGCCTCACGCGTGCGACGGGGCGTAGCCCCTAGCGCCACTTCAATAAAAGGAGCGCGAGCGATCGTTACCCGTAAGGGCCTGGACGCCGCCAGCGGCTCGGTGAGCGAAGCGAGTAGAGCGCGGTCCGAAAAACGCGCAAGCGCCTGTGACCGGCTTTTGTGCGCCTGCAAGCTCTGGTAGCAATAGACGCATGGCGGAGCCTGAGAAAATCACCATCACGCTCGATGACTCGTACATCTCTTCGGTGTGCGACTACAGCGTCGGCTTCCTTCGCTTCAGGAAAGGCGAGAAAGAGGAATTCGCCGACCCCATCGGTACCGGGACGTTCGTCAAGCTGGGCCATGTGTACGGAATCCTGACGGCCGGTCACGTTTTCAAGGTCCTCGATCCGGCCAGTACCGTTGGCCTCGTCCGCTTTCCGAGCGTGCAGCCGCCTATCCAGAACCGCCGCCTTGATCTGAAGAACACTGATCGGATCGTCGACTGGAATGGCAAGGACGGTGACGCGCCCGATATCGCGTTTCTGAAGATCCCCGAGGTGGATGGCCGTCAGATTGAGGCGGCGGGTGCCGTCTTTTACAATCTCGGGATCGTGCGTGAGTTCAAGAAGAGCAAACCCGAGCACCACAAGAGCGTCACCCATGCCGTAGTCGGCGTGGTCGCGGAGTGGACCGAACAAAGCGCAGCCGAATTCGGCAAAGGCAAGAAAATCGTCATCGGCGGTCTGTTCGGGAACGCGCTAAACCTGCGCGAGTTCGAGGAGAAGGGCACGAAGCTGGTCGAAGCGGATATCTCGCACGGTCCGCGTATACCCGGAAGCCATGGTGGCGTGAGCGGCGGCGCGCTGTGGGAGCTGCACGTCGAGCTCGATGCCGGGAAAAAGTTCTTTGCCGTCAACAAACGCCTGCGCGGCGTCGCATTCCGGGAATCGGCTGACCACAAACGGGTGACGTCCAACGACACGTCATCTATTGACGGGATGATTGCGAAAATCCGTAAGCAGTGGCCGCAGGAGACGAAGGACTAGCCCCGTGGAGCCAGCCTTCACTGCGATTTCGACAGCCTGGGATTCAGCAAGTACGCAAGCCGAAGCCCGCCAAGCGCAAGCTGCTGCTCAACGATTGGAACGTTTGTCGAGATAATCGCTCCAAAACGGAGCTTGCTGGAGGGGGCGACGCGAATGCCGGGGGTCCACGATATCGGAGCGCTTGAGGAGGCAACAGATCTGTTCAGCGCATTCTGGACTGCTGCCCATTGGGTATGGCAACGACGCCAGACGGCGAAAAACTTCGGTTTTCCGTTTTCAGAAGAAACTGTCACTGAAACGATCTTGCTCGACATCGCAACTAGAAACCCGGCATCGATCAAAATCATTCCCTTAAACAAACATCAGGAAGGCAAAGTGGGAGCCGATTGGGAGTGGTGCTTTTACAACAAAGCGCAGACCAAATTTACTCGGACACTGGTGCAGGCCAAAGTTCTTGATGATCATGATAACGAGTATTCCCACATCGATCGAAAGATCGGCAACAGTTCCGTCCGGCAGATTGATCGTTTGATCGCGAGCGCCGAGCAGCGTGGCATTCCGGCGCTCTACGTCTTCTACAATAACCTCACAACCGTTTCGCGCGTGCCTGCAGAGCGATGCAGCTGTTTCAACTGTGCGGAATGCTGGGGATGCTCAGCAGCTGACGCCTATGCCATACGGGCGCTGTTGCCAGATAAAACATTCGACACGCTGCGAGACGTCTGTTTTCCTTGGCTGTGCCTGCTCTGCGCGAGAGAAACCGCCGGCGATGCGGACCGCGATCTACCTGACCGGGTGAGCAAAGCTTTGCTCCAGCTTGAGGTTCTTTCAACGGAACGGGTGCCAGCGTTGCGTGACACGGCGTCGCGTCCGCCGTTTCCCCAGCGCGTCTGGAAAGAACCGCCCCCTTACTTTGAACGGTCACAAGCAATCGGGACAGATACCTCGCCTCAACTTCAGGAAATGCTCGTCCGCACGCTGCAATCTGAGAATCCTGATCTGGATGGCATTGTGCTGGCGACGGAGGTCGAACCCGAGGAGGAAGACGCTGAACAATGAGCCTCGGAGGTCCGCCGTCCTATCCATATTTCTTTTCGGTCGCGATTTGGATTTCGCGGGCGAGTTGTTTGGCTGCTTTGATGACATCCGCGAAATACCCTTCGTCTATCACCAGTTCTTCACCAACTTCCCCACGTTTTTTCGCGCCGGCCTTCTCCACGTAAATTTTGTTGATCTCGCCTTGGTTGTGAATAATCACGTCGCGAGACGCTTTCATCTCGATAAACGCCAGCTTGGTTTCTTCCTTGATTTCGATCGAGAGCACCTTTTCAACCGTCGCCAGATAGTCGGCGGGCTTGGCAAACATTAAATCTTGGCATCGCGCGGCAATTAAACTTTCGAGCAACGTATCGCGATCTTCGTGAGCAAGAAATTCTTCTGGCGTGATGTTCTTGTTGCTGAGCGCCGTAAGCTTCTTGGGAATTGCCTTGATGGCCTGGGCCACACACTCTTGAATGAATGCCTCGGTGCGCGACACGACTGAAACAATTGTCGTTTCGAAAATGCCCCTGTCGTGTTGGGCCCTGTAGATGTCGCCAAGTTCTTGATCGTTGCGTTTGCTTGTGACAACGATGTTCCGCCTCGGCACCGGGAATTCCCGCTTCTTGAACGATTTGCTGGTTCTTAATTTTTTCGCTTGTTCGTCGAGTTCTGGGCGTAGCAGGGACGCGAAAATCCATGCGTCGTTCAAGTAACGATTGAGCCTAATCTGGCGACTATAGATCGTGGTCGAAATCGGGTTTGTCCGCTTCTCTGATTTTTCCTTGACCATGCTGCCGCCTCTCGTCGGTTTACCTTGGGTTGTACCCGAAGGTTCCCCTAACCTCCAATTCTCAGCTTTATGGCCCTTTTCGAAACTCAGTTGACTCTGGCCGCCCTGGGCCTTTCGCGCCCTTAACGAGAGCCAAAGCATCTCTCAAAGCTCCTGGCCGAGCGCCTTGTGGTGATCGACCCGGTTTCGGCATTGAAACAGCTTCGCTCATGACGTCATGGGTCGAAGCTCTCACCGAGAGGCAAAAGGTCGGGCGGCATGTCGGCGAGGTGTTCGCGCAGACCGTAACCTCTCAGGGGGGCCGAGACCGCACTGGCGGTCTTTCTGCACGATGGTCATCTTCGCACCGCCGCTACAATTAGAGCCCGGGCAATACCCGAGCCGGATAGCTTGGGCGGCTAGGCGCGCTCTTTATATAGCGCGAACCTCTGCGCGAGCCGGTCCCTGTCGGGGCGGTCCATTTTCCGCGTCGGCATTCGGATAATTCGGCCAGCTACAGCCTTGATGCCTTGCTCCCACATGGGACCGTCATTCACCGACAGCAATTCTTCAGCGACGTGAATGCGAAAATCCGGGTCTATGCCGATCAGGTTCGCGTCAAACGCCGCGTGATGGATCTTCGATAGCGGCAACCCGTTGCAAACAACCGGCTGTCCTAGCTCCTCGTGCTGGTCGGCCATGATGTGAGCAGCGTCGAGCAAACGTGGCTCCGGCAAATTAGAGATTGCGCAGCGCCCACCGTAAGCAGCCAACACAGCCTCGCGAAACGTTGCCTGGTGCAAGCGTTGCTTGACCAATCGCAAACCGTACCGGCGCTCAGGCGCTGACGGAGCAACCCAATCGGCCGCAATAGTTGCTGGGGGCGCAAACGCGAGCTGCGCCTTC
>Ga0206936_1230_pt1 | contig 13376 bp, 2 predicted proteins | sample Alteio_BWOrgHeat_14_FD_152922 | JGI IMG/M metagenome (GOLD analysis project Ga0206936, IMG submission 152922) | Enriched cells from forest soil in Barre Woods Harvard Forest LTER site, Petersham, Massachusetts, United States -... | ecosystem: Environmental > Terrestrial > Soil > Temperate forest > O... | reverse complement strand
GCTCCATAAGTAATTACCATAATTATCAATTTTAAGTAAAATAGAATTTGCTTTTTCAGGATGTGCTCCTAATGCAATTGTGCCAGCCATAATATAATTTCCATCATAAGTTTGTTTAATAGTTATTCCCCAGCAATGATAAATGGAATCACAATCATATTTCATTAACCATTCAATATTTCCTAAACTATCTGTTTTTAAAGCAAATATATTCCAATTAGATTGATTAATCGAAATACGTCCTGTTACAATAAATCCATTATCCATTGTTTTACTTATATAATTCCCACCAATTGAAATTTGAGTAGAATTAACGGGATACATTTTTGACCAGAGCATATTGCCGTTATTATCTATCCTTGTAATTAAAAGACTGCTAGTGCCAACATCATTAATTTCAGAACAAAATATAATTCCTTGAGATATCCCATTGCCTATCAGATCGAAATTATTGCCAGCATTCCTGTAAGTTGTATTAAATCGTTTTGACCATAACATACTACCAGTACTACCAGATGAATCTGTTTTTATCATTATAAAACTACATACATTACTATCTAAATTATAAATATTTCCTTGAAAAATAAATCCTCCATCATCCATTTGCTTAACTGGGATTCCTCTATTTCTTAATACAGAATATCCATAACCTGGATTTCCTGTAGTGAAATATGATGGGAGGCTATATACATGTCTCCATTGTTCATTACCTGCTGAATCTGTTTTTATTAAATATAGACTTGGTTTAGAATTATAAGTAATTATTTGTCCTGAAATAATAAATCCTCCATCTGATGTTTGACTAAAATAACTTGGTTGATCACAATTAGAACATCCGCTTAATATTGAATAATATTTTGACCAAAGAATATTCCCTAAAGAATCAGTTTTTATTAAACTTGTATTTACATTAACACAGGCTATTTCTATTCTGTTTTTTAACAACACATAACCCCCATCGGAAGTTTGAATTACTTCTTGTGCTTGAGAGGGAAGCATAACATCCTTATACATTTTTTCAAACATTATCTGCCCATAAGCTTCCACCCCCATCCCCCCAATCATCACCAACAAAAAAACCACCTTCTTCATACTCGCATAAATTATAGTAAGCATCAAAATTAAGGAAAAGAATTGGATTGAGGAGGAAATGAGGGTTTAAAGATTTTTTGGGTGGAGGAGGGAAATTGCCTTAAAAACGGGTTTTTATGCGGGGAAATCTCAACCGATAGACATTAATGTGTAACTAACTCGAGGTGCTTCGTATCTAACTCGAGATGGTTTGTATCTATTTCGAGATGGTTCGTATGAAATTTGAGATGGTTCGTATATATCTCGACATAGGGCGTAAATAGTTCGAGATAGGGTGTAAATAGTTTGAGGTGAGCTGTATTTATATCGAGTTGGGATGTAAATATCTCGAGATGGTAAGTAATCATTTCGAGATGAGGTGTATTTATAAAGAAAGCCGCTGATTCTATTTTTCCAGTTTTAGGAATATGAATCAGCGGCTTAATTCAATGCCGATTTATCGGTTTGACAAGGATTTTACTTTGTCATCACCTCCATTATCACACCTTCTTCAACAACAGTTTCGCCAATAACTGCATCAACAGAAATAAGAATTGATGTTTTTGAAGGTTGATTGGCAATAGTGGCATGTGCCCATGTCGAAGTTTTAATAATTACAGGAATTGTTCTGCCTGCATTCCATAAATTCCATTGATAACAGCAACCTCTTGGTCCGACAGGGGCTAAAAAATCTGCCGAACCCGTTACTGTGCCTGTAAATCCTTCGAAGTGCTGTTCAGATTTTCCTCCTTTGCCACGAACGTGAAATCCATAGAAATTACAAATTACAATCGAATTTACTCTGTCAGCGTCCATTCCTTCTTGTACAAAATTCATGACTTTCTTCAATTGAGGATTCAGGATAAACCAAGCAGCATCTATTTCGGCTTGAGTGGTAGCATTTGATAATGCCAATAGCATAGCTACAAGAGGACCACTCAAAGTACCTGGAATAGTCAGCCAGGTAGTCAATAAAGATTTTTCGTAGATATTAGTACCTGTTGAAAACCTGCTTGCTTTAGTCGCATCGGCATTAATACAGGCAGTGATAACCTCATTAGGATTAACAATCGGCATAATAAAATAAGTTCCATACTTTGTTCTTCTTCTTTGTAGTTTGTAAAGGATAACTACAATTCCTTTCAGCAATAAATTCTTTTGCAATTGTCTTCCTGCAAAATTATCTAAGTGAGAAATAAATCTTGTCGGGACAGCTTTTACTTCGTCAATTACAAGCTCAGTAGCATCTGTCACCTTTACAGTAGCTGATTTTGTTACATTGATAAACCTCAGCCAGATTATCAATAAAATTTTTACACTGGTTAACTTTTTCATTTGTTTAATTTTTTATTTGATTTATACTCGAAAATTTTTGAAGCTCCGAACTTCTTAAAGTGAGTATCCTGCCGTGAACTCTCATCACTTCAGTAGTTTGAGATTAAGGGTCGCTTTCTGACGACGATGTAAATTAAAGAAAATTTACTTCGGAAAGCAAATGAATGTTGATTAATATTTGGAGAACAAAAAAAAATCCCCTCCGTTTCCGAAGGGGATTTCCCAAAGTGGTTTTTTGTAGGTACTTTGTTTTAGATTATTCTACAATTAATTTGGCTTTATAGGTAGCATCGCCTTTCTGAACGATGACCATATATGCGCCCTTTGCAATTCCGCTCACATCCATGATGTGGGTATTGGTGCCATTAATTGCTTTGTCGGCATCTTCTTTAACCGTTCTGCCAAGCATGTCAACCAATCTCACTACATAATATTGATCATCGGAGGATGAGAATGCTATGTTGATAAGGTAGTTGGCAGGGTTCGGATAAACAATAAATCCGTTTGCATTGGTGCCTATTACAGGAATTCCATCACAAACTCCAACATACACAGTGTCTGTTGTTGAGGCATAGCATCCGTTTGCGGTGGTATAGTAATAGGTGATAATGTTTACACCAATTGGAGCATTAACAGGATTGAAAATATTTCCTGCTATTCCGGCTCCGAAATATCCGCCACCTGCAGGAGTACCTGTGAGGGTGAAGTTTCCTGAATAATAGCAAGCCGAATCAGGCAGCCCTGTGAAGGAAACAACCGGAAGTGAATCCATTGTCATTGTTTGAGATGTAGTTCCTGTGCAGCCAAAGCTATTGGTAACTGTAACAGTATAGTTTCCGGTAGAATGAACATAAATAGACTGGCTGCTTGCTCCTGTGCTCCAGCTATATCCAACTCCTAAACTTGCTGTTAATATAACTGAATCGCCTTGGCAGAAGAATGTTCCACCACCAATTGCAATAACCGGATTTGGATTTGGATTAACTGTTACCGTTATAGTTCCGGTGCCTGTACATCCACCTGTAGCTGCAGTAACCGTTACTCTATAGGTACCACCTGTAGTTGCAGTGATTGACTGCGTTGAAGCACCATTACTCCATGAATAAGCAGCATAGTTACCTGTTGATAAAACAACTGAACCTCCCTGACAGAAAGTAGTAGGACCACCCGCTGTGATTATAGGAGCCGGAACGGAATCAACCTGAACATACTGTGTGTCTGCGTTATAACATCCATGGATATCGGTGAAATAGTAAGAAATCGGATCTAAACCATAAGGTGCATTGATTGGATTAAAGATACTTCCAGTCATACCAGCACCATAATATCCACCACCTGCAGGAAGACCTGTGAGTGGGAAGTTACCGGCATTTGCACAAACTGAATCAGGTAATCCTGTGAAGCTAACTACTGGTAAAGGATACACGGTAACCATTGTTGAGTCGGAAACAGCAGTACATCCGAAGCCGTTTGAAACTGTTACAGCATAATTGCCGGAAGCCATAACAGTGATGCTTTGTGTAGATGCACCATTTGTCCACATGTAAGATGTATAAACACCAGTACTTAGAATTACTGAATCGCCTTGGCATAAATATGTAGCACCAGTTACAGAAAGAACCGGAGTAGCTGGAGTAGGGTTAACAGTAACAATTACAGATGCAACACCAGTACATCCACCACCGCCAGTTACAGTAACCGAATAAGTTCCTGAAGCATTGATGATGATTGTTTCGGTAGTTGCTCCATTGCTCCATACATAACCAGGATAAGTTCCGGCATCAAGCAGCAATGTACCGCCTTGACAGAAGGTAGTATCTCCTGCAGGTGTGATATGCGCATTTGGAGCTTGGAAAACATCAATAGCTTGTTTAGATGTTCCAACGCAACCACCAGTACCAGTATAGAAGTAGGTAATGGTATCAATTCCTACCATCGCAGTTCCAGAGTTGAAAATATTTCCGGTTATACCAGAGCCACCAAATACACCACCCGGAGGAACACCTGTGAGTAAGAATGTTCCGGAGTTAGTGCAAGTTGAAACCGGTAATCCTGTGAAAGTTACAATTGGAGTTGGATATACCGTGACTGTCATTGAATCTGTTCCTGTACAGCCAAAGCTATTAGTAGCAGTAACAGTATAAGTTCCCGAAGAGGTAACGGTAATAGCATTAGTTGTTGCTCCATTACTCCATAAGTACGATGAATATATTCCGGTACTTAATATTACTGAATCACCCTGGCAGAAGAATACAGGACCGTTGGCAGTAATACCCGGAGTTGGACTTGGATCAACACGAACCACATTATAAGTTGAGTTGAAACATCCATGAACATCTGTATAATAATAGGTAATAGTGTCAAATCCTATTTGAACATTAAGTGGATTAAATACGTTTCCTGTGATACCTGCACCTTGGAATCCTCCACCTCCCGGAGTTCCGATAAGCAAGAAGTTTCCGCCATTATTACAGACCGAATCAGGTAAACCGGTAAAGCTTACAACTGGAAGAGGATAAACAGTTACGGTCTTAGATGCGGTACCTGTGCAACCAAAACTATTAGTAACTGTAACAGTATAAGTTCCTGAACTTGTAATAGTAACACTATCTGTTGTAGCTCCAGTGCTCCATATATAAGATGCATAGTTACCAGCACTTAGTATTGTAGAATCTCCTTGACAGAAGAATAAGGCACCGGTAACCGTAATTGTAGGACTAAGTCCAGATATGACAGTAATTGTAATAGAGTCAATTCCTGTGCAACCCGAACTATTAGTAACAGTGACAAAATAATTGCCTGAAGTTGTAACCGTAATGCTGTCAGTTGTTTCACCAGTACTCCATAGATAACCAGGATAAATTATACTAGTGCTAAGAATATCAGATGCACCAATACAGAAAGTAGTAGGACCGCTGGAAGTTATTACAGGAGTTGGATAAGATCCAACCAATGTCACATTAAAGCCGCATGAAGCAGTATTTCCACTTGCGTCGATAACGGTCCAATTTACATTTGTTATCCCGCTATTGAAAGTAACTCCGGCAAGAGTATTAGATCCTGATCCTGTAGTTGATCCGGTAAGTGTATAGGTTACAGAAACGATAGAGCAATTGTCAGAAACAGAAATTGGATCGAATTCGGTGCCAATTACATTATAGGTACAAACGTTTAGGGATGTATCGGTTCTGCAAATAACTGTAGGCGCCTGGTTATCAATAACAGTAACAGCGAAGGAACAAGTTGCTGTATTCCCATTAATATCAGTTGCCAGGAAAGTATTGACAGTAGTTCCTATAGGAAATTCTGAACATGAAGGCAAACCAGAAACAAGAGTAACTGTTGATTGGAGGTTATAAGAAATAATAACATAACCGTCACTTGTATTATCCTGAACTGCATTTGTTTGAGAACCGCCACAATAAGAACCTCCACCTCCACCACCATAAGCAGCAAAATTTGGATCATCACCACCACCAGCCCCATTGTATCCACCGCCGCCTGAACCAGCGTCATATCCGCCACCGCCTCCTCCTCCGAAGCCTCCGTTACCTATATTACTGTATCCAATACCTCCTCCAAAACCATTAGCATAATCATTACCACCAGTAGAATTTAAAGTGCCTATACTATTACCGCCATTACCGAGAAATCCTGCTCCGCCTGAACCGGGTCCATAACCAGTTCCACCAGCTCCGCCTAATTCTCCTATACCACCAGCACCGCAAGTACCAACTCCAGGTACGGTAGGAGTAGTTGTTAAACTACCAGGTGCACCAGGATTTCCCGAAATATAGCCAGCACCACCACCGCCGCCACTAGCTTGCAACAAAACAGATGTGTTATTATCCCAGACAAAACTTCCACCGCCACCGCCGCCGCCATCAAAACCGCCATCTCCACCCTGTCCGCCGACTGCAATGCCTAAAACATCTCCAGGAGTTACGGAAATGGTACCAGTAATGGTTGCCCCGTTTCCACCAATTACACCTCCAGTTGATGAAGGTCCACCAGCAGCACCGGAAGTAACAATGGTCAAAGTTGTAATACCAGATGGAATAGTCCAATTAGAAACTGAACCTGAATAGTTAAATGTCATTGTACCGGTTTGAGAGCAGTTGTCAGTTGATACTGGCGCAGGATAACAAACCGCAGCACCACATGAATCTATAGTATTGTTTACTGTCATGTCTGATGGACAAGTTATAACGGGAGGAATTGTATCCAAGACAAATACATTAAATCCACAAGTAGCAGTATTTCCAGACGAATCTGTTGCAGTAAATATATTAGTAGTTAAACCTACCGGGTATGTTGAACCTGAAGGTAGTCCTGAAGTTTGTGCAACTATTGGATATGTACCTGTGACATTATAAGTTATTACAAGTAGACCAGCTCCCCCATTACCACCTGAAAAACCGCCAATCCATCCGTCATTTCCGCTCCCACCAGCTCCAGGTGCGGCTCCTGCTGTACCATTATTACTTGTTGTAGTACCGCAATTTGCATCGTATCCGCCATTTCCACCAGGATAAATACCGATTCCTCCAAGTCCGGTTACACCACATGCCGATGCTGGTGTTGCGCCAGGTCCTGCTGAACCAGCGCCGCCACCACCTGTTCCTGTTACACCCGAATTATTATTACCTGCACTTCCGTCGCCACCAGAATATAATGTGCCTGTTCCTCCAGCTCCTCCAGCTCCTCCTGCAGATGTACCCGTGCCAGCATCACCGCCACCACCACCTGAAGCACTGAAAGTCCCGGCAAATCCAATAAATGTTGTTGTGCCACCGGTTGTTCCAACACCAGTGCTACCTATTCCACCACCACCAATGTTAACAGCATAAACCTGATTTGGTGAAACCACAATTGTGTTTATAGAACAAGCACCACCGCCGCCACCGCCACCATTATCCCAATTGGCAAAAGTGGTAGTTCCACCTCCTCCTGCTCCACCGCCTCCCCACAGGTAAGCTGTTATAGATGTTACACCGGCAGGAATAGTGTATGATTGCTGTGACCCTGTGTAACTAAAGGTTGAAGATCCGGCTATAGAAAAAGTACTCGTACAATTGTCTGTTGCAGTAGGTGAAGTAAAAGTTATTATTGCGTCGCAGTTATTTACGCCTGTATATGCAGTAATATCGGAAGGACAATTGGATATAACAGGAGGTTGATTATCAATAACCGTAACCGTTTGAGCACATGAAGCAGTATTACCTAATGAATTTGTAGCGATCCAAATAACAGTAGTTGTTCCAACTGGATATTGAGATAGTGCATTATTTGTTACACTTGTAATTGTGCTGCCACAATTATCAATAACTGTAGGAGAGCCTAAAACAACTCCTGAAGCATAACATTGATTATTATCTGTTGGAACATTCGTTAAATTAGCTGGGCAGGTAATTACCGGAACATCAAGAACTGTTACAGTGAATGAACATGTTGCTGTATTTCCAGAACCATCAGTGGCAACAAAAGTATTTGTAGTTGTGCCTAATGGAAAACTTGACCCGGAAGGTAATCCTGTAGTTTGCGTAATTGCAGGCATAGGAGTCCATGACAAAATAATGTATCCATTACCAGATTGTGCACCAGCAGTATTAGTTTGATTGGTCCCTCCATTAAAAGAACCACCACCACCACCAGTACCCCATGATGGGAAATTAACATTCCAGATATTACCGCCGCCGCCGCCATTGTATCCACCACCGCCACCACCGGCTCCGCCATTACCTTCAGCGTCCCCACCACCACCAAAACCACCTGGTCCTGCATAGAAACCAACTCCGGCTCCGCCTTGTCCGCCATTTAATGGAGCTACTCCACCAGAACCCATATCTACATAACATCCTATTCCACCATTACTATTCCATCCTGCTCCACCACCTCCAGTACCAGGGTTACCTGGATTACTATTAAGCCCACAGCCTCCTGCTCCACCATTTCCACCAACACCGCCAGCACCTGATCCAGAACCTTGACCTGGAGTGGGCGTTGTAGTTGCAGCACCTGAACCTCCAAGCCCACCAACATAACCATATCCGGCACCACCACCGCCGCCGGCAGCTATTAATAGATTATTTGATTGAGTAACGTCCCAAACAAAAGACCCACCACCTCCTCCTCCGGATGCAGCAAGATTATTAACTCCATCAAATCCTCGCTGACCAACTATTAAACCAAGAACATCGCCCGGATTAACATTTAAAGTGCCTGTTATCTGTGCACCAAGTCCTCCAAATCGGCTAAGATAGCTTCCTCCACCTTGAGCACCCGCAGCATTAATCGTGATAGAATTTGCATTTCCTGGAACTGTCCAATTAGCAATTGCACCTGAATAGTTAAATGTAAGAGTTTGCAAAAGCGAACAATTATCAGTAGCTGTGACAAGATAGTTAAGCACAGCAGTACAACTTGTGTCAGCTGAAAGAACAGTATCAGATGGACATGTAATAACTGGTGGCTGATTATCTGTTACAACTACGTTAAAAGAACATGTTGCCGTGTTACCTGAACCATCTGTCGCTAAAAATACATTTGTGGTTGTTCCTACAGGGAATGTTGCTCCAGAATCTAAACCTGAAGTTTGTGTAATATTCGGGAAAGGTGATCCATAATTTATTATAACGTATCCAGCACCTGCTTGATATCCTGAGGCATTATTGGTTGAAGTGGTTAAGCCTCCATCGTAATTACTTCCACCGCCTGCACCTCCAAAGGAACCGCAACCACCACCATAATATCCACCACCGCCGCCACCGCCAGAATTATTCGGATTACATGCATTTCCTCCTATCCCTAAACCGCTAGGACTACCTATACAAAAAGTTGCACCTGCACCCCCGGCAACTTGAGAACCTCCTTGCCCGCAATATGATGGATTTCCATTAAGGACGCCTCCAAAATAACCGGAGCCACCTGTTAATGCACCTCCAACTCCACCATTTTCCATATTAGCAGTATTTGTGTTATCACCACCACCGCCACCACCACCACCAACTGCTACTCTATTTGTCAAGGCATTGCCGCCTAAACGAATGTCGGTTCCACCACCACCTCCGCCACCAAGCCAAATACCCGCATCGTATCCACCATTTCCGCCACCATTCCATCCTCCAACACCTCCGGCTACCTGAGTTTCATTTCCTCCAGCTCCACCGACATTTATATATAATACATTTCCTGGTACTACAGTAAGGGTCCCTTGTACTCTACCTCCTAATCCACCAGGATTCCATAATGTTCCATTTCCGCCACTACCTCCCTGGGAACCCGCTAAGTCAATTGTTACGGATGTTACCCCACCAGGTACTATCCAGGTTTGTTGAGAGCCAGTATAATTAAATGTAAGGGTTGCAAAAATATTAGAACTGCAATTATCTGTTACAGTTGGATTATTAAATGTCACAACTGCGCTGCATAAACCAGCATCAGCATTAACTGAGATATCAGATGGGCAACCAGATATAACCGGTGGTTGATTATCAACTACGATCACATTTTGTGCACAGGTTGCGGTATTTCCTAAAGAGTTAGTAACGGTCCAGATTACCACCGTTGTTCCAAGCGGGAATTGACCAGGAGCATTATTTGTTACATTTGTAATTGTACTCCCGCAACTATCTGCAGTAGTGGGCGTTCCAAGGTTTACGCCTGTAGCATAACACTGATTAAGGTCGGTCGGTACGTTACTTAAATCAGAAGGACATACTATTGATGGTGCGTCCAATATAGTTACGTTTAATGTACAGGCTGCTGTATTTCCACTACTGTCTGTTGCTGTCCATAATACATTTGTTACACCTACATTAAATAAAATACCTGCAAGTGTACTTGCACCGCTTCCTGTTGTTGCTCCTGATAAAACATAAGCATCAGTTACTGTACAATTGTCGCTGAATGTTGCGTCAAACTCAGTTCCATTTGTTGTGTAAGTACAAACAAAAAGATCGGAATTACGTGTTTGATCTCCAGGACACGTAATGGTAGGAATTTGATTATCCAATACTGTAACATTAAATGAACAGGTAGCAGTATTTCCTGAACCATCAGTTGCTGTCCAAACATTGGTTGTTGTTCCAACAGGGAAAGTCGAACCGGAAGCTAATCCTGAGGTTAAAGTAACGTTAGGATAAACTATATTATAAGATATAACTGCAAATCCGTCACCCGAATTTATACCACTGGTATTTGATTGACTTGTTCCATTATTAAATGAACCGCCGCCGCCGCCGCCACGATTTCCTACGATGTCAACATACTGACCACCACCACCACCACTATATCCACCGCCGCCGCCGCCGCCATATTCAGCGCGTGCACCTCCACCGCAACCCCAACCTCCATCAACCAATGTGTTGAATCCACAACTTCCACCTACTCCGGCAGCACCACCGTTTACCCAGGATTTTCCTGCAGCAAGTCCTCCTAAAGTACCAGGAAGCACACCACCATCCCATGTTCCATTTCCTCCATAACCATCACCTGTTAGACCACCACCGCCACCAGCCCATCCGCAATCTCCGGCATGATATCCTTTATCTCCTCCAAGACCATTTGTTCCACCAGGACCAGATGAATTCCCACCTGTTACTGTTGTATTTCCATCCTGTCCGTTTTCAGCTCCAAAAAATGATCCACCACCACCACCACCAGCTATTGCTAATGGAGCAAGACCATTTAATACGCCTGTTCCGCCACCACCACCACCAGCGGTAGTACCGTTATATATTCCCTGTCCTCCAACTGCAACATTCAGCACTTGGTTGGGAACAACTGCAAATGTTCCAATCATTTCTGCTCCTAATCCACCTGTATAACCATTTGCAGGTCCGCCAGAAGCTCCATCTACCTGAACAGTAATTGAATTTACTCCTGCCGGAACTGTATAATATTGTACAGCACCCGTATAATTATATGTTATAATTCCACTGATAGTGGATGTACAATTATCCGTAGCAGTAGGTGTTGTATAATTCACAACTGCACTGCACATATTCGGATCGGTGTTTACAGTCATATCCCCGGGGCAGGTTATTGTTGGTACAATAGTATCATTAATTGTAACATTAAAACTGCAAATAGCCGTACCGCAATTATTTGTAGCATATACAATTACCGTTGTTGCTCCTAAATTAAATGAAGTCCCCGAATTTTGCGAATAGGTAATCGTTGCTCCACCCGATGCCTGAGCCGGCGGATAATTAACTATCTGCGAGCATCCGGATGTTAAATTTATGCTTGTATCAGGAGGACAAAATGTAATTGTTGGTCCATTGACAACAAAAAGAGAACCGCTTGTCCCTGTTCCGTTTGGTGTAATAATGGTAATATTTCCTGTTGATGCTCCTACAGGAACTACTGCCCATGCTGTTGTATCTGAAGTTACCAGGAAATTAGGTGAACTGCTAAGTCCGTTAAATTGAATATCTGTTGCTCCGGTAAATCCTGTCCCTGTCAAAAATACAGTATCGCCTGCGCATCCTGAACCAGGACTGAAACTTGTGATGGAAACAGTAATCGGAATCGGCAACGATACATCATCAAGATACATGTGGGTATGATCTCCAAAACCATCTTCATGAATCAAAAATTCAAGACAAACGGTTTGTCCGGCATAAGCCGACATATTATAAGTCACATTTGTCCATGCCTGGAAATTATCGCAACGGTGCATAATTGTGGTAAGAATATTTCCGCTAAGATCGGTAATATAACAATCTTCCCAGTCAAAAGTAAGCCCATCGGTTGTGAAGGGATAGTACCAAAAACTTAAAGTACTAGTACCCGCCGGAACATTTATCTGCTGATAAATTGAGGACGAACCATTAGGCTCAGTACCCGACAGCGTTCCGAATGAACAGGAATAAGTTCCGCTATGCGCAAGGGCATTGGTTACGTAAATGGTATCTGCCACATCCCTGAATGTCCATGCTGTTAAATCGCCGGTTTCGAATCCGCCATTAGTAATAGCATCCTGCGCAGATACTTTTGTGATTAAAGCAAATAGCATCATCACTGATAAGGCTATTGTTTTTGCTAAATTTTTGAAAGTGTAAGTTTTTGATTTCATATTATTTAAATTATATTAGTTAACTTATTATTTTTTAATTTCAGATTTTGGCTTTTTTTCATGTTTCGTGGTATGTAAAAAAAATATTTTTGTAAATGAGTATTATTTAAGGGTTACAAAATAAGCTAAAATCAAACGGATTTCCAAATAAATTGGAAAATAAATTTAACGTAAAGAAAATATCCCGAAAAAAAATCATTGTGAAAATGACTCTTTTTCGGGATAAAAATTTCTGTTTTTTTAGATAGACGTTTTGTAAACTATCGTGGTGATAAGCGATTCGCCAGGAGTTTCAACATTATTAATAACCCCTTTCAGCATCACATCCAGATTTTGTGGATTTGTGCCTGTAATTTTATGCAAATCAAAGTTTGCACCCGTAAACTGAATAGGCGCATCCCAGGTTGTAGTACCCATCTGGCGGAGATAAACATTATGTACATGAACTCTTTTTGTGGATACATGGATGTGCATATATCCTGTAAAAGGATGCACAGAATAATTCGGAATATAAGCATCAGGATCAAAACTTCCATCAGTTCCATATAGCCACAAAGCTTTTGAAATAGCTTCTGTCCAATTTGGATTTTGCATCAACAATGTTCTTAAAGTCGAAAGATAAGCCATAATCCCTGCCTCAACAACCGAAGTTGGAATGGTTCCAAAATCAGCACCCACAGGAATGGAGGTCATAGGAACAGTAACAGGTCCTTCAAATAAACTGTGTTTATAAGAATTAACAGTTTGAGAATTTGATGCATCCACTGAACTTCCATTCATAACATAATCTAACATTAACCTGATTTTATGAACATTGGCAATAACACCAACTGTCAACTCAGGAAAATCAGTGCCTACATAAGCCGAAAATCCTTCCACCCCATCCAAA
>Ga0206936_1208_pt2 | contig 13424 bp, 11 predicted proteins | sample Alteio_BWOrgHeat_14_FD_152922 | JGI IMG/M metagenome (GOLD analysis project Ga0206936, IMG submission 152922) | Enriched cells from forest soil in Barre Woods Harvard Forest LTER site, Petersham, Massachusetts, United States -... | ecosystem: Environmental > Terrestrial > Soil > Temperate forest >... | reverse complement strand
CCCTTATGTAGTCATGGAGTACGTCGAAGGGCGGCGTCTCGATGTGGCATGCGACGATCCATCAACGACTGTCGAGCAGATGATTCGATGGATGCTTCAGTTGTGCGACGCGGTCACCTACGTGCATCGCAACCTCATTCTTCATCGCGATCTGAAGCCAGGCAACGTGATGGTCACGGACGACGGTTCGGTAAAGCTGCTCGATTTCGGAACGCTGAAACGAATTGGACCCGGCAAAGACACCGACTCGGAAATGACCCAGGCCGGAATGCGTCCGGTAACTGTGCGCTACGCAAGTCCGGAGCATATTCAAGGCGCCAGCGTCTCAACCGCCGCGGACGTTTACTCCCTGGGGATGATTCTGTACCGGCTCATTGCGGGCCGGCTCCCGGAAGGATTGGACGACTTACCGATCGGGCAGTATCTGGAGCGGCTGAAGGCAGGCCAATTCAAGCCTCCTTCTGAAGCAGCCGCAAACAGTCTGGTAAGACGAACGCTCGACAAGCAAACATCAAGTGATCTGGATGCGATCGTCGCCAAAGCGCTCCGATACGAAGCGGAGGCCCGGTACCCGACCGCAGGCGCGTTGGCCAACGATCTCTGGAATTTGCTGTTGCATCGCCCGGTGACGGCGCGAGAAGGAAGTCTGCGCTACCGCGCCGCAAAGTTCTATCGGCGATACAAATGGCCGATCCGGGCGTCCGCGGCTGCCCTCGTCGTGCTGGCCGCAGGCCTTGGCGCAATGGCATGGCAAGGACACCTGGCGCACCTTGAGCAATTGCGCGCCGAAAAAGGCGTCGAGGACGAGCGAAAACTCGCTCACATGCTACTGTTCGATTACTTTGACCAGCTCCTCTTGATACCTGGTTCAACGGATGCGGAACGCAAAGCAGTTACCCAAGCAACGGCCTATCTGGACCGGCTTTCGCTGATTGCCTCAGACTCAAACCTCGAATTGGATACGATCCGCGGCTACAAAGAGCTTGGAGATCTGCTCGGAAATCCGTACGAGCAAAACCTGGGGAACGTGCCCGAAGCTATCCAGGTATTGAACAAAGGTATTTTTGTAGCCCGTGCCAGGACCGAACGCCAGCCTCATGATCTTCCATCGCTCCTCGCTCTTGCTTCCGTCGAGTCGGCGCTGGGAAATATTTATTTTGGCGAGCAGAACGCAAAGCTGGCTGAAAAGTACCTCGGCGACGCAGCGGCCACAAGCAAAGTAATCGCAGCGGACCCACGCGTAGACGAAGAAGCCCTGAGAAAATCCGCCGCGGTCTTCGATTCGCTCGGTGACGTATACGACCCAGGCAAAGGCATGGTGACTGCAAACCTCGACAAAGCGATGGAAGACTATCGTTTATCCGATGACTACGACAAACAGTGTTTGAAGAGAAATCCAGCAAACAAGAAATGCCGTGATGATGTGATTGTAGGGCAGTACAAATTTGGCTTGCTGCTTGAAGACATCGACCCAGCAGCATCGCTGGCTCACTATCGTGAGGGACTGGCAGTTACTGGACAGTTTACCGAGGAAGAGATGAAGACCACGCGGGCAATGCGGCTGCGCAATTTCGTCAGCGTGCGCCTGGGGTTAATGGAGATGCGCGTAGGGCACGTTGCCAATGGCATGACTCACGTCAAAACAGCCCAGGCCAGCTTCCGGCAGGCGATCGCCAAAGACAACCTGGACAATCGTGCGCGGTATGATCTGGCCTCTGCCGGTACCGACGTCGCAAAGGAATACGACGAACTGGGAAAGGAAGACGAAGCCCAGGCGACGATTCAGGAATGCCTGGCGATGCTATCCATTCTCAGGCAGCGAAACCCGCAGAACTCACGCTGGGAGATGGTTGAGGTACGCAATCTATTGACCCTCGGCAAGGTTGAATCAAAACTCGGCCATGAAAAGCAAGCCGCAACAGCGAACAATAAAGCCGCAACTGAAATCGTGGAGCTTGCCCAAGCAAAAACAGCTACACCAGAGGTCTTGGTTATGGCTACCAACGCCCTGCTGAGGCTGCATCTTCATCCTCAGGACGCCACGCTGGCACTGGCATTCGCCGAGCGCGCGGTCAGCGCATTCCCCAAGCCTACTCCAGACCAGCTGCTGGCGCTTGCCAGTGCGCAGCGTGCGACGGGCCACATAAAAGAGGCAGATAAGAACGCGCAGATGGTCCTGGATGAACTTGCCGGTCCCGTCAAGAGCAAGGCGGTTGCCGATGAGATGGCAGAAGCTCGTCACATTTTGCATCAAGGCTAGCGTGCGACGCGGCCCATGGCATCATCGCGAAGGCGCATCATTTCAGGAATTCGCTGCCGCGCCTCGGTAAACGCAGGATCATTCGCAGGCAAGCGCACGAGGATGCTCAATCCGCGATTCAGTTCTTCGACGGATTCACGATGGGCTTCCGCAGTTTGCGGAGAACGGCTCAGTTCAAGGCGTGCCAGCTTCTCATATTCCTGAGCCAGTTCCACACTCAACTCAGGATCTTTTTCGTCTTCAGTTGCCAGCGCGTCGATAGTCTGGCGAGCACTCGCCAGCAACGCATCCTGAGCCTTGTCAGCGCCTTGCAACCCGTGCACAGAACTGTAAAGCTCTCCCGCCAGAACGTCCGTGAGTCGGACCAGATCATGCAGGCGAGTTTGCGCAATCTGGCGTTTGCGCGCAGCGTTCCTGGCTTGGTACACGACTCCGGCCACGCTGGAGACGGCAACCAGCAAAAACGCCAGCGCAAAGACTGCGGCGACCTTATTTCTCAACACCCATTTGTGCGTGCGAGTTATCCAACCCGCGGGCCGTATGTTAATCGGATAACCAAAGAGATGACGCCTGAGTTCGTCGCACATCTCCTGCACGCTTTCGAAACGGTCCTGCGGATTGGGTTGCAATGCCTTGGAGAGGATCGCTTCTATATCGCCTCTTACCGACGCGATAAATCCGTTAGTGGTGGCGTCGCGACAGGCCGCGATCTTCTCGAGTCTCTCTTTCGGAAACCCTCTCAAAGCGCGCGCCGAAATTGCCGTTGACTGACCTTCTGTGTGCGAACGGTCTATTCCGATTGTCGCTGGCCTGGGTTCCTGACCCGTCAGCATGACCTGCGCAATCAAGCCCGCCGAATAAATATCGCTGGCGACAGTCAGACGCTCTCCCGCTCGCTGCTCGGGACTGGCATATAGCTCCGTGTAGCTTGTGTTCCCAGATTGACTCGCCAACTGATCGGAAAGAACAGCAGCCACTCCGAAGTCAAGTAACCGCGACTTCCCTTCTGATGTCACCAGAATATTCGCGGGCTTGAGATCAGCATGAACCACCAGATGCCGATGTGCGTACTCAATGGCCTCCAGGGTGCCGAGTAGTAACTCGACGCGACGGCGCACGGACAGCCGGTGAATGTCGCAATACTCGTCGATGCGGATGCCATCGACATACTCCATTACGATGTAGCGCAGTCCCGTGTCAGTAACACCAAGATCGAGCATGCGCACGATGCCAGGATGATCGAGCGCCGCCAATACTTGGCCCTCGCGTTCAATAGCTGCTTCACTTGCCGCAGGAAACAGGTGCGGGTACAAAGTTTTGATCGCCACCTGCTGCGAAAACTGCTCCATGCGCTCGCACAGATAAACAGCGCCCATGCCTCCCTCGCCAAGCAGACGCAGCACACGGAACGGACCGATGCTATTCGGAATGTCTGGAGAACTCTGAGTGCGCATTTCCATATATTTGAATGGCCTGCTGGTAGATAATTGAGTATAACTGCCAACTGCAATTCACTGTTCATAGTCCACTCAAGAAGCAATCACAAGTGGCTTGAGTCAGAAATCTTGACTCAAACAGATGCACTGGAAGGAGCAACGAAAAGTAAGGCAATTCCCCTTTGCATCGACATTCAAATAAAGGCTTACTTATGAGGAAAGACTTTGTTGCAAAGGTGAATCGGACGTATTACACTGCTCGCTTGAAATCAGGAGTTAGCTCTGCCCCATCCCCAGGGTGCAAAGCAATTCACTGCCTATTTGATTTCCAGCCGGAACAGATCGACAGGACGCCCGACGTAGCGCTTTCATCCGATCAAACACATCGAACCTTGGTTTTGTTTGCATTACTTGTTCGCGACAATGTGCAGGGAGTTAGTATCTCGACGCACCCCTACATTTTGATGCCGTTAAAAGCTCTTCTGTAACGACAAGGCCACTCAGTTCACTAAACAGCATTCCAGTTGCGCCGGATTCGGCGGAGATCCAGGGCGAATCGGAGGCAAAGTGGTCAATCGGGAACGCAGCCCGAAAGATTTTCAGGCGCAGGCCAGAATTGTGGGCCAAGCGCCGTCCTTCCTGCGAGCCATCGAAAAACTCCCCGCAATTGCTCTGAGCGACGCGCCCGTTCTCATCACCGGCGAATCCGGCACTGGTAAGGAGTTGGTCGCGCGTGCGATTCATTACCTAAGCAAACGAGAATCGTTCGCATTCCTCGCAATCAATTGTGGATCGTTTCCCGATGCGCTGATGGAGGCGGAGTTCTTCGGCCATGAGCGCGGTGCATTCACTAGCGCCCACATGCGCAGAGATGGTCTGATCGCACAGGCAGATCGAGGCACGTTATTCCTCGATGAAGTGGACAGCCTTTCGTTGAAAGCGCAGATCGATCTGCTGCGAGTCCTGCAGGAAAAAAAGTTTCGTACCATCGGGTCGACAATGGAAAAGGAATCGGACGTGCGCTTTGTCGCCGCCACGAATTCCGCCGTGGGTCCGCTTCTTTAGTCTGGAGCCTTTCGGGAAGATCTCTTCTATCGCCTGTGCGTGTTCACAGTCTTCCTTCCGCCCCTGCGGGAAAGAAAGGAAGACATTCTCCCTCTGGCAAAACACTTTTTGCAAAAGCATTCTTTGTTGACCGGCCAGTCGTTGACGTTATCGCCTGAGGTTTGCCGCGCATTGGAGTCGCATGAGTGGCCCGGTAATATCAGAGAACTCGAAAATACGATCATTCGTGGCATCTATCTCAGTCAGAGCGGAACGATTGAGATTGCCGATATCGGGCTAACATCTCGTGATGCGACTCCTGCCAAACTTGATAGTCACCAGTCTTATCGAGTCGCAAAACAAAAGGCCGTTGAATCCTTTGAGCGTGACTATCTTGGACGGCTGATGCGGGAACATGGTGGCAATGTCAGTCACGCCGCACGAGCCGCAGGCAAGGATCGACGCGACCTCGGGAAGCTCCTGAAAAAATACAGAGAGGACCCCCTTGTTACCCTGTCTCGATACAAGCCCACTCAGTGATGGATCGTGAGAATCACATGCCGCACAGTTGACATCGAGGTACACAATCATCAGTAACACTTTTTCACACTTGTGGATACAGACGATGCCTCGAAGAGACGAGAATCAATCATCGCCGGATCATTCGTTAGGCCTCCCGCATTTGTTCAGGAATTTCCGTGGCTATCATGCAGGTGAAACTATGTTGGTTTGCGGCTGCGGCGCATCGCTCGCACAGATAATCGCGCCCGAGCGATTCATCACCATCGGCGTAAACGACGTCGGACGACTCTTTGACCCGGACTATCTGCTTGTTGTCAATCCCCGCACGCAGTTCACCAACGGTAGATTCACCTATGTAGAACGAAGTCGAGCACACGCCATCTTCACACAACTTGATCTTCAATTGAATCATCCTCGCACGATCAGGTTTCAGATGGGTGTAAGGGCCGGCACAGATTTTTATAACCCCGATGTTCTCCCCTACACACGGAACTCGCCCTATCCTGCAATTGGTCTTGCTGTGCATATGGGTGCGCGTCGCATTGGAGTTATTGGCGTTGACTTTACCCAACATCATTTCTTCGCCCAAACCGGGAGCCATCCGCTCTCCCGCGAGTTAGATCGAATCAATCAGGAATACCGGCAATTGAATGAAAGCTGCCGCCGTAATGGTGTTGAAATCTTCAATCTGAGTTCTGAAAGTCTTCTGACTGCATTTCCCAAAATGACGCAGGAAGATTTTTGGGCTTCGACGGAAGCGACAAACCATTTTTCCGCGCGCAAGATATTTTTCGTCAATTATCGCTTCCTAAGTTGTGGACATGTCTTTCGTGATGGCCTCACTCACGCAGCCAACCGGCTTGGAATGAACTCAAAGGCGGCGCTCTGGGACAAGCCTGGATTAGGTGAAGAGATAAAAGCATTCAATCCAGACCTGCTGTTTGTCGTGCACGGAAGAAAGTTCAGCACGCAATTTCGCTCCGAGATTCCGAGCCGTAAATCGGCAGTGTGGCTTCTCGATGAACCCTATGAGGTAGATGACACAAGTAAGTTTTCGTCGCGTTTCGAAGCCACGTTTGTCAATGACCCCAGCACACTCCACAGGCATCGGAATGCACACTACCTGCCCGTCTGTTACGACCCGCAGGTCCATACCTACGGGGCATGCGATGAGCGACCATACAGTCTCGGGTTTATCGGCGGAGCGAATCCAATGCGCGAACGCGCATTGTCTCAGTTGGCGCACCACGATCTGCTTTCCTACGTCGTCGGCGGTCCATGGCGCGACCCTTCGCTGATGAAGCTATGTCCTTCACCGAACATCCCTGCCGAGGAGACAGCGAATCTCTATCGGCGCACGCGAATTGTTCTGAACGTCTTTCGCACAGTGCATCATTACAACTCCTCCGGCATTCTCCCCGTCTCCATGAACCCTCGGATTTATGAAGCCCTGCAGTGCGGCGCTCTCGTAATCTCCGAGCATCGAACAGAAATAGATAGCATTTGCCCAGAGCTTCCAACGTTCAGGAATATGGAGGAGATGGAATACCAGGTTGAGCGATTCCTGAATGACGCGGATTTGTTCGCGCGTGTACGCAAGGCCTGCATCCGTCGCCTCGCAAGACACACATATGCTCAGAGACTGCGGTGCGTTCTGGAGAGAACTCTTGACTACCAGATAACCTCAGTGCAATTTTTCTCGGGTATCGCAACCGAAACTAATTCAAGAAGAGATACAGCCAACAGAGGGCAGACTATGAGAGAAGAAGCATTAAGTGCAGATACTGCAATTAGCATACAGACCTCTGTTGATCTTCCACCCGAAGTTGCAATCGATTGGGAGATCGATGGGAACGTTGTTGAGATGGAGTCCGATGGGAGTCTAAGGCTGTCAAAGACTGCCAATGAAAGTCCGGGGACAGAGCTAGGTCTGATTGGCAGGATCAAGAACGACAACATCATCCTCGAGTTCGAAGTTATGCTCGAACGAGATAGCCGCTTTATCGCCAAGATTCACCAGGCCGAGGCGCATGACCAGCTTAGTAACTCCTATCATCTGATGTGTTCCGGAGGCCGCGCATATCTGGCCAGACACCATCACATCTTCTGCACACTTACCTTCCCTGTCGGTTCATGGGTTCCGATTAGTTTTTCGTACGCTGACGGGTCTGTGATTGTACGCCGATCCGGAGCAGAGGTGGCCAGAATCAGCGACCGCACCCTCACGGCAGGCTATTGTTTCCTGGGCGTAAAGGGCGGTTCAGTACGTGTTCGAAACTTGACTTTGAAAGCTCCGATGAACTCGGAAGGTTGGCGCGCCACGCCACAGTACCAGGTATTTCATTCGTCTGTTACTCCCGAACAACCAAAGGTAAGTATCATCACCACCATCTATGACCGCGTAGAGTGTCTTGAACAATGCCTGCGATCTGTGCAGGCGCTCGAATTTCGCGATTATGAACATATCATCGTGGCAGATGCTCCTCCTGAATCAGTGCTGGAGCAGATCAGGAGTCTGATCGCTGAATACCCCGTTGGAATGAAGCAGCCGATCTTTGCGAGCCTGAAACAGCGTACCAACGATTGGGGTATCTCACCGGCAGCTCTCGGTCTTCGTATGGCGCGTGGCAAGTATGTCTGCTTTCTCTCTGACGACAACGGTTATAAGCCAGCGCACTTCAACAGGTTGGTTGACACCCTGGATAGCAATGGGGATCTTGGCTTTGTCTATTCTTCATGCATGTATGACGGACGCATGACGCTCAGCGCTCCTATACCAAGACCTGGAAGAATCGATCTCGGGCAACCTCTGTTTCGGCGCGAGTTATTCGATAAATATCTCGGTGGAACCTTGCCGTTCAATGAGTTTGGGTGGGATTGGAGAATGATAGAGCGCTTCATTCGAAGCGGTGTCCGGTGGCAGCATGTGAATGACGATACATTTATCTTCAGGCTTGCAAAATATCCGCAATGGACTGGACAGCCATTGGAGCTTCAACCATGATCTCCTACTGCATCGCTTCCTTCCGGCCGGTCTATAGCCGGCATTTAATTAGCGAACTGGTCCGCAAGACCTCCACACCGTATGAAATCCTGGTTTGGCTTAATGTTGATGATCCCGAGTTCGATAGCTTCTTGGCAGATCAGATCGCCTCCGGTACCCCCCTTCGCATAGTCGGGCGTACTCCGGAAAACATCGGGATGACGGCGTACCCACTCCTTTTCTCGTCAAGCAGATTCGAAATGGTTGTACAGATCGATGACGATGTTGTTTGCATTTCGCCGCACCTTGCAGAAAGAGCCTGGGAGACATTCGCGCGCTTTCCAAAACTTGGTATGCTCACCGCCGATACCTGGCAGGATGAATATACAAACGGGGCAAGGCCGCCAATGGAGGCCTACCGGGAGGTAGACCGAGAATTTGGTTTGTTTGATGGCCCCATTGATGGCTGGTTTGCAATCTACAGAAAGTCTTCTCTCCGCATGTGCCGCAAAATGACCTCAGGACGCTACTATGCTTTGGGATGTGCGATTAAGGGTCAGCTGCGATCCTTGGGTCAAAGCGCATTACTGTGTACACGCGTCAAGGTCTTCCATGTAACTGGCCCTCAGTACGCCTCTTACTTTGGAATGCTGAAATCGGAAATTGATAAGTATGAGGCCCTCGGACTCACAGCGCTAGTCAATTGTTACAAGAATCAACAGATTCCATCGCAGGAGTATTTATCCGAACGCATTGATCGCATCCGTGCAAGCTTCGAACAAATGGCTTGAGCATGTTTCAATCCTTCCATCGCTTTCACATCAATGGATTGGAACTCGAATCTACAGTGATACCCTCTCTGGATAGTTGAGAGTTGGCTTCGCAGGAAACTTACTTTTTCGAAATGGAGATCAGGTTTAGGCCTGTCACCTTTTATCTATGACCCTCGCGATCTGCGCCATCTTCCGGAACGAAGCACCGTATCTGCGCGAGTGGATCGAGTTTCATCAACTCGTCGGATTCGAGCGCTTCTACCTCTATCAGAACAGATCGGATGATGACTGGCAGGCAGTTCTCGAACCATATATAGAGCGCGGGGTGGTTGAGGTGACCGAATGGCCTAAGCATTCGCCCTGCCAGTTAGAGGCATATCAGAATTTCATTGATACACACAAAGGGCACCCGAATTGGGTAGCGTTTATTGACTGCGATGAATTTCTTTTCTCGCCAAGCCACGAGACTGTACCTCACGCCCTCGCACAACTGCCGCTGGCCTGGGGCGCGGTTGGCGTCAACTGGGTATGCTTTGGAGCTTCGGGTCGGCAAGTCAAGACGGAAGAGCCGGTCATCGAGAGATTCACGTTCCGACCACTGGATAACTTCGGTCCAAATGTGCACATCAAGTCCATCGTCCGAATGGATCGTGTAGATGGGGTCGGAATGGATCCTCATCACTTTCAAGTCGGATGCGGCACCTTCAGCGAGTTAGGAGATCGCGTGCAAGGTCCCTTCACGTCAAAGCCAACTCATCGTTCGCTCCGCATCAATCACTATCTGACCAAATCTCACGAAGAGTACCTTCAACGGATCGCGAAAGGTAAAGCCGACATGCAGCGTACGCGCGAACCAGCTGAGTTTGACCTCTATCAGGCGACCACTGTAGATGATAGGACAATCTGGCGATTCCTGCCGATGCTCAAGTCGCGGCTCGGACTCGCGTGACGATGACTACCTGCACATGTTAGTACGTCGCCTCTGACTGCCGAACCTCCTGCAGGAATGCAGGGTCGACCCATCTAAGAATCTGACGCGCGTCCACGTTTTCACGATGGTGGGTGGATTTACCCTCAGCAGGCGAATCAAATACCGCAGGCTGGCTATATCTTTGCCTGTAAAAGTGATAACGATATTTTTGCTGCATTACTCACTATCATATGTGGGTGTTTTTCTACCCACCTGATGCAACTTGTCCTCCGCTAGAGTTAGCGTAACTCCTTCCATTTGAATGCCGACTAACCACTTATATATTTGGTCGCCTAAGTGCATAAGCGAATGCGTGAGGTCCGGCTCCGTGGGCGATCCTCCTGATCCGGCGCATTTCGAGAAAGAATTACGCAAGTCCTTGATCCAGTACATCACGCAACATCCTCAAGCTATGGATACTGCTGAAGGAATTGCGACTTGGTGGACCAAGGTTGAGGGAAGTCAGGACGTTGAGGCAGTGCGCCGTGCTCTGGAGCAATTGGCCGATGAAGGCCTGTTTGAACGAGTCGGCTCGGGCCGATCCGCCCACTACCGCTCCAGAAAATATGGAGTACCGCGTCCGATAAAGTGACTGCGCGAATTATCCATAGTGGGATAGCCAATTAAACCGGGTGGAGGGCACATGGGTACAACGGCTGTAACAGGCAACGGACCATTGGAGTTTACGGATTCGAATGGTCACCAGATTTCAATTCCATTGTCAGCCTTATTCTTCGATGCAAGTGGCACCCTGCAGATCGACTCTGTGTGGGGCACAGCCTCGGGGCTTCAAGCTGGACAAGGCCTGCTCGCCTATGCGCAGACAGAAAAGCTGATAACACCGGCACCTGCGGCTGCACCCTTCCCCGCTATGGTCATCAAAGCTGCAGACCCCGGAACGGGTGGCAATAACATCAGCGTAACTATCAGCAATGTCACTCCTGCTGCCGACCCTACGCAGACAACCTTTACGATTGCAGTTACTGAGACCGACACTTATGACGGGCTCACAGCTGCAACGATCCAGGCAACGCTCGGCAGCAGCACAGTCTCCGGTTCAACGCTGGTTTTTGGAACGGCCGGAAGTTCGCCCGGGCTCGTTCAGGTTGAGGCTGGGGTCGGTGACGCAACGGGAACCCCTGATGCGGTGGCGAAGAATCTTGTCGGTAACCCAGCCGAATTAGCGGTCGACGGAGAGGGTTCACCTGCTTTGGTTTTCACATTACTCGCGAAAAAGAGCGGAGCAGATGGCGCTCTAACAAACGTAGTGATCGCTCCAGATGTATCCAGCCCCCCCACTACAGGACCAGGCACCTTCAGCCTAGTCGCCTCTTGGACAAAGACTGTCAACAACGTCAGTCTCGCCACTTTGGCCACGTCCATCCAGAATCAGTTGGGCTATCTGATTACCGTGTCGTTGCCTGCTAGCGGAGCCTACTCTGTGCCCGCAGTTGCCACGTCTACTCTCAGCGGAGGAACCTCAGGAACTCCTGCTTCCGCAAACCTTTTCACAGGAATATAAGGACGGATTCTTCCGAGACCCCAAGCACTGGAGAAGCGCACATGTCGACTTCGTATACCTACCCCGGTATCTACATCCAGGAACTACAGAGCAACTCGCACGCGATTACAGCGGCGCCGACGTCTATCACAGTTTTCGTTGGCTACACGCATCCCTTTCTAACCAATGCAGACAATTGGGGTAAGGCCGTCCAGATTTTCAGTTTCACTGACTATCAGAATCAGTTCGGCGGACTCTACACCAGTGGTGTCATCGAGCATCATGTTGCTTATGCCGTAAGCCAGTTCTTCCTTAATGGCGGATCGAATGCGTATGTGGTTGCGCTGCAACCAAGATATTACGACTCAGCGCATAACTTTAAGCAGGTGGTATCAGCAGCGAGCGTCACGGTAGGTCCCGTAACCTTCACCGCCCTGCAACCGGTCGATCTGATTCCAATGACGGTCACCATCAATAACCTTCAGAAGACTTTCGCCGCGAATGATACAGCTGACGTACAGATTAGTTATGGTTCGCGCGGTGAGACTTACCGCAAGGTTATTGATGGTGACCGTCATTGGAATCAGATCGACCGGTTGCAGGGCGGTGAAGGTTACGGGACCTACCGTCTCAGCTAGCATCAGTGACCGTAACTCCCAGCGCCCCATTCTCAGCTGTCGGTCAAGCGGCGTTCGGATATTCGCTCGCCAATCAGCCCGACCCGAACTGGAACACATTCAGTGAATTGGATTTTATGCCCGTGTTTGAACAGGATAGCTCGCTGGACAAGCTCGCGGTGTTCAACCTGCTATTAATACCGGGGGTTGCCGACAACGGCATCTGGAGCGAGGCGTTGGCCTTCTGCGAGCGCAAGTTGGCCTTTGTCATCATGGACCCTCCGGCGCAAGACTCCGCCGATGGCTACGGAGATACCCTGCCATTGATCGGCGACGATATGCAATCTTCAATCATCCCCAAGAGTACGAACGGCGCTCTGTATTTCCCGTACGTCGAATCAGACGATCCATTGACAGGTAACACGATCCCGCTTCCACCGAGCGGCTCAGTGGCTGGCCAGTACGCGACGACTGACAACAATCGCGGAGTCTGGAAAGCGCCCGCAGGCCTGCAAACCATCATTCTGAATACAACAGGCGTGGTGGACACGGGGCGCATGACAGACATGCGGCAAGGAACACTGAATCCCTTAGGCGTAAACTGCCTGCGCGATGTTCCTGGAATCGGGACCGTGATATGGGGAGCGCGCACGCTGGTTACTGAAAATCCGGCTTATGAGCAGTGGCGATACGTTTCTGTAAGGCGTATGGCTCTCTTCCTCGAGCAATCGCTCTATGCCAATCTGGGCTGGGTAGTTTTTGAGCCCAACGACGATCCGCTGTGGGTCTCCATCCGGACATCCATCGAAAGCTTCATGCTTACACTCTTCCATCAAGGCGCGTTCCAGGGCTCCACTCCCAGCCAGGCGTTTCAGGTCCTATGCGATTCATCGACGACCACACAGCAGGATATCGACAACGGTATAGTCAACATCCTTGTCGCCTTCGCTCCATTGCTACCTGCTGAATTCGTCGTGATCAAGATCGCGCAACTTGCGGGACAATCGCAATCGTAAGGAGAAATCGTGGGCAAACCATTCAGTGTCAACACAACTCGCTTCGATCCATATAAGTCCTACGCCTTCCTGGTCTACTTCGGCACCAGCACGAGTCCGGTCGCAGGAGTGAGCAAGGTCACGGGTCTAAAACGTTCGTCCGATCCGATCGAATACAAGGAAGGCGGAAACGCAATCATTCTCAAAGGTCTGGGACGCACAAAGTATGAAGCGATCACGCTTGAGCGCGGCATAACGCACGATACCGATTTCGAGAATTGGGCCAACGCCACGCAGGTTCTCGATAAAGGCGCGCCCTCGAC
>Ga0206936_1227_pt1 | contig 13547 bp, 8 predicted proteins | sample Alteio_BWOrgHeat_14_FD_152922 | JGI IMG/M metagenome (GOLD analysis project Ga0206936, IMG submission 152922) | Enriched cells from forest soil in Barre Woods Harvard Forest LTER site, Petersham, Massachusetts, United States -... | ecosystem: Environmental > Terrestrial > Soil > Temperate forest > O... | reverse complement strand
CGACGACCGCTGCCATCGGCAGGTAAAACAACAGCATCGCGGCGCACCACATCAGTGTCTGCGCTCGTCCCAGCCCGGCGGCAACTCCTACCCAGCTGCTGCCAACGACACACAGCACCTGCGCAAGCACCAGGTCCCGCAGACCCAGCTGCCGCCGCAGTTGATGCCCTTCTTCACCGGTCGCAGCGGTACCTGCTGGCGCATCCGCCCTGGAGGGAGACTCCACAAATTCAGCCATCGTGCGCAAATCATCGCACATCGCGTAGGAATATCGGGCCCGGGAAAAGGTTTTGTGCCAAAACGGTCGCTTTTTGGACAGTTCACCGCCCGAGCCCTGCCTAGGATCACCTATTGAAACCAAAAGTGGTATGTATGGAGGCCCCCGATCTATTTACCTTTGAAGGGTAGGCCCATGTCGACTCAACGTGTAAATTCACTATTCAAACGTTTGACTCGACCGACCCGCCTTTCTAGAATGGAATTCAACATCCACATGGAGACAGCAATGCCAAAGGTCCTTCGCTGTGGCGAAATCATGCCCGGCTGCACATTTGAAATACGTGGGGTCTCTGACCTTGAAATTCTTGCCAGGACAGCGGAACACGCGAGAGATGCGCACAACCTCACCGAGATGTCCGCGGAGATGGCCGCCAAGGTCTACAACGCCATTCGCGAGGAAGTCTCCGGGCGCTCCCGGCGCTAAACGCGTTACTTCGGATTCAGCACCACAAAACGGCCCCGAAGCTGACGTACACACTTTGAAAGAGGATGGTCGTCAGCACACCCGCCTCCCGCGGCCGGGAATGTTCTGGGCCGGGCTCACGAGTGTTACGCACGGAACATTGCTGAAAGTGCGGATTGGACTGGGGCAAGTGGATTCACAACGTGGGCGCCATCGCAATCATGGTCTCGTACGCGGTGCTGATCTTGCTGCCGCTGTGGGCGTGGTTGCGGCATGTGCCAAATCACGGCATGGAGCTTGCGCTGCAGCTGCCGCGCCGCGATATGCGTTCCATGGCGCTCTTTGGACAGATGATGTTTGGGGCGCTATGTGGCCTCGAGTACATCGCAATCTTTGCAGGGGAGAGCAGGCAGCCGGCGCGAAGCATCGCGCGATCGGTGTGGATCGCGTCGCCTGTGATCTGCGCGATGTTCATCCTCGGGACGAGCTCAGTGGCTGCTTTTGCGACCGAGGGAAAGATCGATTTTATTGCTCCGATTCCGCAGACGCTCCGGATCGCTCTGGGGAATACCGGGCTTGGCAACTGGCTCGCCATGGTAACGATTCTGCTGCTGCAGTTTAGGCTGCTTGGCGCATCGAGTTACATCTTCACTGGAGTGACAAGGCTGCCGATGGCGGTGGGCTGGGATGAGTTAGTGCCGAAGTGGTTCACGCGGCTCGATGGAAAACGGCGCACACCTGTGAATTCGATATTGTGCGCGGCGGCGCTGGTCGCGGCATTGGTAGTGATGGCGAGTGTTGGAGTGCATGCGCAGGAAGCTTTCCAGGTGCTCTCAAACGCAAGTCTCACGCATTACGAGCTGACCTACCTGGCCATGTTTGCGATTCCAATGGCCGGGGCGGTGGCCCTGCGAAAGTCGCTGCCCGGATGGCTGAAGTGGGTCTCGCTGATCGGCTTTTGCGCGACGCTGTTCAGCCTGCTGATTTCCACATATCCTTTCGTGGACGTGCGCGACCCATGGGTCTACGCGGGCAAGATTGCAGGGACGGTGGTGGCGAGCAATGCGATCGCGGTGAGCTTTTACACGGTACGCAGGCGGCAGAGAGTTTGAAGAAATCTTCCCCCGGGCGATGAGACATTCCCGCTCCGGCGATACGTCTACAGCGCAGGGATACTATGATATTCACCGGGAACGAGACATAGAGAAAATGAAGCGATTCGATCAACGCAGGCTTAGGTGGTCGCTGTTGGGAGCTACTGCTATTTTGGCCGCACTAACAGCAGCTGCACAGCGGGATGTGCCGCCAGTCCTGACAGTAAAGAGTGAAACCAATCTCGTTCTCGTCGACATCGTAGTGACGGACAAGGGCCGTGCCGTGCATGGAATAGATAAAGGCCAATTTCATCTCACCGAAGACGGCAAGGAGCAGAAGATCGTCTCCTTTGAAGAGCACAAGCCGGGCACGGAGACGCCGGTAACACGAGAGCCTCTGCCGCCGAATGTCTACAGCAACAAGCCGGTGTATCCCTCGAAAGCAGCGGTGAATGTCCTTCTCCTCGATGGGCTGAATACGCCCGTGCAGGGGCAGATGCAGGCCCGCGCGCAGATGATCGATTACCTGGGGAAGATTCCGGCAGGAACTCCGATGGCGATCTTCGCGCTGTCGTCACAGTTAAAGATTGTGCAGGGATTCACGACCGATCCCGCCGCGCTGGTGAAGGCGGTCAAAGGCGCGAGAGCCAATTCGGCGCAGTCACCGATTTTGGAATCGAGCCTCACTCCAGATTATGGACCGGATATATCGAATGGGATTGCGAATGCATCTGGCGGCGACCTTGTAGGCGGCGGGATGGCTGCCGCTGTAGTGAAGCAGTTTGAGTCAGATGTGCAGGCGTTTCAGCTCGATGTGCGGACGAGGATGACGCTGGACGCGCTGAATCAACTCGCGATGTATCTGAACGGGATTCCTGGACGGAAGAACCTGATCTGGTTCTCAGGATCGTTTCCGTTGTCGCTCGATCCGGAAAAGCTGGATGGCAGCTCGCTCTCGACAATGGCGGATTACTCAAAAGAGCTGCGGCGGACAAACGTGATGCTGGCGACGGCGCGGGTCGCCGTATATCCGGTGGACGCCCGTGGGCTGCTGAACGCGACCTCGGTAGATGCATCGGCGGCGAACGCTCCGTGCCGCACGAGCAACGCATGCCAGGCGGACGGTGGCAGTATTACCTCGGGAGACAAGAGCGTTCTGACCGGAATCGTCGAGGACCATCAGTCGATGGAAGAGATGGCGGCAGAAACTGGCGGGCGCGCCTTTGTGAACACGAACGACTTCGGCCAGGCGGTGACCGGAGCCATCGATCACGGCGGCAGCTATTACAGCATTGCCTATTCGCCAACGACCAAGCAGACGGATGGCCTCTATCACAAGCTCAAGCTGAAAGTGGACGGCGCGTCGTATTCGCTGGCCTACCGGCAGGGATATTTCAGCGATTCGAAGAGCAAGGGCGCGAATGGAAAGGGTGCGCAGGCCAGCCTGATGCTTGAGGCAACCAAGCGCGGCGCTCCGCCTGCCACTGAGATCCTGTTCCAGGCGCGTGTGCTCGCCGCAGACGACCCCGAGATAGCGTCGGGGCCGAAGCTGACGGCCGTTTCTACAGGCGAGATGAGCAAGGACCTGAAAGGCCCGACGAAGCGATACGTGGTAGATTCGCTGATCGATATACATGGGTTCCGATTTGAAGACGCTCCCGATGGAAAGAAGACGACCCAGGCGGAGTTGACTCTGGTCGGCTACGACATCGACGGCAAGCGGCTCAACTATCTCGATCGAGGCGTGGAGCTGTCGTTCGCTCCAGACCTGTATGCGAAGCGCCTGGAAACCGGAGTTCCCCTGCGGACGGTAATCGACCTTCCGGCGGGGCATACGTTTCTGCGGATCGCCGTCCGCGACGTAGGCGGAAGCAAGGTAGGTTCGATGGAAGTGCCGTTGACAAGTGCTTCGAAATAGATAGATAGAATAGCCGGGCGAGGTGCCCATGACGGCTCGGCTGCATGCACGGCTGTATGGACGGATGCTGGCGTGCGCGATCGCATGCGCAATGCTGGCGACGATGGTGTGCGCGCAGGAAAAGGCTGCGCGTTATGTGGGTTCGGAGAAATGCAGGTCATGCCACGAGGCGGCTTATACGGGATGGAAACAGACTCGTATGGCCCGGGTGGTGTTGGATCCGAAGCAACATCCTGAAGCAGTGCTGGGGGACTTCAGCAAAGCTGACCCGGCACGAAGCTTCGACCTGAAGGACGTCGCGTTTGTCTACGGCAGCCGGTGGAAGCAGAGGTATTTTGCGAAGCGCGGGAATGATTACTTTCCCCTGCCGGCACAGTGGGATATCGAGAAGAAGCGATGGCTGCCGTATCATGTCGAGGCCGGTACGGACTGGTGGGTGCCGCACTACGGACCGACGAACTTCGACCGGCCAACCGGGCCGACCTGCGATGGCTGCCACTCCGTGAACTACAACGTGGAGACGCACGAGGTAACGGAGTGGAACGTGGGGTGCGAGAAGTGCCACGGGCCGGGCAGCTCGCATGTCGAGAAGCCGGCGAAGGCGAATATCGTGAATCCGGCGCGACTCGATTTTGTGCGCGGCAACGACACCTGCATCCAGTGCCACAGCCAGGGGCAGCCGCTGACAAATCCGATTGCAGGTAAGTATTACGACTGGCCGGTGGGGTTTGTCGTGGGCCAGAGGCTGGCGGACTATTGGCAACTGGAGGAGCTGAAGCCGGGAGTCACGAACTTTTATCAGTTTGCCGATGAAACGGCGCACAAAAACCGGATGCAAGGCAACGATTTTGTGCAGAGCACGATGTACCACCGCGAAGTGCGCTGCTTTGACTGCCATCAGGTGCATTCGAATAAAAATGTGGCGAACTTGGCGAAGCCGGACAGCAACCAGCTGTGCCTGGGGTGCCATACAGCGGATAATCCCGCAGGGCTCAAAGGGACGGTCACCGAGCATACGCATCACGCCGAGGGCAGCACAGGCGCCAAGTGCGTCTCGTGCCATATGCCGCGGGTTGAGCAGACGATCAAGGACAACTTCGTGAGAGCCCACACGTTCCGGTTTATCTCGCCGGTGGAGACGGAGCAATCGGGCATCCCGAACCCGTGCACCAGTTGCCACGCGGATAAAACGACCGCATGGGCGCGAGAAGAGCTGCGGAAGTGGAAGACGGTTTCACCGTGGCGTGTAGGTCAATAGCTGTCCGATTGCGGACAGAAGTTGCGGATTCCGGACAAGCAGAGTCCAGGCCCGCAAGTATTTTCAATGGCTTGAGGAAGCCGGTTACGGCCATTGGAATGCTGTTGTATATGTAGCCGCAGCCTGTGAGCGGCCGAGGAGTTGAACATGCGAACTGTGCTTGCCGATCTGCAATTCAGCTGGCGCCAGTTGCGACGCTCTCCGGGATTTGCGTTTACCGCGATCGTCACGCTGACCATGGCGATCGCCGCCAACGTAGTCGCCTTCGGCGTCATAAACGCCCTGCTGCTGCATCCGCTGCCGGTCACGGAGCCGCGCCAGATTTACCAGGTTGAGAGTTCAAAGGGCGGCGGGATGGTTGTCTCCTACCCCAACTACCGCGATATACGCGACCTGACCCAGACGTTTTCGTCCATAGCCGCGACGCGCATTCAGCCGATGGGCATCGGCGTAAACGGCGTAGCGCAGACAGTTTGGGGTTATGAGGCGAGCGGCAATTATTTCTCGACCCTCGGGGTTCAGCCCCAACTCGGCCGGTTCTTTTCGCCCGTCGATGATGTGAAGACAAACGGCAGCCCCGTTGTAGTGTTGAGCTACGACTGCTGGAAGGTGCGATACGACGGCGATCCCGGCATCGTGGGCAGGACGATTCTGATCAACAAACACCCCTTCACTGTGGTTGGAGTGGCTCCGCGGAATTTTACCGGCACGGAGCGCTTTCTATGGCCGGAGGTATGGGTGCCTTATCACGACGCACCCCAGATCGAAGGCATCGACACGCTCGAAGAACGGCGCGATTTCAATTCCTGGCTCGTGGGACGGGTAAAACCGGGAGTGACGGCGATGCAGGCCAATGCCGACCTGGAGCGCGTAGCGAGCCTGCTTGCCCAGCGGTATCCGGCAGACGATAAGGGCCTGGGCTTCCGGGTGTCGAAGCCCGGCTTGCTGGGAGATTTGCTGGGCGGCCCGGTTCGAGGATTTCTGGCCGGCGTCATGGCAATGGCGCTGCTGGTGCTGGTGGCGGCGTGCGCGAACCTCGGAGCACTCTTTTCCTCGCGGATGTCCGATCGGGCGAAGGAGCTGGGAATCCGGCTGGCCATCGGGTCCAGCCGCGCGAGGATCCTGCGCCAGCTTGTAACCGAGTCCATGCTGATCGCGTTGATTGGAGGCGCGGCTGCGAGTCTCGGTTCGGCGGCGCTGCTCAATGCCATCACGAACTGGAGGCCGGCATTCGCAGAGCTCCCCATTCATTTTCTGCTGGTGCCGGACTGGAAGGTTTTTGCTTTTTCCGCGTTACTGGCGCTGGCGACGGGCGTGCTGTTTGGCATCATTCCCGCACGGCAGGTCTGGAGAACCGATCCGAATGAGACCCTCAAGTCGGCGGGATCGACGGCGGCCGGGAACGACAAGTCGCCACTGCGGTCGGTGCTGCTGGCGGTGCAGATTGCGCTTTGCTGCCTGCTGGTGACAGCTTCGTTTGTGGCGCTGCGCGGACTGGAGCGGACATTTCATATGCCGATGGGCATCTCACCGGACGGCGTAACCCTGGCAACGCTCGATGTCCACGCCGCCGGATACGCGCCAGAGCAGGAAGTCGCGATTCAGCGGCGGCTTTATGACAGTGTCGCGGCGATTCCCGGAGTCACGGCGGCAGCATACTCCGAGAGCACTCCGCTGAGCATCAACCAGTCGAGCAATGACATCTATCCGCCCGGCACAACGGACTTCGTAGCGGCCAATGTGCGCTTCAACGCAACCTACTACAAGGTGTCGCCCACTTACTTTCGAACTGCGGGAACGAGGCTGCTCGCCGGGCGCGAGTTCACCTTGCATGACGATGCCAGGTCGCCCCGGGTCGCGATTGTGAACCAGAGCTTTGCCCGGCAGCTCTTTGGCACCGAGGAAGCAGTGGGCAAGCGTTATCCGACCTGGCACGGAGAAGAAACGGAAGTTGTCGGTGTAGTGGAAGACGGCAAGTACCAGTCGTTGACCGAGAATACAAAGCCTGCCGTCTTCCGGCCCATCATGCAGGCGTCAAGCCACGACACGGTGCTGCTTGTGAAGTCGCATCGGGAGTCGGCCGAGATCGCCGCGGCGATGCGTAAGGCGATAGCCGGCGTGGACAGCGGGATTGCAATTTCGCATGTTTCATCGTGGACGGAGGCGCTCGGATTGGCGACATTTCCGGCGCGGGCGGCCACGATTGCGCTGGGACTGCTCGGAGCGCTCGCGGTCATGCTAGCGGTAACGGGCATTTTCGGACTGGCAAGCTATACCGTTTCGCGACGCATGCGAGAGCTGGGAATTCGTGTCGCGCTCGGAGCGCAGCGCAGACAGGTGCTGCAGGCCGCACTGGGAAGTACACTGCTGCTGCTGGGCGCTGGTTCCGCGATCGGACTGGGGCTGGGCTTTGCCGCCAGCCGGGTGCTGGCAGGAATCGTCTACCAGGCTACTGCTTCAGATCCGTGGGTAATTCTCGGAGTAGCGGTGACAATGACGGTGATTGGCATGGCTGCTTCTGCGCTGCCCGCTCGGCGTGCGCTACGCGTGGAGCCGGTCGTGCTGTTGCGAGACCAGTAAGCGCGCTGCTTCGTGTGAGCATCAGCATGATCGTGCCACGGCCGCGGGCATCGACGAGTCTTCATGTCTTTGATGGCAGCGCATAAGACTGGCCTGATCGCGAAGAAGGCCGCGTATTGAGCCCGGTCTTTCTCATTTGGAAAGATCTCGCAAAAAGGCGAGGGCGTAGCAGTTTCAGTTACGGAGGAAACGACAGCACTTTGTTCACCCCGACCAGCACATCCGCGGCCCATGGGATTTTCTTCGCAACTTCCCCGATTTTTTTGCCCTGCAGCTCCTTCAAGCCGTGATTGGTCTTGCCGATCGCATCTGCCACCGCCTTGAACGTCGCTGCGTTCTGCTCGATATGGAATTGATCGTCCGCTGAAAGCAGATTCCCGATATTCAGTTGCGCCTCATTCAGCGGTTTTAGCAGCTCAATGTCCGTCGTGTTCTGGATCGCAATTTCATTCTTGTCATAAAGCGCCTCGTACGCTGCTCTCTGATCTCCCAAGAGCGGAATGACCCATCCTCCCGTTGGAACTACGGTGGTCATTCGTGGCACTCGTGAAGGCGCTTCTTGGGAACTCGCCGGTACTTGAGAACTCGCCTTTGACACCGGTGGGCTATCGTCTACGCCCGGGAGACTATTGAGGAGTTCCTTTGCCGGTTCATAGCGGAGCGTATCTCTTTCTATTTCGGTCCAATGGCGATCGAGAATCTCGACGATTTGAGTCTTCTGCTCGCGAGAAATTCGACCCGCATACCGGCTCAGGGTTTGAATACACCAGTAGTGTTCGAAGGGGGAGAGGAAGCTATCCAGCATTTGCAGAAGCCAGTCTGTGTCGGTGGGTTCGTATTGCGCGCGGGCGATGGCGATACACATCAGGCGTCGGCCGGCCATCTGTGACGTCTGAGGCTCAATAACCGCCCGCCGATGCCCCGCTGGCGTGAGTTGACGTGCCCTGGCAACCGCATCTCTGAACAGAAGGTCCAGTGTACGAAAGCTCTCTTCGTCTGTCGGCTGCCCTAACTGTTCGTATCTGTTGGCCACGTCCAGAAGTTGATTCAGAATCTCTCTATCCGGCTCGCTGAATTCACCCATCGAATCCAGCCAGATACCTTCGCTGTGACCGCCAGCAAGCTCTGGTGGGCGCGGCGCGCGCGGAAGGATGGTGAACAGGCGGCTGACGTCCAGATGCTCAAGCGAATATCTGGCAACAGTTTCATCCTTCTCGCCGGGAGCGAGCTTGTAAGCGAATAATTCAGCAGTACCGCGAACCCGGAGCCAGTGAATATCATCGGCCGGGCGCTTGTCTGAGTAGATTTTGTCAACCGATTGCTTTTGCAGCTCAGAGAGGAGTTTCGGGTCGTCTTCAAGCTTGTAGCGCAGGTCCGGGAAACGCAGCAGCAGCGCAACGAATTTGCCGATCTGTTCAGGCGTTACACGGGAGCTCGAGGCAGTCGCGGAGTAGTCGAAGATGCCCTGGTCGCTGGCAATGTAAAGGGCGAGGCGGAAGGTGTTGGTGAACTGTTTGATGCGTCGAGGATTATTCTCGAAAAGGCCGCTGACCATTCGAACTATGTTGCGAATGCGGTCGGAATCTTCTTTGATCTCCAGTCGCTGATATTCAATCTTTTCCGGCAAAGCAGGCAAATAGGCAGTGCTGGCTGTGGTCGATTCTGGCGATACCGTAAAGCCGGTGAATGGATCCCTTTTCGGATCTGTGCCCCGCCGCACCTTCCAGTGTTGCCAGATGCGTGTGCGCCATCGCGAAGGCGCGCCGACAGGACGCTCACGCAGGAAGTCATTGAGCGTAGTGTCGTACTTGGCAATGGGAAGAGAAAAGCTGATCTGAATAAATTTTTCAAGATATGCGTAGCCGAAGTACAGCGGAGTAAAGTCGCCCTTGTCTACGTCCGGCTTCCATTCCGCGCTTTCGCGAAGGAAGGGAAACAGCTCTTTGTATTTGAGAGCAACTCCGGCCGCAACCTTTTCGCGATCCATGCCAAGAATGAAAATAAGGTTCCCCGCGTCGCCGATCATGAGATTGATCGCCTGCATCAGCTCGGCAGCGCGAGGAACATCGCAGCGGTCCAGATCGTCCACAAACACAAAGACGCGCTTGTTGCCTGCGTAAGCCTCGATGAGCCGCTTGAGATCGAGATGAAAGCTCTCGATGAATGCGACGTGTCCCTGGTAGTCGGGACGGGCGAGGTACTTCTCCAGGCTGAGAGAGATCGGCATCTTGAAATGAGAGTGAAATTTGTAGATGCCCGCAAAGCCAACGGCCGCGATAGCTGCCCACACGCCGTGCGATGCGATAGAGGTCAGAGCGAACAGCATCCCCGACGTTTCGTGAGTCGGCTGAAGAATATGAATAAACAGCGTGTGTAGATCATCGGGGGCGAGCCGGGCGATGTAGATGCAAAAGGCGACAAGGCCGATGAGAAACACCAGCGCAGACAAGCCCAGAAGCCCAAGCTGGAGCCATCCGCGAAAACCAGTGAGCCGCTTGAGAAACAGCTTAATGTCGCCCCAGAGCGCACGGCGTAAGCCAATTTCCTTGCGCAGCGACTGGACAAAAGCGAGGGCGAAGGCGGCCCACACGGAATCCTGCTTATCGTGCCGCCACGCGTTAAAGCGGACAGTAAGCGGCGGACGCGGCCCGCGGAGCTTCTTCCACGCCGCCCCGATGGAACCTTTGGCGCTCGCGCCGCCGAGCCATCCAGGAAGCGCATTGATAAAGCCGTCGAAAGGGCGTTCGCCAACGATCGCGTCTTCGAGCTGCAGCAGAAATGACGACTTGCCGCTGCCCCACTCGCCTTCAATCGAGATGGTTATAGGAGGCCGGGTGGCATCGGCAAGCAGAAAGCTGGCAATAGCTTCGACGTAGGGTTTGAAGCCGAGACTGTCGGCGTGCGTGGGATGGTCACCGATCGTGCTTCCGGCAGTTCCGCCGACTTGTTCTTCGTCTACCGAATCTTCGTTGCTGGCCATGGCATGACTACGTTTGCTGAGTGATTAGGACTCTACCAGAAGGAGGAACGGATCACCACAATGGATCGACTCCAAAAGGCCGCACGTTTCGTGAGTTATAGTTAGGCGTTCTCGAAAATCGGAGGGGCGATGATGGTTCGTGCGACGGTAGGAATGGTAGTGCTGGGGTTGGTGACCATGACAGTGGCGGCGGATGCGCAAAGTGGGGGTCATCTGTTGGTAGCGGAGAAGACCTCGCAGAGCATAAAAATTGTCGATCCCGCAGCCGGGAAAGTAATAGCAGCAGTCCGCGAAGGAGAGCCCCAGGGGAAAGACACAGGGCACGAAGTGGCCGCCTCGCTCGACGGCAAATTCGCCTATGCACCCGTCTATGGAGACTCGGGAGTAGGTAAGCCGGGCACCGACGGCCGCAACATGGTAGTCATCGATATCGCCTCGCACAAGCTGGTAGGCAACGTGGATTTTGGCCACGGCGTGCGGCCACATTGCGCAGTAGTTGCGCCTCCAATGGCGGGGTTTCCTGAAGGCGTACTCTATGTGACGACGGAGCTGGATAAGACCGTAAGCATCATCGATCCAAAGACGTTGAAAATCGTAGGCACAGTGCCGACGGGCTCGGAAGAGAGCCACATGCTGGCAATCACCCATGACGGGCGTTGGGGATATACGGCGAACGTAGGGCCGGGCACCGTTTCAGTGCTCGACTTGAAAGCGCGCAAGGTCGTCAAGATCATTCCGATTGCAAAAACGACGCAGCGGATCTCCGTTTCAATGGACGACAAGATGGCGTTCACATCAGACCAGACAAAGCCCGAGCTGGACGTGATCGACACCGCTACCAATACAGTCAAGGCGAGGGTTCCGCTAGCAAGCTATGGCTACGGCACGGCCTCGACTCCCGATGGACATTGGCTGCTGGTACCCATGATGGACGTCAATAAAGTAGCGGTCGTCGACCTGAAGACACTCACAGTCACGAAGAATATCGACCTCGCGGCCGGCACCCATCCGCAGGAAGCACTCGTGCGCCCGGATGGCAAGGCAGCGTACGTTTCCTGTGACCACAGCGGCCAGGTCGCGGAGATCGACCCCGCAACGTGGACGGTACGCCGCATGATCGACACCGGCAAAGTATCGGATGGGCTGGCCTGGGCAAAATAGCGTGAGGCAGAGAATTCTGTAGACTCACAAACTCCTGACAAAACGGTGGTGGGATGGCAGTTGGCCGACGCGCCGTTTGGATACTCGCGGTATCGATTGCGATAGAGAACACCCAACGTCGCAGTCAGGGAGCTATTTGACGCCTTTGTCCGGATCCCACGAACCCTGCTTCTTGCGGACAAAAATCATCTGGCCGATGTGATACGCGTTGTGCGTTCCGATATGCGCGATCAGCGAAGCGTTCGCCGCGATCTTCTGGTCATCAGCAGCTTCCACGGCCTTTTCCCAGTCGGTCATCACCTGGTCGAGTTTCCTCACGGTCTCGGCCCACTGTTTGGCGTCGAAGTCGTTGAAGGTTTCGTCATTCTTGCCATCAAAGGCCGGCACTTTCTCTCCCTTGAACTGGGCAAGCTCCCGACTGTTCCAAAAAAGAAGATGATTAGCCAACTGCCCAACCGAATGGTTGCCGCTGCCGTCAGTCCACTTCGCTTGATCAGCAGTGAGGCCTTCGACCGCGACGTTAACCGGCACGAACCAGTCTTTCTTGTTGTGCGTCGTCTTAAGCTGTTCGAGCAGCACCCCGCGCAACGTCTGCGGAGCCTTAGGCTCGGACTGAGCCGAGCCGCCCGTAGGGGCAACGAGCGGGAGAGCAAAAACGAGAAGCAACGCGAATTTCTTCATCACTGCGATCCTTAAAGGAACGATTTGTTCTGGACGAAGTATAGCGACACATCGAGCAACAGCTACCTGATTTGTGACAGACGCGCATAAGCCTGGGAACAAAAGGATAGAAAGGGAATCTACTCCTGTCTTTGCCCTTGCTTTTCTTTTTGCTTCTGCCTTTGCCCTTGCCTTTCTGTCTGTCATTCCCTTCGGGAATCTGCTTCTAGCTTCGCTCGCACCACCACCACAGCGGATGCCCCATTCTTGCCGCGTCTTGTGCGGCAAGGGTGGGATACGCAAATGCTCACCCACTACTTCTCATCCCGAGCAAAGTGAAGGATCTGCTCCTTCCTTTGCCCTTGCTTCTCTCTCTGTCATTCCTTCGGGAATCCGCTTGTATCACTCCGCTTCGCCTAACTCCCCGAACAACTACTCAATCGGATGTCCCAGCACCGTCAACACAAACAACGTCAACAACCCAAGACTCAACAGCGACTGCACCCCCGCCACTGCTCGAATCATTCCACGCGCCCGCAGATCGAACTCTCGCCGATGCAGCAGCCGCACCCAGCGCCCCGGATCAAGCCCCTGAACACCAAGATTCACCACACTCATCAGGCTGAACAACAACGCCGTCGCATAAAGCCGCATCTCCCACCGCGCCCGCCTCCACGGTGAACCAATCATCCGTCGCGGATGCCACCACTTCCACTGCGGCCCATGAAACCACCCCTGCGCCGGAGCCCGCTGCCCAACCAGCAGCCGCTGCTCCCTCTTGCCCTTGTTCCCCACCACATACAGACGATTCCACCTGCGTAACCCGCGAAACCGCAACATCACCCAATACACAACCGAGCATACCCACGCCAGCCCAGCCAGAATCCATAGCGGACGCCTCCAGTTCGCGCCCCACTCACACGTCCAGTCAAAGAGCGCCTCCTGCCACCAGCTTTGATTCATCCGGTGGTACGCCAGATTCACTTCACGTTCTGCATCCAGATACCCCGCATCGCGCAGCTCCTTCCGCAGGTCCTGCATAGGAATTGGATTACCTCTGTTTTCGATAAAGTCATCGGGCCGTTTTTCATTGCCGCTCTTTGACCAGTGGAAGTGGCCTTTGAACCACCCTCGTACCTTTGCCCAAACGGGTTCTTTAGGCGCGTTTTCCGAGATGGTGTCCAAGCGTAATGTCGACAGCCCTTCCGCTCGCG
>Ga0206936_1224_pt1 | contig 13728 bp, 13 predicted proteins | sample Alteio_BWOrgHeat_14_FD_152922 | JGI IMG/M metagenome (GOLD analysis project Ga0206936, IMG submission 152922) | Enriched cells from forest soil in Barre Woods Harvard Forest LTER site, Petersham, Massachusetts, United States -... | ecosystem: Environmental > Terrestrial > Soil > Temperate forest >... | reverse complement strand
GAAACCGTGACCGAATCCGGTGACGCGGCAAGTCACACCGCAGAGACGCCGGTCGCGGTCATCGACGAAGGCAGAATCGGCACCGAAGCGCAGCCCGGCGTCATCGTGGAACCAGCTTCTGTTGCACATAACGGAACGGGACAGGAAGCTCGCCATGGTTGACAGCACCGACGTAATCGACCGCGCAAAGGCCGCGGTAAGCGAGCGCGCCGAACTGCCCGGCATGAGCCTCTTCGAGCACCTCGACGAGCTGCGCAAGCGCATCGTTCATTCGGCGCTTTACCTGGTAGGCGGATACCTGGTCGCGGTATTCTTCGCACCGCAGCTCTATTCGCTGATGCAGGAGCCGCTCAACAAAATTCACATCCAGTTGAACTTCACTCACCCGGCCGACCTCGTCAATCTGCGCTACATCCAGATACCACTGGTAGGCGGAGCGATCCTGGCATCGCCATTCATCCTGTTTCAGGTCTGGCTGTTTATCGCGCCTGGCTTGTATCAGCGTGAGCGGCGTTTCGTGATCCCCTTCATGACCGCGGCTATCGGTCTGTTTCTCACCGGCGCGTTCCTTGGCTACCACTTCGTTTTTCCCGGCCTGCTGAAGTTTCTGATCACCGACCTGGGCAAACAACTGGGCATTCATCCCATCATCAGCATCGAGGAATACACCAGCTTCTTCCTTTCATTGATCCTCGGAATGGGCGCAACCTTTGAGATGCCGGTCGTAATCATCTTCCTGGCCATGTTCGGCATCGTGAGCCCGCGTTTCCTCTGGAAAAACTTCCGCTACGCCATCCTGATCATCTTCATCATCGCGGCGATCATCACGCCGACTCCTGACATTCCAACCCTCTGCGCCTTCGCCATGCCCATGCTGCTGCTGTATGTGATCGGGATCGCTGGAGCATGGATCGTCCATCCGGACCGACAGAAGAAGAAGGAAGCCGCGGCGTGAAGCATCGGATCCGGCCGGCAATTCTTGCGCTCCTTCTACTGCCGCTGGCAGCAACGCCAGCTTTGACGCAGCAGCATTTTCCCGGCGATAAGGCGATGGAGATCACGCAGCAGTTCGTCTCCATCGGGCCGCGCTGGTGCGGCAGTCCGGGCCACGCCAAGGCAGAAGCCTTCCTTCGCAATCAATTCAGCCACGACCAGCTGGAAGAAGACACCTTCACCGCGAACACGCCCATCGGCGCCATGCCGATGCGCAACTTCATCGTTCGCTTCCCGGGTAAGAAAAACGGCGTCATCGTCCTCACCACCCATTACGAAACCAACTACCCGCTGCGCAATATCGGATTCGTCGGAGCCAACGACGGAGGATCCACCACCGGATTGCTCATCGAAATCGCTAACGAGCTTCGCGGCAAGACCCTCGACGGTTACAGCGTCTGGCTCGTTTTCTTCGATGGCGAAGAAGCGATCGAATCCTGGCAGGGCACCGACCATACCTATGGCAGCCGCCACCTGGCCGCAAAGTGGGGCGCAGACGGCACCCTGAAGCGCATCAAGGCGCTTCTGCTCGCTGACATGCTCGGCGACAAAGATCTCAACGTCCAGAAGGAGACACAGTCGACCCCGTGGCTCAGCGACCTCGTCATGCAGGCCGCCCGCAACACAGGCCACGCGAAATACTTCTTCGCCAGGGAGCAGGCCGAGGAAGACGATCACATGCCGTTTCTGCAGCGCGGCGTGCCCGCCATCGACATCATAGACGCCGACTACGGCCCCCATACGCAGCTGCTGCCCGACGGCTGGCACCATACCGCGCAGGACACCATGGACAAGATCAGCGCCCGAAGCCTCACGATCGCGGGCGACGTCTTTTTGGAATCAATCAAGCTGATCAATCAAAGGTAAAAGCCTGCAGTCGGCGTTACCGCTCCCGCGACCCGCCCAGCGCGACCCGCCTCACAGGCACGGGGCCTTCAGAATCGTGCGCCGCGAAGAGATACCGGTTCCGTCCGCCTTCCTTGGCTTTGTGCATCGACCCGTCGGCCAGCCGCATGAGTGTTCCAGCCTCGCTGGCATGCAGCGGATACACACTGATGCCAATACTGCACGTCACTGACACAACGTGGTCATCGATCGTAAACGGAGTGGAGATCTCGCGCAGCAGCTTGTCGGCCAGCGTCTCGAGATTCATAATGGACTTCACCCCCGGCACAAGCAGCACGAACTCGTCCGCTCCCAGCCTGCAAACTGTATCCGACTCACGAAGCGCCTCCGCCAGCCGGTACGCGACCAGCTTGAGCAGCTGATCGGCAACATGCGTCCCGAACGACCGGTTCACCTGGTCGAAGTGGTCCAGATCGACAAAGATCACAGCCAGCTGATCGGTAGTGCGGTCCGAGAGGCGGATTCCCTGCTCCAGCCGGTCGACAAAAAGGATTCGGTTCGGCAAGCCCGTCAGAGAATCATGTTGCGCCAGGTACGAGATTCGTTCCGCCAGCCGCAACGCCTCGCTGGCGTCAAAAAAGACCAGTAGGCAGCCTTCCGGCCTCCCTGCCTCATCGTCAATCGGGGTTGCGGAGACCCGCACGCCTACACGCCGTCCGTCCTTGCCCACCAGCAGCACGTCGCGCGTATGCTCAACCTTCCGCGCTTCGCTTAGAGCCGCATATGCCGGGTTCGGGTGAGGATTATCCGTACCGTACTCCCGCAGATTGACCACATCTTCGACAGGTCTGTTCAACGATTCCGGCTCCGTCCAGCCGGTCAGATCCTCGGCGGCGCGGTTCATCAATTGAATCCGTCCGACTGAATCTGTGGTCACGACTGCGTCGCGAACCGACTGCAGCGTAACGCGCAGCAGATTTTGAGAACTCTGCATTCTGCGCGGCTACCTCTACGCTGAATCATAGACACCGGATTCCCGCTTCGCAAGGCACCTGTCTCCGGCGGGACTCCTGAAGCGGCCCACCCCCACCCTTCCGACCTTGCCCTTCCAGCATGGGTTAGCATCTAGCCATGCTCGACCAAGTCATCGCCGGAGCCCCGCTCAAGTGGTGGATCGGTTTTCACGTTGTGGTGCTGGCGCTCATCCTGACCGATGCCCTATTGCCGTACAGCCGTCGCCTTCCCGGAAAAGAAGAACAGCCTGATCCCAAACTCGCATGGCTCTGGAGCCTCTTCATGGCCCTCGCCGCCGGAGGCTTCGCGTTCTGGCTCAACTTCGAGCAAGGCCATCAGCCCGCTCTCGAATTCATCTCCGGCTACACCATCGAGACCTCGCTCAGCATCGACAATCTCTTTGTCTTCATGATCCTTTTCCGCGGCTTCGGGATCAATTTCGCAGAGCAACGGCACGCGCTCTTGTGGGGAATCGGCGGCGCCATCATCCTGCGCGCCGTTTTCATCGCCTTGGGTATTTCACTGCTCAAGCACTTCGAATGGGTAACTTGGATATTCGGCGCGATCCTGCTCTACGCCGCGTGGAGGCTGATGCGTGGCAACTCCCCTGCAGATGCAGTTCCCCCCTGGATCGCCAACCTTCAAAAACGCTCGCAATCGCTTCTCGTTGTCATCCTGGCTGTCGAAGCAACCGACCTGCTCTTCGCGATCGACTCCATTCCCGCAGTCCTCGCCGTCTCGCGCGACCCCTTTGTCGTCTACACCTCGAATATCGCCGCGATTCTCGGCCTGCGATCGCTCTACTTCGCGCTGTCGAGCGTCCTCGACCGCTTTCGCTACCTGCACTACGGCCTCGGCGCCATGCTCGCCTTCGTCGCCCTCAAGATGCTCACCGCTCACTGGATCGAGATTTCCACCATCTGGTCGCTGGTTATCATGGCCTCTATCCTCGGCATTTGTGCAATAGCTTCGCTGATGGCGCCAAAACACGCTCCGAAACCGAAAAGCACATGACGCCTGCTCCCTCCGGTGAGCGACAATAGCTGCCGGAGATGATCCGGACGAAATTCAACAGTGAGATCGTCATGAGAGCTCAAAATAATCGACGAACGGCTCTGGTCACCGGCGCATCGCGGGGCCTCGGAGCAGCCATTGCTATCGAGCAGGCCGCCGCCGGCAATCGCGTCGCTATCAACTACTTCAATAGCCAAGAAGCTGCCGACACCCTCTGCCTCGGCATCCGCCAGGCGGGCGGAGACGCCGTCGCAATTAAGGCCGACGTGCGCGACGAAGCCGAAATCGATCGCCTCGTCGGCGAAATTGAGACTCTCTTCGGCGGCGTCGATATCCTCGTCGTCAACGCCACCGGCCCGCAGCCGTTTCTCTCCATCGAAGAGCAGACCTGGCAATCCTATCTCGATCAACTCGAATTCTTCGTCAAATCTCCGCTCCTGCTGCTCAAGCGCGTTCTGCCCGGCATGCGCAAGCGCGGCTTCGGCCGCGTCATCAACATCGGCAGCGAAGTCGTCGAGCTGGGGAATCCACGCTTCGCCAATTATGTCGCCGCAAAAGGCGCGCAATTAGGCCTCACCCGCTCATGGGCCCGCGAACTAGGTCCCACCGGCATCACCGTCAACCTCGTGGCTCCCGGCTGGATTCCCGTCGAACGCCACAAAGGCGCACCCCAGGCCGAGCTCGACCAGTACACTCGCGGCGTCGCAATGCGCCACATGGGAAAGCCGGAAGACGTGGCAAAACTAGTCGCCTATCTTGCCAGCGACGGCGCAGCTTTTGTCACCGGCCAGAAATTCGCCGTCAATGGCGGCAACACGTTCTGCTGAGCGGTTACCACTGCTCGAAGCGGACATCTCCTGCGGCTCCGGCCGAAAAGACAGAGTGCCTGGCGAACTTCGCATCATCGCGCTTCGGAAAGTCATTGCGATAATGTGCTCCACGGCTCTCTTCCCGCGCCAACGCTGAAAGCAGAATTGCACGCGCAACAGCGATCAGCGACTGCGCTTCAATCAGAGCACGGCCCGGCAAGTCGCGATTCGGTCCAGTCGATTCAGTAATCTCACGCATTCGCTCTCCGATAGCCTCCTGTTCCTTCAGCCCCGACCGAAGCAGCGTCTCATCCCGCAACAAACCGGCATTGCGCCACATTGCCGCCCGCAGATCTCTCACTAGAGCCGCGACCCCGGAATCAGGATTCAAAGCCCCACCCAGTGCGCCATCCCCGGCTTCTACCGCCTCAATCCGACTAACCTCAGGTGCATCAGCAAGAATTGCCTCCGCCGCCCGCGCACCGAAAACCAGCCCCTCAAGCAATGAATTGGAAGCCAGCCGGTTCGCCCCATGAACGCCGGTACAAGCAGCCTCTCCCGCAGCATAGAGGCCCGCCACCGTCGTGCGGCCGCTAAGGTCGGTCCGTATCCCGCCCATCAGATAATGCGCAGCCGGACGCACCGGAATCAGGTCGCGCTGCAAACTCAATCCATGCCCAGCGAGAAAACGGCTGATCCCCGGAAACCGCGCTGCCAGGTCAATGCCGGTTACGTGCCGCATGTCGAGATAAACAGGCCGAGTCGCCTCCGGATCAGCTCCACCCATGCCCTCGCGCGCAATCGCCCGGGCGACCACATCGCGCGGTGCAAGCTCAAGCTTCGGATGGTACCGCTCCATGAATCGCTCGCCGCGATCATTTCGCAGGTAAGCGCCCTCCCCCCGCAGCGCTTCCGATAGCAAAAATCGCGGCACACCTGGCAGAGCCAGGGCCGTCGGATGGAACTGATAAAACTCCAAATCCGCCAGCTCCGCCCCGGCAAGCGCCGCCAGCGCAATACCGTCCCCGGTCGCCACCGGCGGATTGGTAGTGTCAGAGTACACCTGCCCCGCGCCGCCCGAAGCAATCAGAATCGCCCGGGCGCCGACGCGCTCAACGCGAGGCCCACGGGTATTCGCGTGAAAGAGTAAATCAGCCCCGACAGCGCGGCCATCCTTCATGACAATGCGCTGCAGCATCGTCCAGTCCGCGAAGCGAATCTGCGGATGCTGCCGAGCCAGCGCAAGCAGAGACCGGCTGATCTCCGCGCCAGTAGCGTCTCCATTCGCATGCAGAATGCGCGGCAGGCTGTGAGCCGCCTCGCGCGCCAGCAGCAGTTCTCCTGGATGACCGGTTCCAGGCTCACCAGCCCCGCGATCAAAGCGAGTGCCCCAGCGAATCAATTCCTCCACCCGCAGCGGCCCTTCACTGACCAGTACCTGCGCCGCGGGACGAAAGACCAGGCCATCTCCCGCGTACTCGGTGTCTTCGAGATGAAGAGCAACATCTTCGGGTCCGGAGAGCGCAACAGCAATGCCACCCTGCGCATAATGTGTATTCGATTCGCCGACAGCTTCTTTCGTGACGACCAGGACCTGCCCACGATCTGCCAGAGTGATCGCCGCACGCAGGCCTGCCACGCCCGCTCCAATCACCAGATAATCTACGTTTTCTACCAGGGACATAACCTTCGAGGCTAACATTGCCAGCCGATATGCGACCAAGAGAGGCCGAAGTCACGGTTCATATTGCTCAGACCGGTGTAATCCAGACCACTACAGTAAAAACGTAGGGATAGATAAATGACCGCCCGACGATCCAGTGGGCACTCATGGACGAAGTCTACAAAACCTTATGTTCGCTGCATGTGTCGTACAAGTTCCTGGTGGCAACGCAGCATCTCACGGAAGCCATCCCCGGAAATATAGGGAAAGGACCTCAGGGGGTCACACATGCGTGCACTTAACACATTCCTCTCAACTAAATCACGGCTCGCGGCTGCATTGCTCGCGTTCGGGGCTCTGGCGGTTCTGACGCCAACGGTCAACGCCCAGATAGCCATTGGCATCGGTATCCAGCCTGTATGTTCGTACGGCTATTACGACTATGCGCCGTACTCCTGTGCGCCGGTTGGTTTTTACGGGTCGGGATACTTCTACAACGGTATCTTCCTCGGAATGGGCCCCTGGGCCGGCTGGGGATACGGCCACGGTTGGGGTGCCCACCGCTTTGTGAATGATGGCGGAGGAAGGTATCACGGCGCAGGCGGCAGAGACGCCTATCGGGTTTACACGAGCCACAATACGACAGTCCACACCAACAACACTGTCACGGTCCATAACAAGGAGAGCGTTTCCCACACCGAAGGCTCACGGCCAAGTGCAGCTCATGTCGCCTCGCCACATGCCAGTCCCTCGCACTCCGAAGCACCACATGGTGGCGGAGCACCCCATGCCAGCGCAGCACCCCATAGCAGCGCAGCCCACGAAGCCCCTCATGGCGGCGGCGGTGAACATAAGTAGCCGGTCGCCGCTGAATCTGGCGGCAGCGCAAACAACACCAACCGGCGCGGCAATAGAGCTGCGCCGCTTGCGCCACATGTAGTAAGTGCCTTGGCAGGCCAGCTAGCTGTCCTTGCGATACAGCAGCTCGCGAATAGCCTTCCGGCGAGCTTCGTTCACTTCACTGTTGCTCTTGCGTTCCTCGGCGTCCACCGGCCTCTTTGTCACCGGATCGATGGTCTCGTCAGCAACACTGCACTCCGGGCAACGATTGGCAAATCCGGGCTTGTCCGGCTTCAGTTCAAATTCCTCAGAACAAATAGCACAAATTTTGATTGGAAACGGCATACTGACTCCATTTTAGCCAATCCGGAAGGCCACCCGGAGGATCGAATCCCCACCACCTACCCGGCTCAGGCACTTCAATAACTGACGCAGATCATCCCCGGCGCGTCACCACATACCATCCATAGATGGTCTGCGCACGATACGATGGAAGAGATGCAAATCGTTCGCGTACAGACGCCTTCCGCGAAATATTCCGTCTTCGCAGGCACCGGACTGCTGGACTCCCTCGAGCCGCGCATGGTCCGCATTCTCGCCGATCGTTATGGACGCGGCGCAAAGCTTCCCAACCGCGTTTTTGTGCTCACCTCCCCCGAGATCTGGGCGCTCTGGTCCAAGCGATTTCTCAGCTCTTTTTCCGTCGAGCCGATCGTGCTTTTTCTCGCTCCTGGAGAGCGCCACAAGACCCTCCGCTCAGTGGAAAAACTGGTACGCCAGATGGCCTCCGGCGGAGGAGACCGCAGCTCGCTGCTCATCGCCTTCGGAGGCGGCATCGTAGGCGATGTAGGCGGGTTTCTCGCGGCGATCTACATGCGCGGCATCGACTATTTCCAGGTCCCCAGCACCTTTCTCGCGCAGGTGGATTCATCTGTGGGCGGCAAAGTCGGCGTCAATCTGCCCGAAGGCAAAAACCTCGTCGGCAGCTTCCACCATCCCCTCGCTGTCTTCGCGGATATGGAACTCCTCGGCACACTGCCCGATCGCGAACTGCGTGCCGGACTTTTCGAAAGCATCAAGGCCGGCATCATCCGCGACCGTACGCTCGTCCGCTACATGGAAGAAAACCCCGCGCGCATCCTCGGGCGCGACCCGGCCGCGCTTGAAAAGGTAATCGCAGCCTCGATCCGTATGAAAGCCGACGTTGTCGGCAAAGATGAGCGCGAAAGCGGCCTGCGCATGATCCTCAACCTTGGCCACACGCTCGGCCACGCGATCGAATCCGCCACCGGCTATCGCAAGCTGCTGCACGGGGAGGCCGTCGGCTGGGGACTCATCGCTTCCCTCTACCTCGGCCACAAGCGCGGCACCATCCACGAGGCGCAGTTCAACCGCCTCATGCAGCTGATCTATCTCTACGGCCCTCTGCCGGCCCTCAAGCTCAATGCGCAGAAGCTCGTCGACGCCAGCGCCAAAGACAAGAAACATCTCGGCAACGTGCGTCGTTTCGTCCTGCCCGTAGGCATCGGTGACGCCTGCGTGGTAGAAGACGTCACTGTCGAAGAACTCCTCGAAGCCGCGCGCTACATGCTGGCCCTCGCCAAGGAACTGCCCGATAAAACAGAGAGCGTGGCATAGCAATGCTCGCGAAAACCACAGCAGGCGGAATCGGCACCGCCGCCGGCTCCGGCGCAGCCCCCGATGGCACAGTCGACGAACACAGCGCGGCAACCGCCGTGCAGGCGATGTTCAACTCCATCGCTCCGCGCTACGACCTCCTCAACCACGTGCTCTCCGCGAATATCGACCGGCTGTGGTGGCGGCGCACCGCGCGGCGTTTTCGCGAAGTGCTTGCCCGCCCCGAAGCCGCCATCCTGGACATCTGCTGCGGCACTGGCGATATGACAATGGCGCTCCTGCGACAGCGCCCCGCCGGCGCGCGTCCTGTCATTGCAGCCGACTTTGCGCACGAAATGCTCGCTCGCGGAGCAAGGAAATTCGAAAAGCACGGCGGAGCCATCGCATTAGAAGCCGACGCGCTGCGGCTGCCGATGCGCCCCGGCTCCCTAGACCTGGTTACGACAGCCTTCGGTTTCCGCAATCTCGCCAACTACCGCGATGGACTGCGAGAGTTTCGTCGCGTTCTCAGGCCCGGAGGCCAACTCGGAATACTCGACTTCAGCGAACCCGACGGGCTCATCGGCAACGTCTATCAGGTATATTTCCGCCGTGTGCTTCCCGCCATCGGCCGCCTCCTCTGCGGCCAACACGGCCCCTACAACTACCTGCCGGCATCAGTCAGCAAATTCCCGTCCCCTGACGAAATGCTTGCCATGATGCGCGAAGCCGGCTTCCGCGAAGTAAGCTGGACGCCATACACCTTCGGCATCGCAGGACTCTACGTCGGAACCCACTCCACTGACGAAGCAGCATAAAGCATCCCCATTAGCCGCGGCCGCTGGCGAGCCGACCCTCAACGGTATAGCCTAGAGTTCGCATGAGCACCACGTTGCAGCCGCATCCAGACACGAGTGAAATGTCCGCAGCCAAGCGGCGCGTCTCGCTGCATTCCATGCTCGCCGCGGCAGCAATGACACTGCTCAAGCTGGCTGCAGGACTTGCGAGCGGTTCGCTGGGAGTGCTCTCCGACGCGGCCCACTCCGCATTGGACCTCGTCGGTTCTGCGCTTACATTCTTCTCCGTGCGTGTCTCCGACAAGCCCGCCGATGCAGGTCACACCTACGGCCATGCAAAGTTTGAAAACCTCTCCGCCTTTGCCGAGGCCGGACTCATGGCCATCTCCTGCGCGTGGATCATCTGGGAAGCCATGCAGCGCATCTTCCGTCACGCAGCAGTAGTGCATCATTCGATCTGGCCTGTTCTCGTTCTCCTGACCTCGATCGCCGTGGACTGGTGGCGCTCGCGCCAACTCGCAGCCGTCGCGCGCGAGTATAAGAGCACAGCGCTCGCTGCCGACGCCTTTCACTTCGCGTCGGATATCTGGTCGACATTGGCGGTCCTCGCCGGCCTCGCTCTCAGTTGGCTCGGGTCCGAGATGCAGATAAACTGGCTCAGTTATGCCGATCCCGTCGCAGCCATGCTCGTATCGTTGCTTATTCTGCGGCTCACCTGGAAGCTCACGCGCGAGACATCCGAAGTATTACTCGATGCGGTCCCCGGTGATGTCCGCTGGAAGATCATGCGTGAAGTCTCTCAAGTCGAGGGCGTGCTGGACATCGAGCAGGCGCGCGTCCGCCGCGCAGGTTCAGCTACCTTTGCCGATCTCACCGTCGCCTTGCCGCGCAGCTACACCTTCGAGCACACAAATGAGTTGGTTCGCGCTACCACCGAAGCGGTACAGCGCATCGTCCCCGACGCAGACGTGGTAGTCCACACCATACCCCGCGAGAGCAACGCGGAAAGCATCTTCGATCGCGTGCGCGCCGTTGCAGCTCGCAAAAATGTATCGGTGCATGAAGTAAGCGTGCAGTCGATAACAGGCAAGCTGCGCGTCGAGCAGCACGTTGAGCTCGACGAATCCATGACCCTCGCTGAAGCGCATAACTTCGTCACAGCAATGGAGGCTGAAATTCTCCGCGATGTGCCTGAAGTGAAGTCAGTGCTGACGCACATCGAGAGCGAGCCCGCCACCATCGAGCGCCCACAGCCTCTCGACGAATCAGAACAGAAGGAAAATGAATCGGCCCGCCTCGGGCGCATGCTTCGTTCCGCAGCAACCGAGTTCCCAGAGATCCTCGACGTGCATGAAATTCTCGTGGGCAGAACAGGTGACCATCTTCATCTCTCCTGCCACTGCACCTTGCCCGATGGACTCACCATGCGCCGCGTTCACGAGGTCATCACCGGCCTCGAAAACCGCGTCAAGCTTGAGTGCCCCGAAGTAAGCAAAGTTCTCATTCACCCCGAGCCCGAAACCGATAATCACCGCTGAAGCGGCGCACAAACGATTTCCACATTTAGAGCATTATTTCCACATCGTAATATTTTCAAAGCGGGCATCAGCGGATACAAAGTTGGTGTCTAATCTCATTAACGGAAGAGCAATCTTCCCGCAGGGACAGAGCAAACCAGAGGCCTTCAGGAGAATCGGAAACGAAGCTTGGGAAGGCTGTTTGGATAGCATGTGCAACGGATGTGCTATCGGGCGAGTAAGGGAAGTCGAGCTTGAGCTTGCTCAGGCTGGAAGGTACCGCATGACCCCAATATGGCTAAGTTGATCTGGGCGCCGAGCCAGACCTTGAGAAAAACGGTAAGCTGAGGGCGAATTCCCGCAAGGGGCTTCGCCCTTTCGCTTTGTGGCTAATCCACTCTCTACGCCCAGCCAGCTAAAATCATTCTGAAGCATCCGGCATCAATTGCAGGGAGGCCAAAGATGATTGCACGCAGTGAGTGGACCAGCGCGGATCGAAATCCAGACGGCTACACAGCCCATTCCGAATCAGGTCACGCGATTCGCTTTGATACCTCGCCCGAGCATCTTGAAGGCCCCACACCTATGGAAGCTGTGCTGATGTCTCTTTGCGGATGCACCTCGGTCGACGTCGTGAGCATCCTCAAAAAGAAGCGCCAGCCTCTCGCCTCGCTCACCGTCTCGGCAACCGCCGAACAGCGTGACGAACCGCCGCGCACCTTCAGCAGAATCAAGATCACCTACACCGTGCGCGCCGACGCCCACACGCAGCTAAGCCGCAATGCCGTCGAACGTGCCGTGAGTTTGTCTAAAGACAAATACTGCTCCGTCTCAGCCATGCTCGAAAAAAGCGCGGAGATCGAGTTCGCTATCGATTACGACGGCGTGGAGCCCCTGCCGTGAAGGTAAAGCTACGGCCTATCCAGAATTTCTTCCGGGGAGCGCTCCTGCTTCTGGGCCTCGTCGTGGTCGCGCTGCTTTCGGCCATCACCACCATGCACTTCGCAATCCACGGAGCCGAGGTGCGCATTCCAGTGCTGAAAGGCATGACCATCGCCGAGGCCCGCAGCCAGACCTCCGGCCTGGGCCTCAACCTCGAAGTGGATAACCGCTACTACTCTGCCGACATCGCCGCGGGGCACATTCTTTCGCAATCCCCGGCTCCCGGCCTGGTAGTTCGTCGCGAATGGCGCGTGCGCGTGGCTGAGAGCCTGGGTCCGCAGAAAGTCGAAGTTCCCAGCGTCGTAGGTGCCCAGGAACGCACCGCCGCGCTCAACCTTCGCCGCGTAGGGCTCGAAGCTGGAATGACCGCACATCTGCCCTGGCCCGGCGCTGCCGACGGCACCGTTCTGGCGCAGGATCCACCGGCAAAAGCACAGGGCATCGCCCAGCCCAGCATCAATCTGCTCGTCGCTGCACCAGACGACAGCCACGCCGATGGATACGTAATGCCCGACCTCACCGGAATGCCCATCGTCACCGCCCAAAGCCTGCTGACGCGAGTTGGAATAAAATCCGGCGAACCGCACTTCCAGGACGTCCCGATCCCGCCAGTCTCAACCGACGGCTACACACCCGTAACTGCGCCACCCAATTCTGCTTCAGTAACGACCGGACCGGTCCCCGCAACGCCCGCGCCGATCAAACCCACTCTATTACCGGGAGTCGTCCTGGGCCAGTCTCCGCCCGCCGGTTATCGAGTCGATGTCGGATCGACCGTGTCCCTCACCGTTGCGAAATAGCCTAACCGGCGCGCCCCAGCATGGCGGCAAAGAAGCCGTCCGTCGCAGCCGCAGCGCCAAATGCTCCGGGCAGCAGCGAAAGCTCGCCCCGCGCGTTGACGCAACGCAGCAGCGCGTCCACGGCCGAATGCGCGACCCGCCCTTCAGCGGCCAGTTCGCGAATTCTCCCCTCAAGCGAAACCCGGCGCCACCCAGGCGAACCCGCCAGCACTTCTGCCACCACATCCTGATTTTCTTCCAGCTCCATCGAGCAGGTCGAGTACAGCACTCGCCCCCGGCCCGCACGCAGCGCCCCACGCAAAATCGCACATTGCCGCTCATGATGGCGCGCCAGATCCTCCACCAGCAGCCGATGTCTGATCTCTGGATTGCGCCCCAGCGTCCCCGTGCCGCTGCATGGCACGTCCGCGAGCACAAGGTCGTACCCGGGCGCAGCAGACAACGCCGCTGCGTCGGTCTCTATCACCTGAATCCGCGTTCCCCACACGCTCTCAGCGATGCGCCGCCGCAGGGCTTCAGCCCGGGCCCGACTCACCTCGCAGGCAGTGATCTCCGCCAGCGGATTGCACTCGGCAAGAACCAGCGTCTTCCCGCCCGGCGCAGCACAGCAATCGAGAATCCGCGCGCCATGCCCGGCCAACTCCGCAATCAGCTGAGAACCCTCTTCCTGCACCCGAACACGACCCTCCCGAAAAGCCGCCGTCGCCGTCACATCGCCGCCGATCACACGCCGCGCAGCAGTAAGAACAGCACCCGGCTCCAGCCGAATCCCCTGGTCCTCTAATTCCCTTTCCACCGTGTCACCGGCGACACGCAGACTGAGCTGGGCTTGCTCCCGGCCATGCATGCAAATCGCACGCGCGCCATCAAGCCCGT
>Ga0206936_1223_pt1 | contig 13880 bp, 12 predicted proteins | sample Alteio_BWOrgHeat_14_FD_152922 | JGI IMG/M metagenome (GOLD analysis project Ga0206936, IMG submission 152922) | Enriched cells from forest soil in Barre Woods Harvard Forest LTER site, Petersham, Massachusetts, United States -... | ecosystem: Environmental > Terrestrial > Soil > Temperate forest >... | reverse complement strand
TTTCAGGGAAATCGGGGTTGGGATTGACTTCGGGATAGTGGGGTTTATTCATAAAATGTTAAGGCTTTTTGGCTAGTTTCGTGTTAGAATTAAGCCTGCCTTTTTAACGCCTTTACCTCCACGTTGCAATAGCCTCAAAAATAAAAAAAACTACAGACATGTCACAGGAACAACGACTCACCGAACGCATCCGCAAATACTGGGACCAAATCCGCAAGGAAAACACCTATCCCGACATCAAGCAATTCAACACCTCCATAGTGGAAGATATCTGGCCGTATTGTTTCCGCATCAGCGTCGATAAGGGTGGATCGGATTCCTTTAAATACGAGTATATGGGCACGCTGCTGATCGACCTTTACGGTAATGACCTGACGGGGCTGACCATCAATTATAACATGAAGGGCGTGATGGGTTCGGTTATCCATAAACGCATGGAAGAAGTCTACAAAACCGGAATGCCTCAGCAGGAGGAAGGCCATATCATTAATAAGCAGGGTAAAATGGTCAAATACCGTGCCTGTGTGTTGCCTTTCGGCAACCCCCGCGAAGGGATGACGCATATTGTGGTCTGCATGTCCCACCGGGCGTTTTAGGCAGTTGACACTTACCCCCGGTTAGCTATCAAATACATCCTTAACAACTGGTTATCTCCAATGAAAAAAGAAACGCTGCTGGCCACATCAGGCTCCGCCCCCGAAGATCATGGCGGCGTGGTCAATATTCCCGCTTATCGCGCTTCGACCATCCTGTTTCCCAATCTTGCCTCGTTTGAGGCCGCAGAGCGTGGCGAATATCACCGCTCGACCTATGGCCGCTACGGCACTCCTTCCACCGAGGCGCTGGAAGACACCATTAATAAGCTTGAAGGTGCCGACCACTCTATCATTTTGTCTTCGGGCATGGCAGCGATTGCAACCTCGCTGCTGGCCTTCCTGCGCAGCGGCGATCACCTGCTGATGGTGGATGCGGTGTATGGCCCGACACGGCGTTTTTGCGACCAGGCATTGAAACGCTCCGGCGTGGAGACTACCTATTATGATCCGCTCATTGGCGCCGGTATCGCATCGCTGATTAAAGAGAATACCAAAGTGATTTATGTGGAGAGCCCCGGCTCGCTCACCTTTGAAGTGCAGGATATTCCCGCCATTGCTAAAGTCGCGCATGAAAAAGGCATCATCGTCATCGGCGACAGCACCTGGGGAACACCGCTTTATATGGATTCGTTCGCACTGGGCATCGATGTGGTCATCCATTCCATGACGAAATACATGGGCGGGCACTCCGACCTGATGATGGGGGTGATTTCTTCCAAGGAACAACATTTTAAACCGCTGCAGCAAACCTACCGTCATCTGGGCGGGTGCCCCAGCGGTGACAACTGCTATCTCGCGCAGCGTGGGTTGCGCAGCATGAGCGCGCGGCTGAAGCAGCATGCGGAAAACGCGATGATCGTGGCAAAATGGCTGAAAGCTCGCCCGGAAGTTGAAGAAGTGCTTTATCCCGCGCTTCCCGGTGCACCGGGACATGAGCTGTGGAAGCGCGATTTTACCGGCGCCACCAGCTTGTTTGCTTTTGCGCTAAAAACAAAACCCTCTCATGCCGCGCTTGCGGCGCTGATAGACAGCCTCGAACTCTTCGGTCTGGGGTACAGTTGGGGCGGATATGAAAGCCTGATGACTCCCTTCAGCACCGATACGCGCGTTGCTACGAAATGGCGCTATAGCGGGCAGGGGCTTCGTATCCATGTTGGGCTTGAGCATCCGGACGACCTGATCCGCGATCTGGAGCAGGGTTTCAAGCGGATGGGCGCTACATCCTAGTGCCTGAATTTTTTTCGTTCTAAGTTTTTGACATTCATAAAAACGCGTGGTACGAAAAATAAAACCTATAAAAAAATACTAAGTCTGCAGGACGTTTTTCATTAACCGACTTACTTAAGGGTTACTCTATGAAAAACGTTTCCGTCCTTCTAACCGCATTGGCTTTTATAGCCCTTATCGTGTTTGCAATGCACAGTAGTGCATTCGCGCAGACACCCGCTCCTGCAGCTGCCGCTGCGGCTGCACCTGCTGCTCCCGCAACTCCCGCCGCCATGACGCTCGATACCGGTGCCACGGCCTGGATGCTCACCTCAGCGCTTCTGGTGCTGATGATGACGCTTCCCGGATTAGCCCTGTTTTACGGCGGTATGGTGCATAAAGAAAGTGTGCTGGCCACCCTTATGCAGGCGTTTGTTGCTACGACACTGGTAACAGTATTGTGGTGCGTGTATGGCTATTCGCTGATTTTTACTGAACATTCAGGCTTTATCGGCGGCATGAGTAAATTTATGCTCAACGGTATTCATGTCGGAACGTTGACTCCTGCGCCCATGGCGTCTGTCGGCGTGCCCGAAACTGTGTATGTCATTTTCCAGCTGACGTTCGGTATCATCACCTGCGCACTGATTTTCGGATCGATTGCCACTCGCGTTAAATTCTCATCGGCCATCGTTTTCATCGCTGCGTGGTTTACCTTTGTCTATTGCCCGGTGGCTCACTGGGTATGGGGTCCGGGCGGTATGCTTGGTGGCGCCGGTGTCGATAATTTCAAGGGGCTGCTTGGGTATGGTGGCGCGCTTGACTTTGCCGGTGGTACGGTGGTGCACATCAATGCTGGTATTGCCGGTCTGATGGCTGCGATCGTCATGGGTAAGCGCAAGGGTTTTGGCAAGGACGAAATGGCGCCTCCCTATAACATCGTGCTCTCGGTCATCGGTGCCTCACTGCTGTGGGTCGGCTGGTTCGGGTTCAACGCAGGTTCGGCCGTTGCTGCAAACGGCAACGCCGGTATGGCGATGCTCGTGACCCATGTGGCCACAGCTACGGCCTCTCTTGCCTGGATGTTCGCCGAATGGTTTACGCGCGGCAAACCGAGCGTGGTCGGCATCATTTCCGGCGCGGTCGCCGGGCTGGTGGCCATTACGCCAGCTTCCGGTTTCGTCGATTTCGGCGGTTCGCTGATTATCGGTATCGCTGCCGGCGTGCTGTGCTTCTGGGCATGTTCGCTCAAGTTCAAGTTCGGTTTCGACGACTCGCTTGATGTGTTCGGCGTGCATTGTATCGGTGGTATCATCGGCGCATTGCTCACCGGCGTTCTGGTGGTCAAGGAAATCGGCAACGCCGATCCCGGTATCAACCAGCTCATCGCTCAGGCGGGTGGCGTTGTGGCCACCATTGTCTGGTGTGGCGTCATGTCCTATATCATCCTCAAAATTATCGATGTGGTGATGGGGCTGCGCGTGGACGAGGCGACTGAACATTCCGGTCTCGACCTTGCCATTCACGGCGAAAAGTTGCACTAAAATCTCTGTTTTGTTATATAATGAGACACCGGGGATGAAATACCCCGGTGTCTTTTTTTAAATTAAGACTGTAGGTTGCGATGTCTAAAAGCCAGATCCAGACCATCATCACCACCATCCAGCAGGAAATTCAGAAATTTTCCTCCACGACCGAAAAGATCGCCAGCCAGACTAATTTGCTGGCGCTCAATGCCACCATTGAAGCGGCTCGTGCCGGTGAGGCGGGTAAGGGCTTTGCGGTAGTCGCTTCCGAGGTGAAATCGCTGGCCAACCAGACCGCGAATAACTCCAAAGAATTCCGTACCGTTGTATTTGACAAAATCACCTCCCAGACCGGGCAGCTCGTAAACGAGTTTAACGAACGAGACTGCCAGCGGTTGACGGAAATGTCACAGACGCTGGTGCAGCTGATCGTTCGCAACCTCTATGAGCGAACGGCCGATGTGCGCTGGTGGGCAACCGATGATGCGTTTTACAAATGCCTTGAGGCGACCACGCCTGAAAGCATGGCCCACGCCACTAAAAGGCTTGGCATCATCAATAAATTCTACTCCGTTTACATGAACCTGGTACTGACCGATGCCGGGGGCAAGGTGGTTGCGGTGTCGCAGCCGGGAAAATATCCTATTGGCCCGGGGGCGGATGTATCCTCGTTCGGCTGGTACAATAAATCTATCGCCACTACCGCCGGTGACCAGTATGTGGTCGATGACATTTACGACGATCAGCTGCATGGCGGCAAGCCGGTGGCGGTCTATGCCACGGCAGTACGCCGTGGCGGCGAATTGCATGGCGAGGCGCTCGGCGTGCTTGGCGTATTTTTCGACTGGCAGGAACAGTCGCGCTGTATCGTCAAGGATGAGCCTAATTTAAGCGCTGATGAATGGAAACGCTCCCGCGTGCTGCTGCTGGACGGTACCCAACGCATCATCGCCGCTTCCGATGGCGCTGACCTTTACCAACTTTTCGCACTGGACACCAGCAAAGGTAAAAAAGGTTATTTCTATGACGGGAGTGGCAACATTGTCGCCTATGCCCGCACGCTGGGCTATCAGGAATATGACGGACTGGGCTGGTACGGCGTCATAGTGCAGCAGCCGGAAAAGTGATTTCAGGAATTTCTACTAGGCTGGCCGGCTATTTCTTGAGCAGTCTTAGGCGCAGGGCGTTAAGCTTGATAAATCCGGCGGCATCTTTCTGGTCGTAGGCGCCGGCGTCGTCCTCGAAGGTCACCATTTTTTCGCTATAGAGCGATTTGGGCGATTTGCGGCCATCGACCGACACTGAGCCTTTGAAAAGTTTCAGTCGCACGGTGCCAGTGACATTGGCTTGCGATTTATCGATCAGCGCCTGCAGCATTTCGCGCTCCGGCGACCACCAGTAGCCATTGTAAATCAGCTCGGCGTAACGCGGCATGAGTTCGTCCTTCAGGTGGCCCGACATACGGTCGAGCGTGATGGACTCGATGCCGCGGTGGGCGGCGAGCAAAATAGTGCCGCCAGGCGTTTCATACACGCCACGGGATTTCATACCGACATAACGGTTTTCTACTAAATCAAGCCTGCCGATGCCGTGCTTGCCGCCAAGTTCATTGAGTTTGGTCAACAGCGTGGCCGGAGACATTTTTTTGCCGTCCACGGCAATGGCGTCGCCGTGCTCGAACTCGATTTCTACCATCTGAGGTTCATTCGGTGCTTTTTCGGGCGACACGGAACGGGTGAACATATCTTCATGCGGCGCCACCCATGGGTCTTCCAGCACTTTACCTTCATACGAGATGTGCAGCAAGTTGGCGTCGGTGGAGTAGGGGGCTTCGCCGCGCTTGTCCTTTGCGATGGGAATCTGGTGCTTCTCAGCATATTCGATGAGTTTCGTGCGCGAGGTCAAATCCCATTCGCGCCACGGGGCGATAACTTTAATGTCAGGTTTCAAGGCATAATAACCGAGCTCGAAGCGAACCTGGTCATTACCCTTGCCGGTGGCGCCATGTGACACGGCATCTGCGCCGACTTGTTTGGCAATTTCGATCTGACGCTTGGCAATCAGCGGTCTTGCGATGGAGGTGCCAAGCAGATACGTGCCTTCATACAGCGTGTTGGCGCGGAACATCGGGAACACGTAGTCGCGGACGAATTCTTCGCGCAGATCTTCGATGTAGATTTCCTTCACGCCCATGCCCTGGGCTTTTTTGCGCGCCGGTTCCACTTCGCCGCCCTGACCGAGGTCGGCAGTGAAGGTCACCACTTCGCAGCCATAGGTGTCCTGCAGCCAGCGCAGGATAACGCTGGTATCCAGCCCGCCGGAATAGGCGAGAACGACTTTTTTGATGTTTTTGCTCTTGCTCATGGTCGCATGTGATATAACAACGGTTGAAGTATGACAAGTGCTTGATTATAACAACGTTCATGAGCCAGTCTGAAGAACATGCCCACAGCCATTCCCCGCTAAGCCATTTGCGCCGCAAAACGGTCAATAGCTTGTTGCGGACATGGCGGGAAGTCAAGGGCACGGCGCGCCACGCCATCAGCGGGGTGGATAACGACGTCCCGCAGGAAGACCTGGAATACCTCCATAAAAAGATGCAGCTTTGCCTGGAGAGCCCCGGCGGTGAAATCTCCGGGCGGGTCTATACGGCTGAACTTGGCCGTATTTACCTTGGGTTAAGCGAGCCGGGGCGGATTAAATTTCTAAAACTATTAGCCAGCGATTTCGACGTTGAGCACACAAAAATCTCCAAGCTGGCCAAGGCTTATGGTGAAGCCGCCACGCCATCGGATTGGTTCAAACTGGAAATGGACATGCGCGAGGCACTGGTGACACGGCGCAGCACCATTTTGCGGCAATTCACGGCACTGCCGGACGGATTCAAGTTTCTGGTCAATATGCGCGCCGATCTTATGCCCATGATAGGCAAAGATGTGAAGCTCAAAGGGCTCGAGTTTGACCTGAAGAATATTTTATCCGCATGGTTCGATGTTGGGTTGCTCGACCTTGTTGAAATCACCTGGAATTCTCCAGCGGCGCTGCTTGAAAAACTGATTGAGTATGAAGCCGTGCACCGCATTGCCTCGTGGGAAGATTTGAAAAACCGGCTCGATTCTGACCGTCGTGTATTCGCTTTCTTTCACAATAAAATGCCCATGGAGCCGCTGATTTTTGTGCAAGTGGCGTTTACGCAAGGGATGAGCGACAGCATCCAGCAGCTGCTCGACCAGAAAAGCCCTGTACTCGACATCGAGCGTGCCGACACGGCCATTTTCTATTCCATCTCCAACGCACAAAAAGGACTGGCGGGTATCAGTTTCGGCAATTTCCTCATCAAGCGCGTAGTGGCCGTGCTGACTGAACAGATGCCGCACATCAAAACTTTTGCCACGTTGTCGCCTGTTCCAGGTTTCCGCAACTGGCTCGATCCGCTGCTTATCAAACAGGAAGAAAAAATATTGTTGTCCAAGGAAGCCGAAGAGATTAAACGCCTCATTCCTGAAGCAAGCCCGACCAAAGGCCTTTATGCGCTGCTTGAAGGTAACTGGAGCAAAGACAAAAAAACCGCCGATGCGCTCCGTCCGATTCTTATGCGTTTATGCGCGTCTTATCTTTTAAATGAAAAAAAAGCGGGACGTCCGCTTGATCCCGTTGCGAGTTTTCACCTGTTCAACGGCGCACGGCTGGAGCGGCTGAACTGGTTGGGAGATACCTCTACCAAAGGGTTCAAGCAATCTGCCGGCATGATGGTCAATTATCATTACAAGCTGCCAGACATCGACGATAACCACGAGGAATTCGTCGCCCACGGAAAAATTGTTGCAGGAAGACAGGTCAAAGGCTACGTTGAATAGCAAGAATACAATAAGAAACTAAAAAGGGTTTGGTTATGGCCGTTGAGAAACCGCAAAACATTCAGGATGTCTTTCTAAACACCCTGCGTAAGAAAAAAGTTCCGGTAACCATTTTCCTGTCAAACGGCGTGAAGCTGCAGGGTAATATCACCGGCTTTGACAATTTTTCCGTTCTCCTCCGCCGCGGGCCGCAGGTGCAGCTTGTCTACAAGCATGCCATCGCCACCGTTGTGCCTTCCGGCGCTGTTGTGCTGTATGAAGAAGAGGGCGTGGATGCCGCAAGTATGGCGGCTGCTCCGGAAGCATAATCAGATAATTTAACGTATTGATTCAATTATCAATATCGCAGTTCTGCGTGAAATAAACCAATTGTCATAAAAGCTTAACTTGTTAAACGGTATAATGATTGGGATAATTAAGTCGTAAATCGAAATACTTAGGTAAAGATAGCCATGGTCGGAGGAGCTCCCAAAACTAGATCGCCTGCACCCGCTGCAGCCGCTCCTGCTGTTCCCCCTGTGGTACCTGCCACCGCGACACCTGCCACTCCCCCGGCGGTCACGCCCGATTCCGCCAGCACGCCACCTGCAACAGGTGACACAACTCAACAGATGACACAACGCCGTCGGCGGCTAAAACAAAACCTGCTGCTGACACCTCAGCCCAGCAGGATAACGCGCAGGACAATGGTGGGTTTTTCGGGATGATTATTAAATTTATTATGGCCCTAATTTCCGGCGATTTTGGGTCGCTGACCGGCGGCACGCCGGACAACGGCCCATCCAACAATGCGAACAACACCACGGACGTTAAACCTGTTGAAGTGGTCAATGGCAAGAGCGCTTCCAACATTGTCCAGACGGAAGTCACTAGCGGCATTTTGTCCAGCATGAGCAACGTTACCGAAGCCAAGTCGATAGCGGTGGTACAGGGCGTTTCCTTCTCTGACGGACATGGTGGATACGCCAGCGGCGCGGCGGCGGTCAATGAAGAATCCATCAAGCAAATCAGCATCGTCACCCCGGATGGGCAGACGCATTATTACAAACGTATCGGCGCGGTCGACGGCGTCAATGATACGAGCACCGGCCTCAAAGCCACGGCGTATGTTGAAACGGATAAAGACGGTAAAAATGCAAAAACGGAGCTATTGCTCGGTTTTTCCGGCTATACCGGCAATGTTAAAGACGGTTCGGCGCAGACGAAGGCGCTCAATGACGTGATTGAAGGCGGATTGAACCCTCAGGCTTCCGAAGCCGCAGTCTTTACAGATAAAATGATCCAGCAAATGGGCGGAAAAGATAAAATTTCCGGCGTTATTTTCGGTTCGCACTCCTTGGGTGCGTCCAACGCTCTTTCTGCGCAGGTCGTCTCCGATCTTGAAGGCGTGAAATCGGAAACCACGTTGCTCATTGAGCCAGCAGGCGCGACGCTTGAGGCTCGCAAAATAAAAGAAGCTATGGCTGATCCAACCAGCGATTTTTCGCAGAAGCTTCAGGGCATTGTGAAAAGCAATAATCTAGCGACCGATGATAAGGATGCAGCCGCCAAAGTAAGCGGTGAAGTCGCTGTTTTCCAGCAGGACATCGATGACAAGACCGTTTCCATACGTACCTATAAAGAGACGGCTAACGGGCGGGAAGGCACAATTGTTGCCAGACTGAAGCCTGAGATGGGTCCGGTGGGGCATCGCATGGAAACCGGCATGGCCATTGCTCAACAAGAGCAAGCGATGAAAGCATTCGGGATGGCGGGACCACAGGACGTGATGATTGATAACAACCCGGATAACGGCATGTTGGGCACTAAAGTTTTTCAGAACATGACGGGAGATCCCAATATCGTAAACAGCAGCTCTCAAATGGCCAGGCTTGATCCTAATCACCAGCTTGCCAACATCATCAATGGCGAATTGAACCTGAAAAATATGGTGATGGACGCCGGGAGAACGCTCAATAATAATAGTGTGGCCGGTGGGCAAAACACGCCTGGCCCCAATGGAACCGCCTCAACGGTTACCTCCGCCAACCAGCCTACGCTGCTTGCATCCAACGCGAAATAACATTGTTAATTCCGTCCGATCACCCTATCTTTCCTGAATGACAAATACACGCACGCTAGTGCTTCATCCCTGGTTTAAACGACAAAGCCGCGTCGGCGTGCGCACGCCGGAGGCTTTTCTTGAAGAAGCGGTTAGGTTGGCCCACGCCATTGACCTTGAAGTGACTGATACGGCTATCGTCGCGCTGGATACGGCGCGTCCCTCCACCCTCATAGGTTCTGGAAAAGTAGAAGAACTTAAAGGCCGCATCGCTGAAGGTGAAATCGAACTCGCCATCGTCAATCACAGCCTAAGCCCCATCCAGCAGCGCAATCTGGAAAAAGAGATGAACTGCAAAGTCATCGACCGCACGGCGCTTATTTTGGAAATTTTTGGCTCCCGCGCCCGCACGCATGAAGGTAAGCTTCAGGTGGAGCTGGCGGCGCTTGAATACCAGAAAGGCCGGCTGGTGCGTTCATGGACCCACTTAGAACGCCAGCGCGGCGGCTTCGGCTTCCTTGGCGGCCCCGGTGAATCGCAGATCGAAATTGACAGGCGTTTAATCCGCGACCGAATCGCTAAAATCAAAAAACAACTCGAAAACGTCACCCGCACCCGCGCGCTGCACCGCAAGGTGCGCCGCGATGTGCCATACCCTATTGTAGCGCTAGTGGGTTATACCAATGCCGGAAAATCGACTTTGTTTAACCGCCTGACTGGGGCAAAGGTGGTGGCCATGGACAAGCTGTTCGCCACGCTCGATCCCACCATGAGGCTCTGCATGCTGCCCGGTGGCGGAAAAATTATCCTCTCCGACACGGTGGGTTTCGTCTCCGACCTGCCCACCGAACTTGTGGCTGCCTTCCGCGCCACGCTGGAAGAGGTGCTGGAAGCGGATTTGCTGTTGCATGTGCGCGATATCTCCCACCCGGACACGCTGCTACAAAAGCGCGACGTGGAAGATGTGCTCATGAGCTTATTCAGCACCGATCATCTGCCCGATACGCTCATCGAAGTATTAAACAAAGTGGATAAGCTCGATGCCGAGCAGCAGACGGCACTGTCAGAAAAGGGCAGCCTCGGTATTTCCGCCGCCACGGGGCAGGGTATCGACCGGCTATTGGGGTTGGTGGAAAAAGATATTGCGGCGCGTTTTTACACCCAGGCCAAATACACGCTCAAGCTCGATGACGGCAAGGCGCTGGCCTGGCTGCACGCCCATGGCAAAGTGGTGGAACAAACGGTCGAAGATGAGTATATTCATGTGACGGTACAATTATCGCCGGACAATATTCCACGCTTCGAACGCATTCATCATGTCAGCGCACTTTAAATATCTCGTTTTTGCCTTCCTGACACTGAGCAGCCCTGCCTTCGCGCTGGATTCCGTCAATGTGATGGCTGATAACAGCCTGAATATCGCCATTGCCGAAATCGCCCGCAGCTACTCCCGCGACAAAGATATTATCGTCAATACGTCGTACATTTCCCCCGCCGCGCAGCAATCACAGATTACCGAGGGTGGCGCCGCCGATATCCTCATCACGCCTCAGGCCTCGCTGGTGGATACGCTGAAGGGGCAAGGGCTGGTCGATGTGTATTCACAGACGCTGCTGGCCAAAGATCATCTGGTACTCGTGGGTCCGGCGGATAGCACATTAGTGATGAATCTGTCACGGGGATTTTCGGTGGCGCCGCTGATCTGGCAAATGGGGGGTGAACCCGGCTTTGTGGTCGCCAACCCGCAGACATTGCCCGAAGGCAGCTACAGTAAAGATGCCCTGCGCAACATGAACGTGGCCGATGACCTTGAGCCATACACGCTATATGTCAAACGCCGCGACCAGATGCTGGAGATGGTAGCGTCGAAAGATTATGGCGTATTTTTCAATTCAGTAGTGGTGGGCAGGCCGGGCATACGTGTGCTCGATTTTTTCCCCGATAACAGCTATCCGGCCATCCAGTATTATGCCGTGGTAATCGCCGGGGAAAACATGTCGCAGGCGCGAAAATTCCTCGACTATCTCAAATCCGACCCCGCCAAGCGCATCCTGCGGGATAATGGTTTTTCGGTCGATTAACTGGCTTGTGAGAGCGGCCAGCGGGCGCGCGGTTCAAAGTCCAGTCCGTCGGTTTGCCCCAGCCTGAAGCGTTCAATTCCTGCCCAGGCGATCATGGCGGCATTGTCGGTGCAGAGCGCCATGGGTGGGGCGATAAGCCGCATATCGTATTCCGAAAGCACTTTCTCCAGCCGCCCGCGCAGATACTGATTGGCCGCCACGCCGCCTGCCAGCACAAAGCTGGCGCTTTGATGCGACTGTTTAAAGGTTTCAATGGCGTGGCGCGTACGGTCGCATACGCTTTCGCCGACCGCATGCTGGAACGATGCGCAGATATCAGCCCGGTGCTTATCGGTGATTTCCCCGATATTGATAATCTGTGTCCGCACTGCCGTCTTGAGCCCAGAGAATGAAAAATCGCAGCCGGCACGGCCTTTCAGCGGCACGGTGAAGCTGTAGGCCGATTCATTGCCTTTTTTTGCTAGTTGTTCAACCGCTGGGCCGCCGGGATAAGACAGGCCTAGCATCTTAGCCGTTTTATCGAAGGCCTCGCCCAGCGCGTCGTCTATTGTTCCGCCGAGTTTCCGGTATTTGCCCACACCTTCCACCACCAGAAACTGGCAATGTCCGCCCGAAACCAGCAGCAGCAGGAAAGGAAAATCAACCTCGCTTGTCAGCCGTGCCGTAAGCGCGTGGCCTTCGAGGTGGTTGACGGCGATGAAGGGTTTATTATGCACGGAGGCGATGGCCTTGCCGGTCATAACACCCACAATGACCCCGCCGATAAGGCCGGGTCCACCCGTGGCCGCGATGGCGTCAAGTTCCGGCAGCGTTACCTTCGCATCCGCCAGCGCCTTGGTGACCACGGCATCAATATGGTCGATATGCGCACGGGCAGCGATCTCCGGCACCACGCCGCCATAGGGAAGGTGCTCGGCTGTTTGCGACAGCACGACATTAGAGAGAATTTCTTTTTTGTCTGAAACGACAGCAGCGGCGGTTTCGTCGCAACTGGTTTCGATGCCAAGTATCAACATGCCAAAATATTCATGAATGTTTTGCCTGTGTCCTTAATTTGAATTAATAACATAGCCATGACCTTATCTAAAATCCGCATAGGCACAAGAAAAAGCGCACTGGCCATGGTTCAGGCCAATATGGTGCGCGACCTGCTGACTGCAGCCTGGCCGGGACTTTCTGTCGATCTGGTACCACTTATCACCAGCGGCGACGCTTTTTCTGACCAGCCATTGTCGAATATCGGTGGAAAAGGCCTGTTTACCAAGGAAATTGAAGAAGCGCTGCTCGAAGGCCGTGTCGATATTGCCGTTCATTCCACCAAAGATATGTCCACCGTACTGCCGCCGGGGCTTATTATCGCCTGCGCGCTAGAGCGTGAAGATCCGCGCGATATGTTGGTGGGCCAGGGTCTTGACTCACTGGCCGATATTCCCGAGGGCGCGTCTTTCGGTACCTCGTCGCTGCGGCGCTCCGCACAGTTGCTGATGCAACGGCCTGATATTAAGATTGTTCCTCTGCGCGGCAATGTGCAGACCCGTCTTGCTAAGCTCGAAAAAGGTGAGATGCGGGCGACCATGCTGGCAGTCGCGGGGCTCAAGCGTTTGGGGCTTCAGCCATCGGGTGTCATTTTGGAAACGGATAATTTCCTTCCCGCCATTGCACAGGGAGTCATCGGTATCGAGTGCCGATCCGATAACCACAACGTCCGGGATATGCTTGTGCCGTTGGCGCATGCTGAAACAGAGATGGCGGTAACCTGTGAACGCGCTTTTCTGCGGGCGTTGGACGGTTCGTGCCGCACGCCTATTGCCGGTTACGCCAAAATCAACGGCGGCAGCATCCATTTCCGTGGCCTGATTGTAAAGCCCGATGGCAGCAAACATCACCGTATTGAGATTGAAGCCGATGCCAAAACTCCTCAGGCGCTGCGCTCGCAGGTGGAATCGCTCGGGTTGGAACTTGGGAAAGAATTGTTGCAAAAAGCAGGCAAAGATTTCCTGCGGTAATTAGCGGCCCGTGTCGTTATCGACCATTTGCAGATTGTTCCAGGCTTTGGCATAAAAATTCTTATTTTCCGTCAGCGCCATATTGAAATAAGCGCGTGCCAGATCGTTATCTTTGGCTATATGCGCATAGACGCCAAGATTATTGTCGAGCGCCGCGCCTGAATAATAAAGTTTTGCTATGGTGCGCGCATCGTCAAGTCTATTGGCTGCAGCATAGACCAGAGCCAGGTTGAGGCTGATGCGTTTGCGGTTGGGGTTTTCAGGATCGATCAATGTTGCGGCATGTTGCAATTGCTCGATGGCCGGATCATATTTTTGCTCCAACGCCTGCGATAATGCCAGATTGTTCATGACCGACACGTTCGATGGGTTCTGCCTCAGCGCTTCCTTGAAATATTCCTGCGCGTTGCCCTGCATATCGCGTGCGGCGAATAATATGCCCACGGCATTGAGCGTTCTCCAGCGTTTTGGGTCAGCCTTCGTCACTGCGTCAAACAAGGGAACGGGCGCGTTGAAATCGCCTTTTTCAATCAATGCCAGCCCTTTGCCTTCGGTTGCGGCTATCAG
>Ga0206936_1222_pt1 | contig 14024 bp, 9 predicted proteins | sample Alteio_BWOrgHeat_14_FD_152922 | JGI IMG/M metagenome (GOLD analysis project Ga0206936, IMG submission 152922) | Enriched cells from forest soil in Barre Woods Harvard Forest LTER site, Petersham, Massachusetts, United States -... | ecosystem: Environmental > Terrestrial > Soil > Temperate forest > O... | reverse complement strand
CTGAATTCCTATGCGGGTTTCGGCGAGGTTTATTACGACGTTCTGCCCGATCTGAAGCTGATTAGCGGCCTGCGCTGGACGGAAGACCAAAAGCATTTCACCGATATTCCGAGCGAGGTGGTTGTCGCCGGGTACGGCTACGCCTCGATCGGCGTGGTGAACCAGCAATGGGATCAGTTCACCGGGCGCGCTGCCGCCAATTGGACGCCCAAATTCGATTTCACCGATCAGACGTTGATCTACGCCTCTTATTCACATGGCTACAAAGCCGGCGGCGCCAACCCGCCCGGCGCCGTGCTTCTTCTTACCAACAGTAACGGTGACGACATCGGCAATCCCATTCATCCGCTGACCTTCAAGCCGGAATTCGTCGATGCCTTCGAGCTGGGTTCGAAGAACACGCTGCTCGACGGATCGCTCACGCTCAATGGCGATGTCTTCTACTACAACTACGAGAACTATCAGATCTCGGAGATCGTCGACCGCACGTCGATCAATCTCAATCTCAATGCCCATGTGAAAGGCGCTGAAGTCGAATCGATATGGGAACCGTTGCCCGGACTACGCTTTAATTTTGCGGGTGGATGGGAGGATACCGCGCTTGCCAAAGGCGACAAGGCTGTCGATCTGATGGATCGCGCGGATGCGGCGAACCATCCCGACTGGATGGTCGTCAAACCCTTCTTCACTCAGGCGTCGAATTGTGTATTACCCATTTATTTGATCGCTTCAGAGATGTCCAGCAACCCTTCCTCAATTTCGACTGTCTGCGGCGAAGCATACAATAATCATGTTGACCCGATCACCGGCCTTCCTTATGTAGCCAACCCAACGGTTACCATTGATCCCAATTCCCATCCCATCCCGCCCGGTTATCCCGGTTTCGATCCGGTCAGTCCGAATGCGACAAACCCCGACCAATTTCGCGGAAGCAACGCCGGCCCGGCTCCGAACAATGGCGCAGGTTTCGACAAGGATCTGAGCGGCAACAAGCTACCTAACGCTCCGCCGTTCACGGTCTCGGCGGGCACCCAATACACGATTCCGTTAACGCCGGATTGGGCGGGCACGTTGCGAGCGGATTATTATTGGCAGGATTATTCTTGGGCACGGGTTTTCAACGACAATCCCTATGACCGCCTGCGCGGCTACACCAATCTCAATCTGACGCTGATCTTGACCAGCCAGAACGGCTGGCAGGTGATGCTCTACGACAAGAACGTATTCAACACGACGGACATCACCGGCACGTTCCTCAACAGCGATGACTCTGGTCTGACGACCAACGTTTTCCTGACCGATCCCAAGCTGATCGGCATCCGCGTCACGAAGAACTGGTAAGGGGGACCCGATGAGCGAATTGATGAATGCAGGTGCCGCACGACGGGGCGACTTTCGCTGGCAGCTTCTGACGACGGTCTCTTCTCTGGCGCTGTTGGGCTTCGTGTACGGAGCCAGCAAAACCCAAGCTGCGGACGATAATGCCGACCGTCCTACGGTCTGGATCGAACTGGGTGGTCAATTGGAGCGCGTCGATGGGGGTGGGGAGCGCTTCGCGCCGCCCTTCGTTGCGGCCGTCACGCGGGCAGGCTTCACGTCCCCGGTAAGTCTGGAAAGGCCGCCTCGCTTTAGCAACGGTATCGAAGGCAAGATCACACTCGAACCAAGCGGCACGGATTGGGTTCTGTCGGCTTCCGTTCGCTACGGGCGCTCGAATAACGGCACGCTCACCCACCAGCAAACCGACCCGACAAAACTCTACGCCTTTCCGCCCCCGTTTCCGACTCTACTACCCAACGTCTTCCAACCGGTAAAACGAGACGTAGCAAGGTTTTCCGAGACTGATCCACGGAACGACGAAAATCATGCCGTCATCGATTTTCAGGCCGGCAAGGACGTCGGGCTCGGAATGTTCGGAAACGCAGGGTCATCCGTTATGGGACTTGGCGTTCGGTATGCTCAGTTCATGGCCAAATCGAAGGCCACGCTGAAAGCCGATCCCGACGCCGTGAAGGGTTACAAGTACTTCCCAAACCCACCTTACTCGCACCTCAGGAATCCTACGGGTACCAATTATCACAGTTATGCCGGGAAGGATGCCGTTTCGCGGAGCTTCCGTGGCATTGGGCCGTCGATCTCATGGAATGCATCTGCGCCTGTTGTTGGCCATCCGCAAGAGTCCGAGATATCGTTTGACTGGGGTCTTAATGCAGCGCTTCTGTTTGGTCGCCAAAAGGCCGATGTGCATCATCAGACAACGGCTCGATATCACAAACGCACATACGCCGCTGCTCAGCGAAATATTGTTTATCATCGCCCGGCGGACCACAGCCGTGCGCAATCTGTCGTTGTCCCAAATGTCGGTGCGTTTGCGGGACTTTCGTTCCGCTACGACACCGCCAAGGTGAGCTTCGGCTATCGGGGCGATTTCTTCTTCGGCGCGATGGACGGCGGCATTGATACGCGAAAAACCTATGACAGAAATTTCTACGGGCCTTTCGCCACGATCAGCGTTGGACTTCCGTAATGGGCCGTTGGGAGTCAAGGCCCCGTCCGATAATCTCGCCACCGATATCAGGCTTCCGCTCGTGGTCAGCACGTGGCCAATGGTATGGACCCCGCCCTCACGCGGTGGTGGAATCTCGAACGTCACCTGCGATGAAGGAGAAGTCTCATGCAGATCGTTCGGATAGGTCTAGACCTAGCCAAGTACGTCTTTGAGGTTCACGGCGTTGACGCGTACGGGAGAATCGTCGTGCGAAAGAGTTTGCGTCGTGGCGCAGTGGCTACGTTCTTCGCCAATCTGCCGCCATGTCTGGTCGGAATGCAAGCCTCGAATGGGGCGCACTACTGGGCAAGGGTGCTCAGCGAGCTTGGCCACCAGGTACGGCTGATCAGCCCCCAGTTTGTAACGCCGTATGTGAAGTCAAACAAGAACGACCGCAATGATGCAGAGGCCATCTGCGAAGCTGTCGGCCGGCCCACGATGCGGTTTGTTCCGCCAAAATCATCTGAACAGCTAGCGATCCAAGCGGTTCATCGCATTGGCAGCCGCTTGGTAGCAAACCGGGTCAAGCTCGCGAACCAGATTCGTGGCCTGCTCTCAGAGCACGGGATTGTTACCGCCCGCAACATCCCACGGTTGCGGCGGGCTCTTGCTGACATCGCAGGGACCAATGATGACGAGCTCAACGGCCTGGTTCGTGTGCTGGTTAGAGAAGTACAGGTGGAATTGATCGAGCTGGATCGGCGAATTGTATCCTATGATCGGCGCATCGGTGAGCTCTACCGCAACAGCGAACTGTGCCAACGCCTGGGAAGAATCGAAGGTATTGGGCCTGTGACAGCAACGGCGTTGGTTGCCGCTGTAGGGGATCGAACCTGCTTCAAGAATGGCCGCCAGTTTGCTGCGTGGCTAGGACTTGTACCGAGGCAGCGATCGAGTGGAGGACGAACTCAATTGTTTGGCATAAGCAAGCGCGGCGATCGCTATTTGCGCACCTTGTTGATCCATGGTGCGCGTGCAGCACTGTGCAAAGCAGGCGGCAAACAAGATGCACGAAGCCGCTGGCTCAATAACTTGCGCCGACGGCGGCATCACAATGTCGCCGCGGTTGCGCTCGCCAACAAGAATGCGCGCATTGTCTGGGCTTTGCTCGCCGGCGACAAATTCTACGAACCCGAACGATCGGTACAGGCCGCTTAAACAAAGCGGTAAACGGAGGACTTAACGAAGGAGGTCTCACCCAGCAATTGCAACAAAATGGTAGGAGATGGTGAAACGGTCATTCCGTCGCTTCCCGAACCTGGCATGTGGCTCGGCATGGCTTCGGCCAATGTCTGGGGGCCGTTGAGGTGGAAGCGCGCGAAAATCCATCGGGGCTCGCGGCGACGAACTATCGAGCCGCATCAGGAAGCCGGATATACGTCAGCAGTTGTGACCGTTGAACTTAATCTAGCCGGCCTGTTGCAATCGGGCGGGGTCCATATACGCCACATGATGCGGTGGGATGGAGGCCGAGAGCCTATCTTGGAGGCGTGCTGGCTCTTGCGAGACGCACATCCGATGCTGCGGCTTCATCGGCTTCGCGCTCCCGGCGACGGGAGAAGAGACGGGCAAAAACTCCGCGCTGCCCGTTTTTCTATGCGGCCACCTCTTGCTTGCCGAAGCGGAAGTCGGTGCCATTCATCCACATGCGGTGCAGAACGATCGCCAGCTTCCTGGCCAATGCCACCGTGGCACGCCGCAGGCCGCGGCGCTTGGCCACCGCCATCGCCCAGCGCTTCAGGCTGGAGAAGCTTTTCGCGCGCGTGAGCATGGAATGCGCCGCCTCGTAGAGGGCACTGCGCACCATGGCGTCGCCGGCTTTGGTGATGGAGCCGGTGACGTCGATGGTGCCGGACTGATATTTCCTCGGCGTCAGGCCAAAGTGTGCGCCTAGCCGCTTGGACGAGATGAAGCGCGTAGGATCATCGACAGCCGTCTTGAAAGTCAGCGCCGTCAAGGCGCCTACACCGGGGACGGTCGTCAGATGCCGGCAAACTTCGTCGCTGCGCGCGATCATCAGGAGCTGACGATGCAGGGCGTTGAACTCCTTACGCGAGGCACCTCGCGTGCCCGCAACATCGCCTCGCTGAGTTGCTCAAGCACAGGGTGGCCGGCAGCGAGTTCGCGAACACGGGCGGCAAAGCGAACGCTGGTGGTTTGTCCCATCTTCAATCCGTATCCTCGCAACAGGCCGCGAAGGCACAACTCCACATCGACTGCCTTGACCAGCAATTGCTTGCGCGCCGTCAAAAGCGCACGAACATCCTGGGAGGGCTGCGACTTGCAGTGCTACCCACGCGATACCAACCCATCCGCAGCAACTGAGCAATCCCACGGGCATCATTGCGGTCGGTCTTCACCGCCATCGCCGAGATGGCGGCTTTGACGTGACGCACTTCCAGCAACACCACCGAGAAGCCGGCTGCCGAAAGACCGGCATGCAGCCACTGTGACAGCGGGCAGGCCTCTATCCCGATCCGCGCCAGTTCGCAGCCGACTCCTCCAAAGAACAACGCCAGTGCGCGGATCGCTCGCTACTTTTGCTTCGCGCACGATCTTGCCGCTTCCGTCCACCACGCACACGCTGGATGCTTCCAACGAAACATCAATTCCTGCATAATACTCTATGGCTGTCTCCTCCTGATGTTTGGGGCCAGGTCACTGGACCCCGTTGAGATCATCATCGGGGACAGCCACCCGCTTCGCTACCGCTCGGAAAGGCCCATCACCACATCTCGGAGGGTGATCGACAACCGGCGGTCGTGAGTCTTTCCCCGGCTCGACAGTCTAAGCCGCCGCTCATATTCAACGCGACACGGCGGCGTTTCGCTGTGTGAGGGTATTTTTGACGCGAGGGGTCGTCAATGCACCGTATTTTTGGGATTACGTCGATCGTTTGGAGGCAGTCGCAAGCGATCGACAATTGCATGAAGCATTAGAGGACGTTGCAACGAGTCGGGAACTCCCATTCTTCGCCTATCTCGCACTGCCGGGCAGACCAAGGGCACGACCGAAGCTCATTCTCTGAATGTCAACTTCTATGACTGAAGAACCGCCGGTTTGTGTCTGTTGTCCGTCGCAAAGATGGGCAAGCGGGCGCAATATTGTTACAGGCCGGCTTTTGAGCAGCCAATGTGTTCGTTGATCCCATCTATCGTTAAAATTCGATCCTTGGACGGAATCTCCGTCCACCGGGTAGGACATTCCTGAAGCTGCTTCGTTGGAAGTAATGTAGCGCGGGGCTGTAACCCTCGGCGACGGGGCGATGGTGGAAACACCCGAAACCACTCGTGAGACAAATGATCCGCGCCTATCCGGTGCGGCCTTGAGCACGCGCGACCTGAAGGCGTGGTTCGTGTCTGAGGTTCTGCCGTTGGAGCCTGAATTGATGCAATTCCTTAGGCATAGCTGGCGCCATGCACCCGATATCGCAGACTTGCGGCAAGATATCTATGTCCGTGTTTTCGAGGCCGCCCAGGCGCAGATTCCCAACCCGGCAAAGCCGTTCGTATTTACGGTCGCCCGCAATCTGCTTATTGACCGCTTCCGGCGCGAACGGATCATTCCGATCGATGGCGTGCCAGACCTCGAAGAGATCGACGTCGCAAGCGATGCGCCATTGCCCGACCGTAGCGTGATAGCACGCGACGAACTCCGACACCTTCAGGCGGCTCTCGACAAATTGCCGCCGCGCTGCCGCGAAGCTGTCTTGCTCAGGCAGGTCGAGGGTTTAACGCGACGCGAAATCGCTCAACGTATGGGTATTTCAGAGCTGACTGTCCGGGCGCACCTGAATGATGGGACCAAGCTGCTTATCAACATGCTACAGGACCATTCTCCGGCCACAGTGGTGACGCCATGACGAAGGGTAATGAAATCAGCTCTGCCCCCGCAAACGCGAATGATGCTCATGCTCGCGCAGTAGATTGGTTGCTAGAGCGGCGCGATTCGGAAGCCTGGAACGAACAGGATGAGGCAAAGCTTGACGCATGGCTCGCGGAATCGTCTGCGAACCTTATTGCATATTGGCGTGCGGAAAGCGGGATACAGCGCACGGAATTGCTATCCGCCTTGCGCCCTTTTAGGTCGCAACAGGCCTCCTTTTCGGCGTCGCGCGGTGTGCGATGGCCGTTCTCGAAGATTGCGGCTTCTGCCCTGATCCTTGCATTGCTGGGCGTGACGTACGTCTATTTTGCCTCGCCGCACTACACAACGTACGCAACATCCGTGGGCGGCCATAAAACGTTGACGCTTAGAGATGGATCTCAGATCGAACTCAATACCAATACAGTGGTTCGCGTGGCAGTGAACACAGATCAGCGAAACGTCATCCTCGACAAAGGCGAGGCATACTTCCAGGTCAAACACAATCCAAAACGCACCTTTGTCGTGAACGTAGGTGCACATCGCATCACCGATCTTGGAACAAAATTCCTCGTTCGCCGGAGTCCCGGCAAGGTCGAAGTGTCCCTGCTTGAGGGACTCGCACGCTTTGACGCCGAGAGAGAAACCGATAAGTTGGGGTCGCTAACGCTGACACCAGGCGATGTCGCAATAGCAACAAGGGATTCTCTGTTCGTTACGAGGAAGCCAACGGCGGAGCTTGCAAGCGAGCTGAGTTGGCGCCAGGGCGTTCTTGTCTTCAGGCATACAACGCTCGCGGAAGCAGCGGGGGAATTCAACCGCTACAACGATCAGAAACTTGTCATCGATGATCCGGCTGTCGCCCGGCTCGAGATTCGCGGCACGTTCCGCACGGCCGACATAGCTTTGTTTGCACGGATAGCGCGGAAAGCCCTTCGGCTTCGATTGGCAAACCGTGGCGACAACATCGTGATTACGCAGTAGACGGGGAACGCTTCGACGCGTTGGCAAACGACCAAATGGAATGCGTGCAAACCGAGCAAAAGGGGGGATCAATGTTAATACCGAACGACCTTAGGGCAATCCTGCTGGGAATTATTGGCGCCATGGCGCTGGCAACGGTGGCTGGTGCCGCAAACTTCAATATACCATCTGGTGATCTTGCGAGTGCGTTGGACGCTTATGCCGTTCAGACCGGGGTTGAGCTTGTCGTCTCAGAGGAGGCGCTGAGAGGTGCACGCACGAAAGGTGCAAGCGGGCAATTGTCCGCCGACGATGCGCTTATGCAAATCCTGCGGGGGACCGGGTTCACGACGCATCGCGAGTCGGGCGCTATCGCCATAGTACGGAGCCCTCAATCGAAGGATTCGGACGCCGGCGAGCAAACGCAGTTCGCACAAGCCGTGCCCGTCAGCCGCGCCGCCGTCGAAACCGTCACCGTCACATCGTCAAAACTCGGCGGCGCGGATGTCCAGTCCATCCCGATTTCAATCACAGCGCTTTCCCAGGAGCAGTTGACCGCGACGCAGACGGCGGGCGGCCCCGATCTCGTCAAGCAAGTGCCGAACATGACTTTCACCAAGACCAATTTCTCTGGCTACAGCATCCAGCTTCGCGGCATCGGCACGCAGGCGATTTCGGTGACGACCGATCCGGCGGTGGCGGTTGCGTTCAACGACATTCCGTTCATCCGCAATCATTTCTTCGAACAGGAATTCTATGACGTAAGCCAGGTCGAGGTGCTGCGTGGACCGCAAGGTACGCTTTATGGCCGCAATGCGACGGCAGGCGTAGTCAATCTCGTGTCCGCGCTGCCGACCGATCAATTCGAAGCGATGGCGTCTCTCGACATCGGCAATTACGGCAATCGCCGCCCGGAAGGCATGATAAACATTCCCATCGTCGACGACCGGTTCGACATCCGGATCGCGGGCGAATGGACGAAACGTCAAGGTTATTCGTTCAACGAAGTCACCAACGCCCGCATCGACGGCCGCGATCTGTGGTCGGAGCGGATGACGATCGCTTTCAAGCCCGCAGCGAATCTGCAGACCACTCTCGTCTGGGAGCATTTCTCCGAAGACGACGACCGCATGCGAACCGCCAAGCAACTTTGCAAGAATGCTCCAATACCTGGGGAAATCGAGGGCATCCGCGTTCCGAACGATCTCGGCAATATTGAAACCGGTGTCAGTGCCTTTTTAAGTCAGAGCTGCCAGGCCGTGTCGCTCTATTCTCCGGAAGCATTCGAGGTCCCAAATGGATTTACGCTGCCCTATATCACTGGGCCAGCGGTACAAGGAGTGCTCGATGGTCAAATCGATCCCTATGCCAACGCGACACAATCACGAAACCTGCGCGTCATCGAGTCCGCACTCAACCCAAAGTACAGAGCGAAGAACGATACCGTGGAGTTCAACGCCGACTGGAGTGTGACGCCCGTGCTGACGGTCACGTCACAGACGGGGTTCAATCATGATTTTCTCTGGTCGACCGAAGACTACAATCGATTCACGACCGCGCCGGGAATCTTCACCTACCCCACATTTGGAGGCGAAACGACGCCTGACCCGGACGGTCTTGGCCATTGCACCAATAATATTATCGGTGGCGGCTGCACCGTTTTGGGCGCCATCTGCACGCCGGGTACGCTTGGTTGCACGACTGATGGCGTCTTCTGCGATCCGCAGCTGGGATGTAGCGACCGCCTCGTCGCGCAGGATTTGTCGGACGAACATGCCTGGCAGTTGAGCCAGGAGTTTCGTCTTGCTTCGAATTTCAGCGGTCCGCTGAACTTCAGTGTCGGCGGCAATTACCTGCACTACGAGACCGAAGAAAACTACTATGTGTTCATCAACACGCTGACCGCGCTCGCCACGGTTCCTGCCGGTGATGGAGTCCCTCCTTGGGTGCCGGGCGTTTCGGACAATCACCAGTGCCTGTTCCACCAGAATGGGTACGCTTATTCGGATCCCACCAAGAATGGCGGCGCACTAGGATGCAACTATATTGATCCTAATCCGATTTCCAGCCTCAACAATCAGGGTCACAACTACTTCCTAAGCCAGAATCCCTATCTTCTCGATTCTTACGCAACATTCGGAGAAGTTTACTATAATGTGACGTCCGACCTGAAGCTGACCGGCGGATTGCGTTGGACGGACGACCGCAAGCATTTCACCGAAATTCCAAGCGAGCTTTTGACTGGTGGTATCGGCTATCCCACACTCGGCGTGGTCAACCAGCAATGGAGCGAGCTGACGGGCCGCGCGGTTGCGAACTGGACACCGAAGCTCGATTTCACCGATCAGACGCTGGTCTACAGCTCCTATTCCCACGGCTACAAAGCCGGCGGCACCAATCCACCCGGTGCGGTGATCGACGAGAATCTCATACTTGGAGGTTGTGGTGCGACTTGTCAGGCGAATACGGTGAATACGAATCCCATACATCCCTTGACCTTCAAGCCGGAATTCATCGATGCGTTCGAACTGGGCACGAAAAACACACTGCTGGACGGCGCACTCACGCTCAACGGCGATGTCTTCTATTACAATTATGAAAATTATCAGATTTCCCGGATCGTCGACCGCACCGCGATCAACGACAATTTCGATGCGCATGTGAAGGGCGCGGAGATCGAATCGACATGGGAACCGGTCCCTGGTCTACGCCTCAACTTTGGCGGCGGCTGGGAAGATACCGCGCTCGCCAAGGGCTCCCACTCCGTCGATCTGATGGACCGCACGGCAGGAAATCCGGACTGGGTGGTGGTCAAACCATCTGTGACCCAGGCCTCGAATTGCATCCTTCCCACTTATGTTATTGCCACCAATCTTGAAGAAATCCCATTTGGGGGAGGCGAAATCCTCGAAGATTACTGCTCTCTGGCATATCAGGAACACGTCGATCCGTTAACCGGTTCCCCTTATGTGGCCAATCCAGCGATCGGGCATCTTGGTATTCCTTATCCCTTTCCCTATCCTGGCTTCGATCCTGTCAGCCCGACTGCAACCAACCCCGATCTTTTCAATGGAACCAACGCGGGTCCTGCGCCCAACAACGGCCAGGGTTTCGACAAGGATCTGAGCGGCAACAAATTGCCCAACGCGCCGCCTTTCACCGTATCGGCGGGCGCCCAATATACCATACCGCTCTCGCCGGACTGGGCGGGTACGGCTCGCGCGGACTATTACTGGCAGGATTATTCCTGGGCCCGGGTCTTCAACGATAACCCTTACGACCGCATCCGCGGCTACACCAACGTCAATTTGACACTGATCTTCACCAACCAGAACGGCTGGCAGGTGATGCTCTATGACAAGAATGTCTTCAACGAAACGGCCATCACCGGCGACTTCCTGAACAGCGACGACAGTGGTCTCACGACCAACGCGTTCCTGACCGATCCCAAGCTGATCGGCGTCCGCGTCACGAAGAACTGGTAGGGGGAAACGCACAATGAGCGAATTGATGAATTCTTCGAGCAGCCGCGGGGGCTTCCGCCGTCAGCTGCTGACTAGTGTTTCCGCACTTGCTCTGCTCGGCCTCGTCTGCGCGGCTGTTGAGCCGGCCGCGGCCGATGAAGGGAACGATTATCCCACAGTGTGGATCGAACTTGGCGGACAGCTTGAGCGAATGGACGGCGGGCAAACGCCATTCGCGCCACCCTTCTTCGACGCCGTGACAAAAGGAGGATTTGAATCCCCGCTGGAGGCGGGCCGGCCAAGCATCTACAGCAATGGTGCTGAAGGCGCGATTTCCTTCACACCGGACAACTCGGACTGGGTCTTCTCCGCCTCTGTCCGCTATGGCCGGTCCAACGGTCATAGATTTCTGCACCAGCAGTTCAAGTCTCTGGCTACACCGGGGGTCTTCACACCAACAAAAAACAAATACGCGCCTCCCAACTTCGCACAGACCAAGGCAGACAATTCCGAGGCCCATCTCATCGCCGACTTTCAGGCCGGCAAGGATGTCGGCCTGGGTTTGTTCGGCGGCGAAAGCACGTCGGTGCTCAGCGCCGGCGTTCGATTCGCGCAATTCAACGCCAAATCCGACGCCACCATTCGCGCCCGGCCGGACGCCCATTTCGTGATTAAATCGGCGTCTGGATTTAAAATTCCGTTAGATCAATACCATCAATATTATGCCTCCGCTCAACGGGCCGTCAGCTTCCGGGGTTTCGGCCCTTCCATTTCATGGAAGGCCTCGGCGGCGCTTAGCGGAAATCCGCGGGATGGAGAAATCGCGCTCGACTGGGGCGCGAACGCCGCCATTCTTTTCGGCAGGCAGAAAGCCAAGACCCATCATCACTCGACAGGGAACTATCATTACCGCAACGGGTTTGCTCCGGTCACAGCCCAACTCACACCGCACACCGGCACCAGCGATCGCAGCCACTCGGTGGTGGCGCCCAATCTCGGTGCCTTCGCGGGACTTTCTTTCCGATTTGATCGGGCAAAAGTCAGCGTTGGATACCGCGGCGACTTTTTCTTCGGCGCGATGGATGGAGGCCTGAATACGCACAAATCCTATAATCAGGAGTTTTACGGCCCCTTCGCAACCGTCAGCATCGGGCTTCCGTAATGGGCCGTTGGGAGTCAAGGCCCATTACCGCATCTCGGAGGATAGCCGTTCGGGCCGATCCGAGGCGATGGTGCGTGCAACGCCGCGCGCGCCAAACGTTACAATCCAGCGTGAGACGGGATGATGGGTACACTGACAAAGACTCCGAGGAGCGGTCACGCAAAGGTAAGTGGTGGTATCCTTCGTCCGTCGCCAGGGCCGTCAGAAGGTTGAAGGGCGTCCGTCGTGTGCGGTGCTCCCCGCGCCCCTCGACGTTGCGCCTGCGTCTGGCCGCGAGAGTTTCAAGGTCAGCAACTGCATCAGTCGTTCTGAATACTTGTAGGGACGAACGGCCGCGGCGGTACTCAGAAGCCACGGCAACTTTCTAGTAACGGCAGTCAGGTGACAAATCTATGTCCACAGAGCGATGCGCGGCTAACAGGGGCGTTCCAATTGGGTTGGCGGCCCAAACTATGTATCTGCCTCGAAACATTCTTGCGCATAGATATTGCTCGAACCGCGAGATTTGCGAATCATTCGCTCACAATATCGGCGGCCAGCAGCATTAAAGGAAAATTGCCCGGTCAGGCGCCCTCCCGTCGAAATTTATTTCAACGCCGACATTAATCTTCGCCGGCCTCATTCGTTTAAGCCCATGCAATCGTAAACTCGAACCCTCGAAAGGCTGAAGCTGGCGGGGGATGGCCGACAAACCGGAAACCAATCGCGAAGACGCAGGCGCGCATCGCCCGGAGGCTCCTGGCGTGAACGATGTCAATGCGTGGTTCGTCCGGGAAGTCCTGCCGCTGGAACCGCTTCTGATGCACTATCTCCGCCGCCAATGGCCCAACCAAAGCGAGATCGAAGATCTCCGCCAAGACGTCTATGTCCGCGCGCATGAGGCGGCGAAGAAGCAGATTCCGCACCCGACCAAGCCGTTCGTCTTCCGCATCGCACAGAATCTTCTGGTGGACCGCATCCGGCGCGAACATGTCGTGCCGATCGAGGCGGTTGCGGATTTCGACGAGCTCGCCATCGCCATCGACACTCCGCAGCCTGATCGTAATTTGATCGCGCGTGACGAACTGCGCCGTCTGCAGGCTGCCCTCGACAAATTGCCGCCACGCGCACGCGAAGCCGTCGTGCTCGGCCGCATCGAAGGCTTGTCGGGCCGGGAAATCGCCAAGCGCATGGGCATCAGCGCAGCCGCCGTCTCCGTCCATCTCACCAACGGAATACAGGCGCTCGGGGACATCCTTTACGGCGAAGTGACATCGCAGGAGCGCAAACCGTGACCAAATCCTGTGACGAGGTCCAAGAACCCGGGGCCACGCCCACTTCTGTTGGCCTTGCCGCTGCGGATTGGATTCAACGCCGCCATTTCTGGGACTGGACCGAGGAAGATCAAGCCGAACTCGATGCCTGGCTCGGCGAAGCCTCGGTCAATCTGGTGACCTATTTGCGACTTGAAGCGGCTTGGAACCGTACAGAGCGTTTGGCCGCCCTGAATCAGCCGTTGTCTGAAACCCCACGGGTGATCGCGCCGAGACCCGGTCGGCCCTTTCTCATCCGGATAGCCGCCGTCGTGATCGTGGGCGGACTGGGCGCGGGCGCCGCTTGGTTTGCGCTACAGCCAGAGGAAAATACCTATGTCACGCCCATCGGCGTGCACGAGACAATCTCGCTTGCCGACGGTTCGCAGATCGAACTCAACACCGACAGCGTTTTACGAACCCGCGCCGATCCCACCCGCCGTCTGGTGGCGCTCGACAAGGGCGAAGCGTTCTTCAAGATCAAGCACGACGCCGCTCATCCCTTCGTCGTGTTGGCAGGTGGGCACCGTGTCACAGATCTGGGCACCAACTTCGTGGTGCGGGAGACCGGACACGGCATCCAGGTCACCGTTCTCGAAGGTAGCGCGCGGCTGGACTCCGCCAGCACGCAATCCGCCACGTTGAAGGCAGGTGACATGGCCGTCGCCAGCGTACGCGCGCTTGTGGTGACCAGAAAGCCCCAGCAGGAGATTGTAAACGCACTCGCATGG
>Ga0206936_1220_pt1 | contig 14067 bp, 11 predicted proteins | sample Alteio_BWOrgHeat_14_FD_152922 | JGI IMG/M metagenome (GOLD analysis project Ga0206936, IMG submission 152922) | Enriched cells from forest soil in Barre Woods Harvard Forest LTER site, Petersham, Massachusetts, United States -... | ecosystem: Environmental > Terrestrial > Soil > Temperate forest >... | reverse complement strand
TAAGGTAAATTGGCAATGCAATTTCCTTTCTTTTAGTTTTTTTAAGAAAAATTTTAAACAGCGGTTCATGTATCAAAAAAGAATTAAAAATTAAATTCTTCTTTTTAAAAACCGCCTCTCTAATAGAGGAATTATTTTTTATAATTATTTTTATGAATTCTTTATAATCAGAAACTGAAATTGTCTTATTTCCTTTATCAGAAAATATATTTATTAATTCAATCTCTTTAAAGAGTGACTCTGAAAATACAAGGAAAATTACTGTAATGCAAGATTGTATAAGAATAAAATCAAACAAACCCATATTTGGAAAATCAAGCATTGTTTCTTCTTTATAATGTAAAGTTACAAAAAATAAAATTAATCTGCAAATTTAATAACATTTTTTTTCGATATGAGTCCGCTATATACCCAGAGCCGCTGGATATGGGAACCCCCGATAGTCGGGATATGCGTTCGTCAAGATTTGTAATCTTGTCGTTAGAGTCAAGGATTTTTAATCCTTCTAAAACATCTTAACAACCATTAAACAGTTTGCTAAAAATAAAAACCCGATAGTCGGGATATGCGTTCCCCAGACGGTCGAGATATGCGTTCGTCAAGATTTGTAATCTTGTCGTTAGAGCCAAGGATTTTTAATCCTTCTAAAACACAATAACAACCTTTAAACCATTTCCTAAAAATAAAAAACCTATCTTCGCCCCATGAACCCAAAACCGGACAGGTGCGCCCTTCAGCTCCTGTATGGTTAACGAAAAATCCTAACGGGTTTCATTACCACCGCTAAAATCAATTTATCTGCTGATAAATTATTATTATGTTGACAATTTATTACAAGTCGGGCACCAAAGTTTAGCATCTTTAACAAAAGGTTTAATTTCCCAAATATGCCCTTTTGCACATTTCAATTTTAATAATTGCTTTTCACTTTCAACATCCGGAGAAAGACATTTACCCCCTTGTAATTTGGCAAATATTACAATTTTCCCAACAGTAAGTTTTACTCTTTCTATATCATAGCATTTGCGACACCATGAACCTACATAAATATTATAAAAATTTGAAACCCATTTGTGCTTTTCTTTACATGCCCACTCATAAGATGAATAGTTGCCTGTATATTCAGAAGTTAAACATTCACCTCCTTTTTCTTTTGCAATCCTTTTCAAGTCTGCAATATTAAACCTATCTTTTAATAATTTCATGGGGCAAAGTTACACAATATTAAAATAGGAGTTTTTTGAAAGTAAATATACTCCCTCATATTTCACTATGGTTTTCCACTCCCGATGCGCAGGATATGTCGCTTCGACGGATTTGCAATCCGTTGTATCTCACTGGGGATTTTTAATCCCCTATAGTCGGGATATGCGTTCGTCAAGATTTGTAATCTTGTCGTTAGAGCCAAGGATTTTTAATCCTTCTAAAACATAATAACAACCATTAAACTGTATCCTAAAAATAAAAAACCTATCTTCGCCCCATGAATAAAAAGTCACCCTCCTTGATACATATACCAAGTACAGTCAGTTGGTTAGTACAACTACCCAGTTGAAATTAACCATTAATCATTAACCATCATGAACAAGGTTTCCATACGTTTTTTTGATGATAGGGAAGTACGAGCCGTTTGGGATGAAGAAAATAGCAAATGGTGGTTTTCGGTATTAGATATCATAGCTGTATTGCGAAATCAAGACGATTATACTAAAAATCGAAACTATTGGAAATACCTGAAATCAAAACTTAAAAAAGAAAAAAGTCAAGTGGTTAGTGCCACTACCCAGTTGAGATTTCTTGCACCTGACGGCAAAAAGCGTTTAGCTGATATGCTCGACTACGATGGCATAATAGCCTTAGGGAAACAATTTCCTGGCAAAACTGCCAACCGATTTATCGATTGGTTTATCTATAGCCCGGAAAGCATAGATGGTAAAAGCAAAACCAAGGCGTATGCCTTATTTGAAACCAGTTTTGCAGATAGCATAGAAGTAGGCACAACCAAAGGCTTACAACAAATACATGCCTATATTTTTGGCGGATTATATGATTTTGCAGGGCAAATAAGAACCAGGAATATTGCCAAAGGTGGATATAGATTTGAGTATTCACAATATTTAAATAACACATTGCTAAAAATAGACAATATGCCCGAAACCAATTTTGATGAAATTGTAGAAAAATATGTAGCAATGAACAAAGCCCACCCATTTATGGAAGGTAATGGCAGAAGTACCAGAATTTGGCTTGATTTAATACTAAAAAAACAACTGAAAAAATGTGTGGATTGGAGCAAAATAAGCAAAACTAATTATATGAATGCAATGATTATTAGCTCGGTAGATAGTAGCGTTTTACATGCTCTGCTTAAATCAGCAATTACCAGCGATATTAACAGCCGGGAAATGTATATGAAAGGGATAGATTATTCATACTATTATGAAGAGAATTAACCATTAACCATTATGTACAAAACAATTGCGGAAACAAACAATTTTATAGTACTTGATAAATATACCCCGATGGTCGGGATATGCATTCGTCAAGATTTGTAATCTTGTCGTTAGAGTCAAGGATTTTTAATCCTTCTAAAACATAATAACAACCTTTAAGCCGTTCCCAGATGGTCGAGATATGCGTTCGTCAAGATTTGTATCCCGAAAAATCGGAAGTCGTTAGAGCCAAGGATTTTTAATCCTTCTAAAACCTCTTAGTAACCATTAAACAGTTTGCTAAAAATAAAAAACCTATCTTCGCCTCATGAAAAAAAAGACACCCTCCTATATAACTCTATATAGTATTGTATCACATCCTCAACGAATTACTATAAATTAAAGTAATTCGATACCACTACACCAGAACAAAATAAAAACATAAAATTGCTACTGCCCATTTACAAAGGGAGGTAAAATCGTATTATCCTATAAAACCTAAACCTATAAAATTATGAAATCACAAAAAGAAGAAAACGAAGAACATGGAAAAGAATGTGCAGCATTAATAGTACGAATGAAAGATGGTGATAAAAATGCTGAGGGAGAATTGTTTATAATATGCAAAAGCAGGTTATACAGGTACGCATGGAAACTATACGGAAACAAAGAGGAAGCAAGAGATGCCTGCGGCGATAGTTGGGAAAAGGGTAGAGATGAAATAATAAATAAGGATTATAAAGAAGATAATTCCTTTACTGGTTTAATATGTAAATTCATTAAAAATGATTTTTTGAAATTAAAACGTAAAAAAATATTCTTTGTAAAATTAGATTCAATAGAAGAAATGGCAAATACCGAAAGAGAGGAATGTTACAGTAATGGTATGAAAGTATTGGTTATGAAATTGCTTTCAACCTATACTCTAAGAATGCAGGATATCATGACCATGATTTGCATTCAGGGAGTTCCTTATAATATAGTAGGAAGGAAACATAATATTTCTGCTGCCAGTTTAAGAGGAGAAGTTTCATTGGTTAAAAAAGGATTTAGAGCAAAACTCGGATTATACGATGGTGATGTTTTGGTAGAAATGGACAGTGAATAATTGAATGAATAAAATTTATTTTTAAAAGTTTGTACTCGTTTGTACTGTTTGGGGATTATACTCATAGGAAAGAAATAATAAATAGCAATAATAAAATGCCACTGACAACAACAGCCCGCCCCCTCCCGAAATTCCGTACCTCTTTCAGTACCTTCTTCGCAATCCTCCGCATAGGTGTTGCCAACTATGGCGATAACCAACCCGCTTTCCTTGCAAAGAACCCCTTCTGGACAGTATTATGGGGTACAGATATGCTTGCGGATATAAGCTCTGTTAGTAATATGCCCGATGAATTCACACGTGCAGCACAGATAGCTGAAATAAAAGATATATATGATACAAACGTAGTATCCTCTATCAGTTCCTTCGCCGATTTAAACTCCCTCATAGAACAATCTTTTCCCGAAGCACAATGGAAAACTAAAGCAATAGAAGCCGGCAGCAAACATTGGGGCAAAGCAGCAGTAAATGCCGGAAAATGTACTCTTGGTCTCAGCGCAGGAGTTTTATTCATCACAAACAATCATGCAGCACTTCTGGCAGGTGGTATGATTACAACCTTTCAGGCAGATTTCACAACACTAAAAACAAATGATGGAATTTTCGGACCAAACTACAAAAATGCAGAAGTAGAAGCCCACCTCCAGACAGATGCAAAAATCCTTGCCTGCAACGACCTCTATACAAGATACATGGTAATGGCAAAAGTAGCAAAGAACATTTTCCGCAACGACAAATCCATGAAAAACGGTTTCGTTTACGGAACAATAAAGAAAACCATAAACCCCCAGCACCAGGTCCTCGAAACAGTAAAAATCAAAAAAGGCTCATCAAAAACTATTCACAACGCAGTAATAGATGCAGTAATCACAAACACAGGTACAAGACCTGTTCTCGTCTGCCCCGGCAAACTTCCATGCACATTAGCAATGCCCGAAGATAAACCAATTGAAGAAACAAAAGAACTTATAGCAGCAGTAGAAGAAAATAAAGCGGCAGAAAAAGAAGAAACAAAAGTCGAAGAAACCAAAACTCTTTTAACAACAGGAACACTCTTGTTGCCGGAAGAAACAATGATAAACACCCTCGGCGAAATAATAACCTTCACCGTCTCCGATCCTCTCGTAGGAAGCCAGGTAAGCATCAAGCGCACTGTCAACGATAAATAAAAACATAAACAATTAAAATTGTTACAATTAGAAATCCTCTTCGGCAACGAGGAGGATTTTTATTTTCAAGCCCAACTTTATTTCTTGGTTATCAATAAAGAATGGGTATTTTTACCGCCCAAGTAAATACTCATCGCATTATGAAAAGAATCTTTTATTGATTCACTCTTAACAGTTTTAAAAACTTCCAAAGAATTGTTGGGACAAAGAAGTTTGCTTATGACATGTACCTATCGCGGAAAGATACAAGCAAAGAATAAGGGTGAAGTTGATATGTATTTCGTTATCTGATTAACATTAATCCTCATCATCATGATGCCTTCTGTTCCGCAATCCTGCGCAATCAACGCACTTTAAGCCCCTGTCGGTCATCACCCATTTTCTTCCAACCATATCTGCATCGCGGGTATCCGTTACATTATCAATATCATCAATGATATGTTTTGTTTTTGGTGCGAGATAAATGCTTTTGCCTACCGGGACTTTCAGTATATAAGTAAGATTCTGAAACTTGAATTTAACATTATTATCAAGCGTATAATCATTTGGAAAAATCAACAATGAATCCTGCTGAACAATTTCGGAAGTGATGGCACTCGCCGCATCACTTGCATCTTGTGGTGTTTTGCCACGAGAGCTTTGAACTTTTACCAGTTCAAATTTATCACTGTTGCCTTTTTGAATCTTTAAATCAACATCGCTCACCATTGCCTTTCCATTGATTACTCTTAAGCCATTAATGTTAATGGTATTGACATGCCACCGTGAATTCCATTCGTCTATATTAGCTCTGTTTACATCCAGAAATAGCAAATCACCATTAGGTTGTTTAATGGATATATCACTTCTCACAACAGATTTTTCGGAGTAATTGTTTATCATGTTAAAGAACAATACAGAGCATATAATAACACCAACCAACCAGAAACTTGCAGCAACAATGTTCAAAGTTTTATTCCTGATTTTGATGTCAAATATCAATCGGAAGCCCTTGTACATCAACATCAGGAAGGGAATACCAATAAGCAATGTTGTTCCGATGCTTGCCCAGAATAATTCTGATTTTGTATCAAAGAATAATCTCACTAAATCAGAATCACCGATTGGCATTAGCCCTGATAAGCCTAACATTAATCGTATTAATATGATGCAAATAACTATACCAAAGATGATGAAGAATATCCCGATGAATTTGGCGAAAATATTAACAGCAAATAAAATTATCTGAACAAAAGCATGGACAATATTTCCAAAGAATCCTCTCACCTTTTCTGTGTTTTCTTTTGAGCCCATATTCTTAGCATCCTTCTTAAAGTCCTCAAACTTCTTTTTCAGGTTATCCATCTCCTCTTTAATGTTCTTTTCGATGTTTTCTACGTTTACTTTTTCCCCTTTCATCTCCAGTTTCTGGGCAGTTGTTTTTGCTTCGGGAATTACTATCCAAAGGATAATATAAAGAAAAAATCCGGTACCGAAACCAAAGAACATTACAGCAAAAAGCAATCGAATCCACAAAGGGTCTATATCCAAATAGGAACTGATTCCCGAACAAACACCACCCAAAACTTTTTCATCAGTATTTCTGTAAACTCTTCGTTTAGTTGTTGTTCCGGAGGATTGAAATTTCTCTTCTTTCGAAGAATTATCAGAACTCTTTTCATCACCTCCAAAATCTTCCGGTTTGCCCATGATAGCTATTGCTTCCTGAACATCGGCGAGGATAATTACCTGCCTTCCTGATTTAAGTTTTTCGCTGAATAACTCAGCAATACGAGCCTCAATATCCGACGTTATCTCATCTTTTCCCTCCGAAGTATGGAAATGACTTTTAATTGATTCAAGGTACTGATGCAACATTTCATAAGCATCTTCATCTATATGGAACACTATTCCACCTAGGTTTACTGTTACTGTTTTGTTCATATTATTAAGGTTTTTTTAATTGTTTTTTAACTGCATTTACTAATTGTTGCCAGGAATAATTTAATTCGGCAAGGCATTGTTCACCTTCATAGGTTAGTTTATAATATTTCCGGGGAGGACCGGAAGTGCTTTCGACCCAGCGATAGGAGAGGAGGCCTGCGTTTTTTAATCTTGTGAGGAGAGGATAAAGAGTTCCTTCGACAACGATGAGTTGAGATTCTTTTAGTTTTGCTATAATATCAGAAGGATATATTTCCTCCTGAGCTATTATATTAAGGATACATAATTCGAGTATTCCTTTTCGCATTTGGGCTTCGACGTTTGCTATATAATTATCCATGGGCGCAAAGATACATAAAAAATATAGTACCTTGCAATACATAGTACTATATTTTTTTAAAATAATTCATAAGTAATTGATTATTAATTAAATAAAATTTTGAAAAGGGGATAATTTTGAGGAAAAATTGAAAAAGGTAAAGTCAAAGGCAGGTATATAATTGAAAGGGGCACGTATATAAATGAAAGGGGCACGTATACAATTGAAAGGGGCACGTATATGATTGAAAGGGGCAGGTATAGAATTAAAAGGGGAAGATATAGAATTGAAAGGGGCAGGTATGGAATTGAAAAAGGAAGGGTATGTATTTGGACTATAGAATTACGAAGTGAACCAGGGGGAGGGGCGATTGATGGAGATGAAGATAATCGAAGTGACGAACTTGGGAGACTGCGCCCGATAGATACCATTTTTTCCTGCGAGCGGTGAGTTTTGTATTAAGCGATAAAAATAAGGCAGGAAAAATGGTGATAGCGGGACTGAACTTGGGACAAGTGATGAAGATATCGCCCAAAAAATAATCAAAAATATGGTGTATTTACTCTTCGATGAGGGAGAAAACAGTGAGGATTACGTTGGAATGATGTTCGGGTTCGGTAGCGTGACCGAAGTAACCGGTGAGTTTTACTTCCTGGTCGAGATAGTTCTCCCAGTCTGTGGTAATTGACCAGTCGAGGAGCTGAATCTGGTCGACTTTATCTTCTGTTAGCCCTGTTATTTCTTCGTCAATAGTCGGGTCGCCGATAACTTTAATGCGGTGGTGGAGTTTAATAAAATAATAGTTGACCGTTGTATCCGCTTCAGGAAACAATCCAAAACCGCAGTAGGGATAGTATTGTTCTTTGATAATTTTACCGCTAACAACACATGTATCAGGGAAATAATAGTATTTGGTTACCTGGGAGTGCGCAGCGAATCGGCAAAATGTAATTAAAGAAACTAATAGTATGATGTGGGGTTTCATTCGGGGTGCAAAGATAAAGGTTGTTTTGGAAAGAGGGTTATTTTGGGATTAAAAACAAAACAAGAAGGAATATTTATTTTTATAATAATGTAACCTTTTTAAAAACTCTCCGTAAAAAACCACAAATAAGATTAAAGTAGTAGTTTTTGTAAAGTAGGTTTTTTTTCATTAGGAAGGTTGCCAGGAGTGGCAGCCTTCCTTTTTTAATTATCATTTATGTTGTGTTTATGGTTTGGGAGGAGATTGGCAGTAGTCCATTCAAGCTTTTTGATGAAGGGATGCTGACGAACTTTACAGTTTTCAATAAGACAAATAGGGCAGGAATCGGGCACACATGGGTCGGAATGGATAAAAGATTCTACTCTGCCTTCCATATTTTTGTTGATTAAATTTTCTATAGCGTGTATTTCTTTATGAGTTTCTTCAAGATTATCATACCATGGCAGCGTGACGTGACAATCTAAATGAAGAAAGGAACCGTATTTAAGTATTCGGAGATTGTGCATATCTATCCACTTAACTTTTCTGTTAGTATTAAGGATTTTAATCATTTTGTCAATTGTTTCGCTGTCAGCTTCATCCAAAAGACTGTCCACGGATTCTTTAATTAAATGATATCCGGTTCGAAGAATTACTAAGCCAAGAATTATTGCCAATACATTATCTAACCAAATTAAATGTGTGAAATGAATAATGATTAGACCAGCTACCAAGGCTATAGAAGAGAAGGTGTCTGTCAATAAATGTTTGCCATCGGCAGTCATTAATGAGGAGTGATATTGTTTTCCTTTTTTAATAAGATAAGTGCCGATAAAATAATTTCCGAAGCCGGAAAAAACAGTGAGATATACGCCGATATCAAGGTTGCTGATTATTTCGGGATTAAAGAAGTTATAAATCGCTTTACTAATGGTTGCAATGCCCGCTATAAATACCAATGCACCTTCAAATCCTGCAGAAACATTTTCCATTTTACCGTGACCATAGGGATGGTCTTCGTCTTTCGGTTTAGCTGCGTAAAGAATACTGTATAATGCAAAGCTTCCTGCGATAACATTAATTAAACACTCCAATGCATCGGAAAGAACGGCGTTTGAATTGGTAATAAAATAGGCAACAAACTTTACCCCTGTGATAATAAGTGTGAAACAAAGAGTGACCCACATGGTTCTGATTTTTATGTTGTTATTATCAGAATACATGGGTTTATGTTAATGTTTATTGAAGAACAAAGGATTTTTAAATATCCTTATTCAATTACAATTTTTCTATTGGAAATATATTGTTCTGAAATCATGTTAAGAGTATATATACCCTTAGCGAGTTTTGAGAAATCAAAAGATTCGGAGTATTTCCCTGGAACAATTGTTTTTGTTTCGGTAAATACTTTTTGTCCTGTTATATCATAAAGACTGATGTTAAAATGCTGAACTTTATTCAGGTTAAGAGTTATTTCAAATTTTCCAGAACTTGGATTAGGAAAAACAGATATTGGTAGATTAGAGTTATTAACGTCCGGAATTCCAACATATCCAAATGGAAGTGATGTTGCCTGGCACCCATTAGAATCGGTAATTGTAACAGTATATGCTCCGAAAAGATTTAAAGGATAAGTCTGGCTTGTTGCACCCGAAATTATGTTTTCGTTTAAGTACCATTGGTATCCGACTGCCTGCGTTGATGAAAGAATATTTCCATTTAAAGTTATCACAGGTTTTGTTGGTAAAGGGTTAACTTTTATGGTAATGGAGGATGTTGCAGTGCAACCGTTTGAATCAGTAACTGTTAAATTGTAGGTAGTAGTTGAAGAAGGGTTCGCAATTGGATTAGGATTAGTTGTATCACTTAAAGCAGTTGATGGACTCCATAAGAATCTATATGGTGGAGTTCCTCCTGAAGCAGGATAAATACTTCCTAATGTGATATGATAACCATTACATATTGTGTCGTTATTACCGGCATTTGCAACTAATACGTTTGGTTGAGTTATAGAATCAACAATGGTAAATGAACATCCGCTTGTATCGGAAACCGTTATGGTAAAAGGACCTGCCGTTTGATTGGTAATTGAAGCTGTTGTGCTCCCTGAAGGCGACCATAAATAAGTATAATTACCATGTCCTCCACTTGCAAGAACTAATTCTGAACCGTTGTTGCCGCCAAAACAAGTAATAGACGAATCCAGTAACATCGCAGTTAAAGTATCTGCATTTCCTATGATTACATTAGTATCAAGAATGCATCCTGTAGTAGCATCGAAAACAGTAAATGTATATACACCTGAGGTAACTCCAGTGATGGAATAATTATTTGATGCTATGGGGGACCATGAATAAATATATGCTCCTGAACCATTTGAAACTGATTCATAAGCCGCTCCATTGGATTGCATACAACTTGCACTTTGAGTAGAGTCGGTAGTTGCTATCAATGCATTAAAATAAAATGTATAATCAAAAGGTGTGACCATTACATTATTACTAAGATCTGAAATAGGACCATTAATATACAGGTGATATATCCCATAATGATTTATGGGAGGAGATACTGTTAACAGGAACGTGCTGTCACCATCTGTGTTATTATCACATGCCGAACTCATTGATAGCAATGTATAAGCACCATCCGGTCCAGTCAATGCAAAATCAGATAATTGAATGGAGCTGCATTTAATCTTCTCGCTAAAATTTATTCTTATGGTATCCGATAAGCAATTGATATTATTGTTTATTGAATTAAACTGCGGAGGAATAGTATCAAATAAAACTGCTGTTGAACTGCAGAAATCAATAATATAACCTGTTTGAGTAACATTCTGGTTAGGATGATAGTTAACAATAATGGCGTATGTTTCTCCGGCTAAAACAGGTATTATGGGATTGTATTCAGGACCGATTAATCCGTTAGCTCCTGTTGGTCCCGGAAAGCCAGGACCGTTACAACTTACCAACATAGAGGAATCATAATAAATACTATCACACGATTTTCCAGTTAAGTTATATACTGCCCAATTATAATCGTCAGGGAAGTCAAAAGGAGATATTGTAAAATTCAAATTCCCGCTTTGCTGAACGGTAAATGTGTACCAAACATCATTCTCTTCACCAGCTTTAAGACAGCAAATTGCAGTGTCAATTTCATTTTGAACATAACCTGTTCCGGTGTATGCGCTATCCTGAATATAATGACAATGCGTAATCGGAATAGCACCTATACAATCCTGAACATTAAAGGGGGCAGGAGGTCCGATATAAATACTATAACTCTGAATATAACTTGGAGGATTCCATGAATCAATAATAACGTAGTAAGTTATTCCTGCTATGGCATAAAAGGTAATGCTTTCCATACCTGATTGCCCTGACTGGGCGGTAACACACGACCCGCTTGTCGGACAACCGGCGTAAACAAATATTCCAACATACTGTGTAGTTGTATTTACATTGATCTGAATATTCTGGCTTGTAAGCGCAGTAAAAGCATACAACCTGTCCTCCCCTGTCAGGTAAGAAGTATTGCCACAGGCAACAGTGTTTGTGTCTTCGAAATCATCTCCCAATCCTTTTGTTGAATCATTTGGCGAATAATAGGGCAATGTTAACTGATGAGCATAAGCACTATCGCACTTAGAAGCTGCATTTTGTGCAACAGCAATGTTCGAAAAAAGAATACAACATAATGCACTGATAAAAAAGTAAGGTACTTTCATTTATTTAAGTCTTTTGATTTATAATGAAAGGACAAAGATACATAAAATTAGTGAAGAGTGAAGAACTAAGAATAAAGATTGGCTTATTCCCAATTCTTAATTAATCACCATCTTCCCCACGGCAAAAGTTTCATTTTTATTGCTGATGATTTTATAGAAATACATACCCGATGATAGGTTATCTCTGTTTATGGTTATTTCTTTTTGATTGATGTGGGGATGCTTTCTACCTCTTGCCCAAGGATGTTTATTATTTGTAGAGACACAATACATTGCGTCTCTACCCCATTAATAACCAGTGTGGCGGTGGTCGAGATGGGGTTGGGGAAAAGGGAAATACTAATATCATTTTGAATTTCCGGTATTCCTTCGCAAAAGTCTGTGAAGAGTTGGATGTTATCAATCATCCATCCTTCTTTATTTGTTTGAATACTATCACTTGAAAAAACAAAACGCAAATAAATTGGATATTGACCTGTAACATTTTGATAGCACCAACCAATAAAGCTTTGACTCCATCCATTTGATCTTCCAGTATATGCAGGATTTCCATTTGCAATTAATGGATTTGTTGAGTTTGTCTGATCATAAAAAAAATTTGTAATATTGGGGTCATTAGCTATATTTGTCCAAGTAGATCCACCGTTATATGAAACTTCAATGTATCCTCCATCTATTAAACTATCAGTATCGAATTTATGCATAAAGTTAATACTTGTCCTATTGAGTTGTTGTTGATTCCATGAAGGATCTGAAATTTTTATTGTAAAAGTTGAAAGATTGTTTGATGGATAAAAGTTTATTGTGTCAGTTACGATTGCATTAGGAATAGAGTAAGCACTATCAAAAAATGTTTTTGAAGGTCTTCCAATTTGCCAAATGTTTCCAATCAGCATAGTGTCCATCTTTAACAACGAGTCAGGCGTTTCAAAGTAGATGTTTTCAAAAAGCATAGAGATTTGTGCGTTTGCGCTTATCCCAATCAAAAGCAAAAAAACCAGTATCCATTTCCTCATAACGTCTGATATTTAATTAAGATGTAAATGCAAACGGAACTTATTGGGTTAATGTAAGTGTTGGAGCTTGTGCCGATACCGATACGATCATTGTTACATTTGTTCCAGGTCCTGTGGTGAATTTAGGAAACGATACAACTTTATGCTCCGGTCAGCCAATTACTTTGAATGCAGGAAATCCCGGCGATACCTATCTCTGGTCGAATGGAGCTATGACTCAAACCATCAGTCCAACTACATCCGGCATCTATTGGGTTCATGTTACATCCAATGGAAGTTGTGTTGCCACAGATTCCATTACATTAACTTTCACTCCGTTGCCAATAGTAAATTTAGGTCCCGATCAATCTTTATGCAATGGTACTACTGCAACTTTCGATGCGGGAAATCCCGGGGATACTTATCTCTGGTCAAACGGTGCAGTTACAGAATCAATCACCGTTTCCAATGCCGGTCAATATTGGGTTCAGGTGTCAAATGGCACTTGTACAGGAACGGATACTGTTAAGGTTACCACCGGATTATCGGCTCCTGTAAATCTTGGTCCTGATATACATCTTTGCAATGGTGCATCCACCACTCTCGATGCGGGTAACCCTGGAATGAATTACTTATGGTCAAATGGTGCAACAACCCAAACCATATCTGTTACCTCATCAGGAACTTATTATGTCAATGTTTCAAACAATGGTTGTTCGGGTTCTGATACTGTTAATGTTACCATTGCCCCTCCGCTAACTGTGAGTCTTGGTCCTGATACAACAATTTGTCCGGGCGACCAGATGGTTATTGATGCTGGAAAAGGATATTCATCATACGCCTGGATTCCGGGTGGCGAAAGTTCTCATTTCATCATCATCAATCAACCGGGAACTTATGGACTTACTGTTCTCGATTCAAATGGTTGCATGGCAAAAACTTCTATCTGGGTGGCAGATTTTTGCCCATCCGATATGTATGTACCAAGTGCATTTGCGCCTGATGGAAACAATTTCAACACTGTTTTCATGGCATATTGCGAAAACGTGATTCAGTTCCACATGTATATTTATAATCGCTGGGGACAACTGGTTTTTGAATCCGAAGATATCAGTAAGGGCTGGGATGGCACATTCAATGGTCAGATGGCGCCGCAAGGAACTTATGTGTATAGGGTAGATTATCAGCTTTATGATTTTGTATCGCTTCATAAACACACCAAAGTTGGAAGCGTTACTTTGATAAGATAGTGTTTTTTTCTATTTAGATCAATTCCATCCCGGGAACAATAAATCCTTCACAATTTGCAATTAGTTACACCCAAGTTGCAACTAAACATACACAAGTTGTAACTAAACCCACGCCAGTTGCAACTAGACTTACTCAAGTTGCAACTAAACTCCCGCTATTTGCAACTAAACATACTC
>Ga0206936_1218_pt1 | contig 14128 bp, 12 predicted proteins | sample Alteio_BWOrgHeat_14_FD_152922 | JGI IMG/M metagenome (GOLD analysis project Ga0206936, IMG submission 152922) | Enriched cells from forest soil in Barre Woods Harvard Forest LTER site, Petersham, Massachusetts, United States -... | ecosystem: Environmental > Terrestrial > Soil > Temperate forest >... | reverse complement strand
GCGACTGGCTGTATGCCTCGGTTGAAAGCCGCAACCTCGTGCGGGCGCTTAACGCCGTGGCCGCCGATGTCAGCTTTGCCGAAATAGAAAGTGACAAAGGGCATGATTCCTTCCTGCTCGAAATACCTGAGTTCGACGCCGCCATCCGTGGCTTTTTGGATGGCACGGCAGCGCGGCAGAGAGTGGATTATTTGAAAGGTATAGGCTGACGTCATGAATATAAAAATAAAAAACGGAAAATATGCTTCAGAAGAAGCGATACAAAAATTAGAAGCTGAATTGGGATGTCCATTATCTGTTTCATTCAGAACTTTTGTAGGCGTTCATGATGGTGCAAAACCTGAACCCAATACTTTTACTGTTAAGGAGAATATTAATGGCGGTGTGAATCGGTTTATTCCCGTTAACAACATTCTAAAAGAGCGGCAAAGTATCGAAAATCTTCCTAGCAAAGCCTATCCCGTAGCTTGGGCTGAATGCGGCAATTATATTTTTGTGGATGAAGGCAGGAGGGGAGAAGTTTATTTTTGGGATCATGAAGAACCAGAAAAAATCATTAAGATCGGAGATAGTTTTGATGTCTTTCTTTCGCTTTTGAGACCGTTTGACGTTAAGTCCATTAAACTTAATCCAAAACAAGTAAAGCGGGTGTGGATCAATCCCAATTTTTTAAAACATCGCGAAGAATAAATAACGTTACAGAGGATAAATGAAGCAGAAAACAATGCTCCGCAAAGACCTCCAGGCCATCGGCGACATGGTGGCGCCCGGCAGCACCCTCATCGATGTGGGTTGCGGCGAGGGGGATCTGCTGGCCTGGCTGCAAAGTGAAAAGAAAGTGTCCGGCCGCGGGATTGAACTCAGCGCCGGCGGCGTCAACCGCTGCATTGCGCGCGGACTTTCAGTCATTCAGGGCGATGCCGACGCCGATTTACAGTATTATCCCGACAAGGCGTATGATTATGTGGTGTTAAGCCAGACGCTGCAAACCCTCAAAAACCCCAAGGAGGTGCTGGAGCATCTGGTGCGCATCGCCAACCACGCCATTGTGTCGGTGCCCAATTTTGGTCACTGGAAAAACCGCCTGTATCTGGCCACGGTCGGGCGTATGCCAGTGACTCGGACACTCTCGTACCAATGGTATGACACGCCCAACATCCATTTTTGCACGATTACGGACTTTATCGTTCTGGTCGAGGCACTTGGCTTTACCATTGAAAATCGCCTTTATGTGACCGATCAGGGTGCGGCGGGCTATTTCAAGAACCATGGATTCCTTGCTAACCTCTTTGGGCAACAAGGCATTTTTATGATTAGAAAATAGTGGGTTTATCAACGGAACGTTAAGGAACTTTGTGGCATAATCTGCCGATGATTAGAAAAATTCAGATCAATCCCAAAACTCTCGTTGCCGGCGTCATGGCCGTGCTTTTTGTCCTGGGCGTGATTTTGCTGCTGCAGGGGTTGGTGGATACGCCTACGTTCCAGGCCCGTATCGTACAGGCCGTGAAGGCGCAAACCGGTCAGACATTGACCATCAAAGGCAAGGGCAGCATTTCATTGTTGCCCAAGCCCACATTTTATCTGCCCGGGGTTGAACTGGGTGGTGGGTTGGACGAAGCTTCTCCGCCGGATATGAGCGCGGAAATGATGTCTATCAACATATCGGTTTTTTCTTTGTTTTCTAGCGCCCCGCGCATTACTGCCGTTACGCTTGACCATCCTGTGCTGTCGGTTGAGCGCGCGCATGACAATCTCATTCATTGGGACTGGCTGAACGGAACGTTGCTGGATGCTTTCGCGTCCGGGGAAAACAATGAGCCGGTAGCGGTTGTCATCAATGATGGAAAAATTATCTATCACAACAGCCAGACCGATGGTGGGCTGGCGATAGAAAATATCCATGTCTATGGAGTGTCGGGTCTTGCGCCGCAACTTGACGGTACATTTTCGGTCTATGGTCATAATCTCAGCATTAAAAGCACCGTGGATGCGGTGGCAAACAAAGAAGACAGGCCGATACATCTAACGCTTTCTTCAGACAGTAAAAATAAAATACAGGTAGATGGCACGCTCAACCTGGCTTCCGACGCACCGAGAATCAACGGCGATATAAGCATGGAGCTTGAGGATTTGCTGGTTTGGATGAAGCCAAAAACCACGGAAACACATACGCTGCTGGATCGTCTGTCCAGCAGTTCAAACAATACACAGGAAAAAAAGGTTACGCTACCGGTGAAATTTTCCTCAAACCTGTCTGAAAGTGGCCTGAGCGTTGTGCTTTCCAATGCAAAGTTGGAAGGCTTGAATTCAGTAGGACAGGGAAGGATCGGCTTCTCATGGGCTGACGTGCTGACGATTGATACTGATATGGCATTCACCTCAATGGATTATAATACATGGAAGCTGCTGGCTACCACGGGCTTCCAATATAAAAGCGATCAAACTGTCGGAGGTGGCATTCAGGATAATGATGCGTCACAGGATAATATATTGCCTAAAGATATCCGGGTAACGCTTAATTTTTCCGCGAATCAGCTTATCATCAGCTCCCAGACATGGGAAAATGCACTGGTACGTATGCATCTGGATGCTGGCACAGTTACCGTCAACCAGTTTCATGTCACCTTCCCCGGAGAATCCGACCTGTCGCTGTTTGGTATAGTATCGCAGGGGAACGGCAAAGGGGTGCGGTTTGAAGGTAGTATGGAGACGCAAGGCAAAAGCCTGCGTAAATTTCTTACCATTTTTGACGAATCGGCATCCGATTTGCCCGATGCTATATTCGGCAGTTTTTATGCGCATTCCAATATTTTTATTTCCTCAGAGCAACTTCGCCTTTCGGAAGCCGATGTGCGGATCAATGAACTGCGCTTGAATGGCGGTCTGGTGGCGTATTACGACCCCGCACCGCATCTTGAGGCCGACGTCAAGCTCAAGAATATCAACTTTGATTATTTTCGTGATGTTTCGCGCAAAGAACAGGAAAGTTCGGGGCATAAGGAATTTTTGCTGAAATTTGATAAAAGCGCCAACTTCAGCTGGCTCAAGAAACTCCAGACCACGGTTGATTTAAAGGTCAATGTTGATCACTTCACTTTCCTCGAGCGTGAAGGCGAAAACGCTTCGTTTCGCCTGTTTGCACGCGAGGGGGAATTTGGCATTTATGACATTCGCTTCTATTACCCGCATGACACGATGGAGGCGAGTTTCAGGCTGGCATTCAAAGATAATCAGCCCTATGTCAACGCGCTGGTTAATGCCAACCAGATTGACATGAACTATTTCAACGCGTCGCCCCAGCCTGAGCCAAACCCTGCCCCGGATGAGCGAAAGAAATGGTCGGAAGATCTCATCGACATGGGGTGGATGGATGGCTTAAACGGCACGTTCGACGTTAGCATCGGCAAGCTGCTGTATGGCGATAAATCTATCGACAATCTCAAGATGAAGTCCACGCTCCAGGACAATCTACTGACGTTCCAGTCCTTGAGTTTCCTTTATTGGCAGGGTAAATGTGACATGGCCGGTTCCATTTACGGTGGCAAGGTGCCAGGCGTTTCGCTGGGTTTCACGCTCTATGATGCGGAAATTCATGACGTGCTTAAGGCATGGGCTGACCGCGACAATATTAGCGGCAGAATCAGCCTCAGCGGTTCGGTGGTGACATCCGGCGTTAATCCCTTGTCATGGATCTCGCAAGCCGATGCCAAGGTGGTGCTTACCGCCCGCGGCGTTACCGTTCAGAGTTTTAATCTGCAAGGTGTGACCGATGCCGTGGCGGTCTCGCGCACCGCCTCCGACGTACTCAACAACGTGAACCTGGCTATGCGTGACGGGACAACGGAAATGTCGGTGGATGGCAATGTGAACGTTAAAAATGGCGTGGTAAGGACGCCAGGTATTACGTTGAAAGCCGGTACGATAACGGGTAACCTCACCGGCGAAGTGAAATTGGTTCCCTGGACAATGGATGTAACTACTCTCTACCAGTTTCCTGCCATGAAATCGGAAACTCTTCCGACCATGACAGTGCAGCTGGAGGGATCGGCTGATAAACCTGAATTGCAGGTTGATACATCGTCGTTGGAAGCCTATGTAGCGAAACGTATTACCGGTAGATAACATCGTATGGCCCTGCAGATTAACCTGAAATCGTCGGAAGTGAAATTGGTGGAAGCGCTCAACGCCATTCCCATGCCTAGCGGTTGGAATGTGGTGCATTTTCACCTGACGGATTTGCTGGAAGAATATAAAAGCGAATACCACGTTAAAATTGCCATCAACCTCATCCATGATTTGCTCAAGGATTATGACGGCGGGCTTTTCCTGATGAGTGACCAGAGTATTGTGGTGCTTTGCAACGGTCTGGGAAGGGCTTTGCAGAATAAGCTCATCTTCCAGCTGCGCTACCTCTATATGGACGATCCTCTGGCCTATACCGAGAGTGGCCAGGAAAATCCGGATTTCTGCACCAACTACGATTTAACCTATGATGTCCGAGCCTTTTCCGATTGGGCATCGCGGCGACTCGCTCTTTCGGCGCGCAAGGTTATTCCCGAGATATCAGACAGAAAAGCGAAACCTGCCGCTGCTGGCAATCCGGCAGAACCCGCGATACCGCCCGGTCTTTTCAGCGCCACCCGGTTAGCCACTATCGAGCAGGACTTGCGTTATGCCGATTTATCACGCGTCATCCATCGCCAGAGTGTGTGCGCCGCGCAGCCGAATACGCCTGTGCGCCGGGTGTTTGACGAACTCTATATCCATATCGCTCATTTGCGCCAGATGCTCAAAGTGGACGTTGATTTTTTCAGTAACCGCTGGCTGTTTAAATACCTGACGCAAGTGCTTGATGAGCGCATGATTGCTTTGATCCGCCATAATCCCACGCGTTACCTCGATAGCCCCATCAGCCTCAACCTGAATGTCGAGACGCTGCTGTCTTCATGGTTTGCTGAATTTGACGCCATGCTAAAACCCTCGGCCAAAGTCTCCATTGTGATTGAAGTGCCTGTGGTGGACGTGTTCGCCGACATCACCGCTTTTATGGTGGCCAAGGATGAGGTGCAGAAGCTCGGCTACCGCGTCTGTCTCGACGGCCTGACCTCGCGCAGTTTTACCAATATCGATCGTAGCAAGCTCGGCTTCGACCTGATTAAAGTGCAGTGGAACGCCGATGTCACCAGCGATTTAAAAACCAAAGAAAACCAGGAGTTCGCCGAAGCGGTGCAACGCAACGGCATCAACCGCGTGGTGCTCTGCCGCTGCGATAACAAGCAGGCGGTGGAATACGGCCAGGCATTGGGCATTTCGCTGTTCCAGGGGCGCTATCTCGACACGCTGATTAACCCTGCCTCCAAAGTGGAAAACTAGTGCTGGACGGTGTACAGGGTATTTCTTTTTCCTACGTGTTGTGCGGCATTATCTGGGCGGTTGCGCTCGGGCTGGCCGTGGGTAATTACGCCTGCAGCCTGGTGCATCGCCTGCCGCGGGGGAAACTGCTGCTGGATAAACCGCCGTATTGCGGTTCCTGCGGTACGCTGCTGAAAACGAAGGATCTGTTTCCGGTTATTTCCGCGGTGTTGCTCAGGCACCGTTGCCGTTATTGCAATGCGCCTTTTCCCACCTCGCATACCTGGACGGAAATTCTGGTGGCGCTTTTATTCGTGCTGGCGTTCTTGCAGCATGGTTTCAGCGAGCCGTTTTACCTCATCGTTTTTATCGGCGTCTTCCTAATTACGCTGGCGGCCATTCATGCCAATGAGGGCATTATCATGGGCAAAGTGCTGTTATGCGTTGTCGTGGCGGGCATGTTGTACCGCACGTTGCAGGACGGTTCGATTTATGGATTTTTCGCTGGTGGATTGTTCGGTTTAATATTGGGTACAGTGATAAAATATAAAGATGTGAGGCGCGTGGGGCATATATACAGCCTGCCCCAGCTTGCCCAACTGCTGGCGGTGGGCGGCATCTGTGTCGGGGCCCATGCGTTCCCGGCTTTCCTGGTGCTGTTTGGAGTTTTTTATATCGCAGGCAAGCTGGCGGGGAAAATCCCGCTCACCGTGCCGTTTGGTTTTGCGATAATGCTGCCCGTGCTGTATCCGGCGCTGGGTTTATTCTACGGTCACTGATTTAGCGAGATTGCGCGGCTGGTCAACGTCAGTGCCTTTGAGCACGGCGACGTGATACGCCAGCATTTGCACCGGCAGGGCGTAGAGCAGGGGGGCAACGAACGGGTCGGAATCCGGCATGGTAATGGTGGCCACGGCCATATCACCAATCGCGCCCAGGCCTTTTTTATCGCTGATAAGAATGATTTTTCCACCGCGCGCCGCGGTTTCCTGGAGGTTGGAAGCGGTTTTATCAAACAGCGCATCGCTTGGTGCCAGCACGATGACCGGCATATCCTCATCAATCAGTGCAATCGGGCCATGCTTCAATTCCCCGGCGGCATAGGCCTCGGCATGAATGTAGGAAATTTCTTTCATCTTGAGCGCGCCTTCCATCGCCAGCGCGTAGGCCGTGCCGCGGCCGATATACAGCATGTCGGTGGCATGCATCAAGTTGGCCGCCAGCGCGTGCAAATGGGCATCGAGTTTCAGGATTTCGGTCATGTGTGCGGGAGCTTCCAGTAGCAGATGGCACAGATGCTCGCGTTGCTTGGTATCGATGGTTTTGCGTGCTTCGGCAAAAGCCAGCGTCAGGCAGGCGAGTATCGCCAGCTGCGTGGTAAAGGCTTTGGTGGAAGCCACGCCAATTTCAGGCCCGGCATAAGTTTGCAGCACAGCCCCGGCCTCGCGGGCGATGGTGCTTTCGGCCACATTGACGATGGCCATGACTTTTTGTTTTGCTTTGGCATAACGCATGGCAGCCAGCGTATCGGCGGTTTCGCCAGATTGCGAAATGACGATGGTAAGCCCTTTTGGGTCGAGCACAGGCGAACGATAGCGGAATTCCGAGGCGATATCGACGTCGGTGGCAATTCCGGCAATGCCCTCCAGCCAGTATTTCGCAATCTGCGCGGCGTAATAGGACGTGCCGCAAGCGACGATTTGCACTCGTGAGAACGTCGAAAGCTTGAACGGCAGGTCGAGGTTCACTTCAAACGTGGCGGGGTTGCAGTACAGTTTGATGGTTTCGCCGACCACGCCGGGCTGTTCATGGATTTCCTTCTGCATGAAATGCCGGTAATTACCTTTGGCGGTGGACGAGCCGTTGTAATCGGACTGGGTGATGACGCGGGTGACCTTTTCACCGGAACCATTGCGAACAACAGCGCTGGATGGTGTGAGTTCAGCGATATCGCCGTCTTCAAGATAGGCGATGCGCGAGGTCAGGTGCGAAAGCGCCAGCGCGTCCGAGCCCAGCAGCATTTCATCGTCACCATAGCCGATCGCCAGCGGCGGCCCGTTGCGCACGCCGATAAGCAGGTCAGGATGTTCAGCAAAAACAAATGCCAGCGCGTAAGCGCCATGCAGGCGTTTCACCGTTTCGGCGACCGCATCCTGGGGTGAAAACCCCTGATCCATATAATAAGTAGTCAGAACCGGCACGACTTCGGTATCCGTCTGGCTATGCAGCTCATAGCCGTGCGCGGTCATTTCGTCGCGTAGTTCCTTAAAATTTTCAATAATCCCGTTATGCACCACCGCCACTTTGGTCGTGGCGTGTGGGTGGGCGTTGATTTCGTTGGGGACGCCATGGGTGGCCCAGCGCGTGTGCCCGATGCCGATGACGCCGGGAAGAGGGTGAGTGGTTAATTGCTTTTCCAGATTGATAAGCTTGCCCTGTGCCCGGGCGCGATGGATTTTTTTGCCGCTAACGGTGGCAATCCCTGCCGAATCGTACCCACGGTATTCCAGATGCTTCAGCCCACTGATGATAAGCGGGGCTACTTGGCGCTGGCCGGTTATTCCAATAATACCGCACATAATGAGTCTTTTTCCTTTTGTTGGCGCAAAATATGGGGTTGGCGCAGCCCTTGCAATAGGAATCGCTATAGGATTCGAAAGCAAGTTGCAAATTCCTTTGCTGTATAGTATAGTATCATTAATAACTAGGCATAAATTACCTAGTTAATAGTTAAGGCGCCTAATGATTGATTGAGATGTGTATTAATTTTGCTTCATATTGATACAGAAAACTCTTTATTGATATAGGGCAGATTATTGTGTAAAATCCCGGTTGCATTTTGGTGAGAAGTTTGTATATATTAACTAAAATTTAACTAGTTTAAAACTGCTATAAGCCGAACGGACACGTTATGACTGACTTGATTATGGACACTGCAACAGAAAAGACCCTGCGTTCGGTCAATCCCGCAGCTTTTCGCCCCACCAGTGATATGGAACTTTCCGAAGAATACCTCACGCGCCGTTTCGAGCGCCCCACACGCCGTACCGGCGAAGTGGTTTATGAGCTGACCAGCGATGCTGGCTACCTCCACCAGTATTACCGCCTGCGCGAAGAAATGTTCATTAATGTCTGGGGGCTGAAGCAGTTCTCTGGCCATGAAGATGTATTTGATGCCAAGAGCGACATCATGATTGCCCGCATCGGCAACCATTGTATCGGCGGCTGCCGTCTGACGTTTGCCAATCCGGCTAAAAAATTAGGCTTGCCGATGGAAAAGGAAGATTTCACCATTGGTGGTCACGTTAAGCTGCCGTTGAAAGATGTGACCTATGTCGAAATTTCGCGCATGGCCATTTTACCGGAATTCCAAAACAGTCTCGTGATGCTGGAACTCTCCCGCCAATTGCTCAAGCGCGGCGCCGAGAAGAAAGCGCGTTATGCCTTTACCCTCGCTCCGGTTCCGCTTTCGCGCAATTATCGCAAGGCTGCCAGCCTGTTCGGCTTGAAGTGGAACATCCGCTACGATATCGCCGTGCCCGACCGCGAAGAATACGAAGGCATCAAAATGGTGCTCTCGGTTCTCGACCTGGCGCCGACCTACCGCAACAAGAATCAGCAGCCGCTGATGGATATCAATTCCGACGTTACGCTGATCGCCGGATAAGTTTTTCCTAATCGTCTCCTAGACATTTCTGTCCATATACGGCACAAAGCCCTATATGAAAGAACGCATCACGCATTTATCCGGCCTGGTCAAACACTCAAAGCTGCTTAACGGTTTAATCAAGCTGGCGCTTAGCTTGGCAGCCTTCTGGTTCGCCCTGCATAAGGTCGATTTTATGGCCTTTGCCAGTACGCTCAAAAATCAGGATCATCGTGGGATAACCGAAGCTGTGGCCATGATGATTCTTCAGATCATTCTTGGTGGTATGCGCTGGCGGCTGATTTTGAAAGCGCTTTCCGCTACGGGCAAAAATGTCATGACGCGGTGGGAAGCCCTCAAGTTGGTTTATATTGGTGCGTTTTTTAATTGCTGCCTGCCCGGAACGGTGGGCGGCGACGTGGTACGTGTATGGCTGGCGAAGTCGGACCATATTCCGCTGCCGGTGGCTATCAATTCTGTGATTATTGACCGGATGATCGCACTGATAGCCGTTGGGTTGCTTGTGGTGGTGACGATGCCGTTGTTAAGCGCGGCCATTGGATTTAACACCAGTATCGTATGGGGTGTAATGGTGGTGGGGGCTGTTTTTGGCCTGTGGGTGCTTAAACATATTGAACGCTTACTGACGCCATGGAAGGACATTCATCCGGTGCGCTGGCTGCTGTATTTCACGCATTGCCTGCAATTGCTTTTTAAGCACCATGCTGCATCCGCAGTGTCGCTGATATATGCCCTTCTTGCCCATACCGGCTATTGCATCGCTGTCTACGCGCTGGCGCAGAGCCTTGGCATTACCATCAGTATTTTGCAGTGTATCACGCTGGTGCCGCTCGTGGTGCTGGTGACAACGCTGCCCATTTCTGTCGGCGGCTGGGGCGTGCGCGAGGCTGGCATGGTTAGTATGTTGGGTCTGGCGGGAGTTTCACAGGCGGCGGCGCTGGCGCTTTCCATTCAGCTTGGGCTACTCAATATATTTATTAATTTACCGGCCGGGCTGCTTTGGCTTGGGTATCGCAAGCGTCAGGGAACGCCGCCAGCGTAAAAATTTCCGACAATATTTCCAGCCCGTCAATCACGCGCGGCCCAGGCCGCACGAAACAGGCATCAGCATCGACCGCATATACCCGATTATTTTTCACGGCAGGAAGACTTTCCCAGCCCGGAAGCTTTTGGAGCAGGGGTAGTTGCGCCTGCGCCTGACAGCTGTCATAGCCGCAGGGGGCCAGCACAATAATTTCCGGTTGGAATTCTACGATGTCCCGCCAACTCACGCGTATAGAATCTTCACCCGGACGCGCAAACCTGTCATGCCCCCCGGCAAGAGCGATCATCTCCGCCAGCCAGTGCCCGCTGCAATAGATGGGTTCCGCCCACTCCATGGCAAACACACGGGGTTTACGTGCAAGCCTTGCGGTACGGGCTTTGACTGCGTCTATGCGCCTTAGCCAACCGGCAATAATTTTCTCGGCCAGTATTTCTGTACCCGTAGCCGCAGCAAGTTCACACAAATTGCCCTGAATATCGTTCAGTCCATGCGGCGACATAAAAATGACCTGTGGTTTATATTCCAGCGCAGCCAGCGCCTGAGACAACTCGTTGCCCGAAGGCGCGCAGACATGGCAAAGGTCTTGGGTCAGGATAATATCTGGCCGTAAGCTCGCCAGCAGGCCTTCATCAATGACATACAGGCTTTTGCCCTCACGCATCATGCCGGACACGGCGGCGTCAATCTGCCCCGGCGTCATGCCGTGGGTGGGCAGGCTGGTTGTCACTACGCGGGGGAGGTGGGAGATGGCAGGCGGATAGTTGCACTCAAAGGAAATTCCGGCCATCTGCCCTTCGAGCCCAAGGGCGCAGGCCAGTTCGGTGGCGGCGGGCAATAAAGAGACGATGGCTGGTTTTTTACGCATAATGGCTTATATATATAGGCGTTACGGATAAGTATTATACGGAACAGCTATAAAAATCGAGGCCGAAAGCCCGATTTTTCGCCGCGAAGCGAGCGTAATTTAAAATAATGGGTGGTATGAAGTCGCTCTTTGAACAGGATAATACGAAAACAGCACCGCTGGCCGACCAGTTGCGTCCAAAAACTTTAAGCGAGGTAATCGGGCAGGCGCATATCCTTGCCGAAAACCACATGCTTGGGCAGATGATCGAAAACGGCGAGCCGAAATCGCTGGTATTCTGGGGGCCGCCGGGTTCTGGAAAGACGACGCTGGCGCGGCTGATTGCCGATAAAAGCGGTTATGAAACCGAGAATGTATCGGCGGTGAATTCCGGTGTGGCAGAGCTCAAAGCCATTTTCGAGCGCGCCCGCACAAGGCTTAAGGACGGCAAGCGCACGCTGGTGTTCGTGGATGAGATACACCGCTTCAACCGCTCGCAACAGGACGCATTCCTGCCGGTGGTGGAGGACGGCACCATTACACTCATTGGCGCAACCACGGAAAATCCATCGTTTGAAATGAACGGCGCTTTGCTTTCACGGATGCAGGTGGTGGTGTTGCAGCGCTTGGGCGATGAGGCACTTGAAGAATTGCTGGTGCGTGCTGAGAAAAACACCGGAAAATCCCTGCCGCTGACGAATGATGCCCGCGAAACGCTGATCGGCATGGCCGACGGGGACGGGCGGGCACTGTTGAATTTTTGCGAGATATTATTCAGCTTTCGCGGCAAGCCGATGGATGCGAAGGCGCTAACGAATTATCTGCAGAAGCGCGCACCGCTTTACGATAAAAGTCAGGAATCGCATTACAACCTTATCAGTGCCTTGCATAAAAGCCTGCGCGGCTCTGACGTGGATGCCGCGCTATATTGGCTTTCGCGCATGCTTGATGGTGGCGAATTGCCACTTTACATCATTCGACGTCTGGTACGTTTTGCTGCTGAGGATATCGGCATGGCCGACCCGCAGGCGCTGGTGCAGGCCATTGCCGTGAAGGATATGTATGATTTTCTTGGAAGCCCCGAAGGTGAACTTGGCATCGTGCAGCTGGTGATTTATCTCGCCACCGCGCCTAAATCCAATGCGGCTTACGTGGCACAGGGTGCGGCAATGCGCGCTGCGAAACAACATGGCTCGCTCATGCCGCCGATGCATATTTTGAATGCGCCTACCAAGCTGATGAAAGAACTGGGCTATAGCGCAGGCTATGAGTACGACCACAAAGCCGAAGACGCATTTTCCGGCCAGAATTATTTTCCCGACGGTATGAAACGCGAACAATTTTACCAGCCGGTTGAGCGCGGGTTTGAGCGCGACATTACCAAGCGGCTTGAATATTGGGACAAACTGCGAGCAAAGAAAAGCCCGGCCAGCTAGGCTGACCGGGCTTTTTATATCACCGCAATTTACGCAGCGGCTTTGTATTCCACTTTTTCTTCGGCGAGCGCTTTCTGGTAGCTCGGCAGTGCGACGACTTCCTTGATCATACGATTCACATGATTGCCCAGCGTTATTTTGCCAGCCGGGAAATAGTTGGTCCAGTTGGCGATAACGGCGAGGAGGATGTCGGCGGCGGTGATGTTCTTGCCGCATACGAATTGTGACTTGGCAAGCTGCGCATCGACATATTCCCAGAGTTTGTTGATTTGCTGGAAAGTGCTGTGCAGCGCTTCGTCCTTGGCAGTTTCGTTGCTGAAGGCTTTGTTTGCCCAGAAGGCTTTGCCGTAGGCGGGGTGCATGCTGGAATTGGCGAAACACAACCATTGAATGGCGGTGGTACGTTCCTTGCCGCTTTTAGGCAGCATCGGACTGTTACCTTTTTCCAACAGGTGGATGATGATGGCGGCGCCTTCGGTGATAACCTGGCCGTCGTCGACAAGCACAGGTACCTGGCCGCGCGGGTTGATTTTGAGGAATTCTGGTTTTTGTCCGTCTCCGGCATGGAGGTCGATTTTATGGAGCTCTACTTTGCCGCCGATTTCATTGATGATGATATGCGGTGCCATCGAGCAGGCGCCGGGGGAATAATAAAGTTTATACATGTCCAGATCTCCTTGGTTGTGGGACTCCTTATATAGGCCTTGTATGCAAGCTATTCAAGGTTGGGTCTGAAAAGCCAATTAAACCAGTTATATAGTGCCTGCGAAGGTTCGCTAAATATAAAATAATGCGCCAATCAGCAGCGCTATCATGCTTATGAAAAACAGCACCATCGACACAACGTCGATATAACAATAGATGCCATAAGCAAAAAGTCCTACCATCAGCACGATGAGGACGCGGTACGACATTTTCCTTTTGCGCCGCGGCAGCTTTGAAATAACCCAGCATGAAATGCCAAGAAAAAACAAGACAGGAATGATGTAACCCATCTGCGGTGTGGTGATGGCAAAATCATGCACCCCGAAATAAACACCGGCGCCGATCATGATCATCAGGCCGGTGGGTACATCGATCAATTTTGAATAAATCAGCCCGGCTCCCAGCAACAATGCACTAAGGCACAAGATGGAAGTCGAAGACATAAAGTCATGAAAAGGAAAAGGCATCGTCAGAATTCCCAACTTTTTCTAACCGTATTATATGCACGATTAGCAAAAAATCGTTAATTTATGATGATTGTCTGGAGTCTTAGGATTTTGGCGCACCCGGAAGGATTCGAACCTCCGACCCTCAGATTCGTAGTCTGATGCTCTATCCAGCTGAGCTACGGGTGCATATCGTAAAGAGGCGGCACACTAGCAAAATAACACAAAAGAACAAGGGTTTTGTTGACGTTATCCTCTCCGTCTGTCACCACGATTTCCGCCCGTTTTAAGGGGCAGGAATGGCTGCAATAGCTGGTTTTCCTCTATTTGTCTTCAAACCGTCATTTTTCTTATGCCGTTTAAGGTATATAATTTAGATGTCAAAGGAGCATCATGGCCGATCAGGAACCCCCCAAATTTGGCGACCCCTTCAATGACGGGGTTGCAATGAAATATTATGAGGCTACCCGTGGCGGCAGTTCCAATCCGCCTGCCCAGCAACAGCCCACACCCATGGATCCGCCGCCGCTGGTGTATGTGGCACCCCCGCAGAAGACGCTTTGGCAGCGCTTTAAGGAGAATCTTGGGATGGCAGATCCGCCACCTACGTCGCGCATGGAGTTCGACTTC
>Ga0206936_1217_pt1 | contig 14190 bp, 11 predicted proteins | sample Alteio_BWOrgHeat_14_FD_152922 | JGI IMG/M metagenome (GOLD analysis project Ga0206936, IMG submission 152922) | Enriched cells from forest soil in Barre Woods Harvard Forest LTER site, Petersham, Massachusetts, United States -... | ecosystem: Environmental > Terrestrial > Soil > Temperate forest >... | reverse complement strand
ATGAAAAATTTAATCTTAATCTTAACGGCAATTGCATTCATCGCTTCCTGTGGAGCTCCTAAAATGAGTAAGGAAGACCAGGCAAAACAAGTTATTCATCAGGTTGACAGCCTGAATTCTAAATTAGAGGGGCAGGCAAATGATTATTGCAAATGCCTCGAAACAAAAAGCACTAAAGACTGCCAGTCTATTTACGTTGATTTGTGCACCACCTATGACAGTGCATCAGCAAAAACAAGAGACGCAGCTTATGGCGGCTTGATTACCAAAGATGAAGAACAACGTCTTCACAAAGCCACTGCAAAACAGTTCGACAGAAAAGCCGCCTGCGCAAAAGCGGCTATGAGAAGAGACGGGAATTAGTCATTGATGATTGACGACAGATGATTGACGATTTCTTTCAAAAATCATCTGTCGTTAATCATCAATATTTTCCGTATCTTTGCACCATGAAAGTTACCATAGACCCTAATTCAGGTTTTTGTTTCGGAGTGGTGTTTGCCATTCAGATGGCAGAGGATGAATTGGAACAATCAGGCACATTGTATTGCCTTGGAGATATTGTCCATAATAATAAGGAGATAGAACGACTGAAAGCCAAAGGGCTGAAAATCATTAATCATGATGATTTGAAAACCCTTCATGATTGTAAAGTGCTCATCCGTGCTCATGGCGAACCTCCTGAGACCTATCAAATTGCTATTCAGAATAATATTGAACTGATAGATGCTTCCTGCCCCGTAGTTTTAAAGCTTCAAAACCGTGTTCGCACCAGTTTTGATGATATTGAAGAAGATAACGGACAGATAGTTATTTATGGAGAAGTAGGTCATGCCGAGGTAGAGGGTTTGGTAGGACAGACTAATAATAATGCAATAATCATAAGCAAAGAAGAGGATATTGAAAAGATAGATTTCACAAAACCGGTTTACTTCTTCTCCCAAACAACCAAGAGCACCGATGGGTTTTATAAGATGCAGAAAATTATCGAGGAGCGCATTCAGACTGCTCAAGGAAAAGCCGACCATTCTAATTTTATATCCAATGATACCATTTGCAGGCAAGTATCCAATCGGGAACCTCAATTAAGGAAATTTGCGACCGAACATGATGTAATTTTGTTCGTAAGTGGTAAGAAAAGTTCTAATGGAAAAGCCCTTTATGGGGTTTGTAAATCCGAAAATCCAAACACTTATTTTATCTCCGAAACCGAAGAAATTGCCGAAATTAACCTCGATGGGGTAAAAACAATAGGAATTTGTGGCGCCACCTCAACTCCGATGTGGTTAATGGAGGAAGTAGCCAATTCACTACGTAATAAGGAAAAGGCAATAGCATAAACTCCATTTTTGTATTGTTTTTTAAGGATAAATTAATCTATTTGTTTCGTATAACAAATACTTTTTGTACATTTGCACCCCTTTTACAAAGAATAACATTAATAAATTAAATAACATTAAATGACTGAAAATTCAGAATTAGAAAACGAAACGAACCAGAATGAGGCATCTGAGGCAACATCCGAAAATGTTGCATCTAATGCGAGCGATGAAACTAATGCACAACAAGTATCCGATGAAGGTGAGGTAGCAGTTGAAGAAAAACCGGTGATTAAAGCCCCTCGCATACCCGATCCGAATTTCGATTGGGACCTTAATAGAAAAGGAGGAGACAGTTACAGACCAGAAGAAAGACAGGAATTAGAAAGCAAATATGCTAATACGCTTACTTCAATAGCCGAATTTGATGTTGTTCCCGGGACAGTAGTCCTTATGAACGACAGGGATGTAGTTGTTAATATTGGTTTTAAATCTGATGGTTTAGTTCCTCTTTCTGAGTTCAGAGATATGCCAAATTTGAAACTCGGTGATAAAGTTGATGTTTTTATTGAATCGCAAGAGGATAAAAATGGTCAGCTAATACTTTCTCATAAAAAAGCAATAGCCTTTAAATCATGGGATAGAGTTAATGCAGCATTGGAAACGCAGGAAATTGTACATGGTTATATTAAATGCAGAACAAAAGGCGGACTGATAGTTGATGTTTTTGGATTAGAAGCCTTCCTTCCCGGTTCTCAGATTGATGTGCGACCAATCAAAGACTTTGATCAATTTGTAGGAAAAACAATGGAGTTTAAAGTTGTAAAAATCAACCAGGAGTTTAAAAACGTTGTAGTTTCTCATAAAATACTCATTGAAGCTGAATTAGAATCTCAAAGGGGTGAAATTATGTCCAAATTAGAGAAAGGACAGGTTATTGAGGGAATAGTAAAAAATCTTACTCACTATGGAGCATTTTTAGACCTTGGTGGAGTAGATGGATTACTTCATATTACAGATATGGCGTGGGGGCGAATTGCACATCCTGAAGAAATTCTTCAAATAGATCAAAAGATAAATGTTGTAATTCTTGATTTTGATGATGAAAAGAAAAGAATTGCCTTAGGTCTGAAACAATTAACCCCTCATCCTTGGGAATCAGCTGTATCTCCTGATTTAAAAGTTGGAGATAAAGTAAAAGGTAAAATAACGGTTATTGCTGATTATGGTGCTTTTATGGAAATAGCTCCTGGTGTTGAAGGGTTGATACACGTTTCCGAAATGTCGTGGAGTCAGCATTTACGAAGTCCTCAGGACTTTATTAAAGTAGGTGAGGAAGTTGAAGCAGTTGTACTTACTTTAAATAGAGAAGAAAGAAAAATGTCTTTCGGAATTAAACAATTGAAACCTGATCCTTGGATAAATATAAAAGAAAAATATCCTGTTGGTTCTAAACATAAAGCTGTTGTCAGAAACTTTATGAATTTTGGTGTTTTTGTTGAATTAGAAGAGGGAATTGATGGATTAATCCATATTTCTGATCTTTCCTGGTCAAAAAGGATCAGACATCCAGCCGAATTTGCAAAGATTGGTGATACATTAGAGGTATTAGTTCTTGAGGTTGATCCTGAAAGCCGTAGATTAGCTTTAGGTGTTAAACAATTAGAGGAAAACCCTTGGGATGTTTTCGAAACAATTTTTACTGAAGGATCAGTTCATAAAGGAACTGTTGTTAAAATAATTGACAAGGGCGCTTTTATTTCACTTCCTTACGGTGTTGAAGGTTATACAACTATGAAGCATCTGATAAAAGAAAATAAAATGCCTGCCAAAGTTGATGATGTTCTTGATTTTAAGGTGATGGAGTTTAACAAAGAGAATAAAAGAATTTTCATTTCTCATGCAAAGTATTTAGAAGATAAGGAACTTGCCTCAAAAGAAAAAGAGGGTGAAAAAGAAAAAGCAGCAGAAAAAGAAAATACCCAGGTTGTTGAAAAATTAAACAGTTCAGCAGAAAAAAGTACTTTGGGTGACTTGGAAGCTTTATCAGCTCTTAAATCAGAAATGGAAACTTCTGAATTGGAATCGGCACATAAAAAAGCAAAAGAATTGACCGATGAAGCTCCTAAAGTTAAAAAGCCAAGGGCAAAGGCGAAAAAAGCTGATGAAAATAAAGGACCTGAAATCAGTAACACATCAGAAAATGAATCAAAGACGGATGAACAAAAAGTTGACGAAGATAAACCAACTGATGTTTAATAAAATTAAAACCTTCCAAATCGGAAGGTTTTTTTTTGAAGTAATTTTTAGAAATGAATAATAAAAGAGTAAATTATAGATGCTCATAACTAAATATATTTTAATTTCGCCTGAATTAAACTTGGTAATTATTTTACGATGAATTTACAACAAAGATTAATCCTTAACAGCGAACAATTTAACATTACTATCAACAGGCTTTGTTATCAATTAATCGAAAACCATAATAATTTTGAGCAATCAGTAATCATCGGTCTTCAGCCAAGAGGCATCTATCTCTCCCAAAGAATTGTCAAAAATCTGAAGCAAATTCTTAACGCTCAAAATCTGCTCTCAGGCAATCTTGATGTAACTTTCTTTCGAGACGATTTTCGACGAACAGAGAAAATTCAAATTCCAAGCAGCACCGAAATTGATTTTATAATCGAAAATAAAAAAGTGATTTTGATAGATGATGTTTTATTTACCGGAAGAACTATCAGGGCAGGATTGGATGCAATATTATCGTATGGAAGACCGAAAAAAGTTGAACTTCTTGTTTTAATTGACCGCAGATTTAACCGTCAATTACCCATCGAACCCGATTATGTTGGGAAAACAGTGGATACCATTGCATCGGAAAAAGTTAAAGTAGATTGGCAGGAAACAGATGGAAAAGATCAGGTTTGGTTGCAAACTCAGCAAACATAAAATATGGCTAAAGAATTAAGTGTAAAGCATTTATTAGGGATAAAATATCTGACCCATGATGATATTCAACTTATATTTGAAACAGCCGATAATTTTAAAGACGTTATCAATCGCCCGATAAAAAGAGTCCCTTCGCTCCGTGATATTACGATTGCCAACTTATTTTACGAAAATTCTACCCGAACCCGCCTGTCATTCGAATTAGCTGAAAAGAGGTTATCTGCTGATATTCTGAATTTCGCTGTCTCTAGTTCATCCGTTAGTAAAGGTGAAACTTTGGTAGATACGGTCAATAATATTCTCTCCATGAAGGTGGATATTTTAGTCATGCGCCATCCCAATCCGGGTGCTGCTGTTTTTCTATCGAAATATATTACTGCTAATATCATTAATGCAGGTGATGGAACTCACGAACATCCAACACAAGCCTTATTAGATGCCTTTACAATCCGGGAAAAAATCGGAGACGTGAAAGGAAAAAAGATTGCCATCATCGGCGATATTATGCATTCAAGGGTTGCTTTGTCAAATATCTTTTGCCTTCATAAACTTGGGGCTGAGGTTATGGTTTGCGGTCCTACAACCTTAATTCCTAAATATATTTCATCACTTGGGGTTAAAGTCAGCAATAATCTGATGGAAGCACTTAACTGGTGCGATGTTGCCAATATGCTCCGAATCCAGTTAGAAAGGCAGGATATTAAGTATTTCCCATCCTTGAGGGAATACATCATGCAATTCGGATTAACAAAATCTATCCTCGATTCTCTTGATAAAAAAATAATCGTCCTGCATCCAGGACCAATCAACCGAGGCGTTGAAATCACCAGCGATGTAGCCGATTCCTCACAATCAGTCATTCTTGAGCAGGTGGAAAATGGAGTTGCTGTCCGTATGGCAGTGCTTTATTTACTTGCGGGGCGGGTTGATAAGTATGAATAAAAATCCATATTTAGAATAATTTATTATAATTGTATAATCCTTCCGAAATAAACCGCTAATTTCATTTCTTCAAAGATACTATGAAATAAGCGGTTTTTCGTTTTCAACTATATTAGTGCAAATCTTAGAGAGGACTTTTCAAACCTTAGAGAAGATTTTTCAAACCTTCGAGAGGATTTTTCAAGTCCTAATGAGGATTTTTTAAGTCTTAGCCAAGATTTTTCAAGTCCAAGCTAAGATTTGACAAGTCTTAGCTAGGATTGATACAAGTCTTCGTAGGGATTTGACAAGTCCTCGCATGGATTTGACAAATCCTCAAGTGGATTTGACAAGTCCTCGCCAAGATTTGAAAAATCCTCTCGAAGGTTTGAAAAATCTTCTCTAAGGTTAGTTTCGTCCTATTGAGGATCAGTACAAACATGTCTCGGCGGAGCATTTTCCCGTTTAGAATCTGATTTTCATCTTCCCCATAAGTCCATCAAAAGACCCTTTTATTTTCTAAAAACTTTCTTTTTTCCATAATTTCGCCGTATATTTGTTCCTGATAATGCAAAAAATGAACCTGTCTATCGAAAAAAATGACAAATATGTAATCGTTAAACTCCTTGACGAAAAGGTGAACGATAATATATCAAGCGAGTTAAAACATCAATTTATTGATTTAAATAATGAGGGAGCAAGGAATATCATTCTCGATTTAAGTAAAGTATCCTATTGCGACTCATCAGGATTAAATACTATTCTGGCAGGTAATATGATGTGTAAAAGTTCGAATGGCTCATTTGTTTTAAGCGGATTAAATGAAAAAGTGAGGAGGATTATTCATAACAGCCAGTTAGAAAAAGTGCTTTTGATATGCCCTACAGTGGAAGAAGCGATAGACCTTGTTTTTATGGAAGAAATTGAACGCGACCTGATAAACGGAACAAATAATTGATTAAAATTTCGCTGTTTCAATTCTTTTGCATAATTTAGCCACGATAAAAAATAAATAAACAATAAATCTAATAAAATGAAAAGATCCTTACTGATTTTAATTTACCTTTCAGCATTTGCAATTAACTTAGTTAATGCACAATGCACACCCAATTTAACAGGTCCTTATGGACGAATTTCGCCTGATACAACTGCAAATTTACCTCATGATACAGTTGGACATACTTATAACACCGTTATTCAACTTTTTGTCCCTGCCGATACTGTTTATAATTCACAAACAGTTCCAATAGATTCTATAGATTTGACTAGTGTTTTTGGCATGCCAGGTGGATTTGTTTATAACTGTAATCCTAGTACTTGTCATTTCCCTGGCAATACTGCAGGTTGTGTAGATTTAAACTTTGCTTCACCTACACCACTTTCCGACACAGGAACACATCCATTAACAATTTATGTGACTGTATATGTTCATATTTTAGGAAATTCAATTCCAGTTCCGGATACTATTCATGGATATAAAATTGTTGTTGTGGATACCACAGCTTCCGGAATTCCTGTTTTGAACCCAATGAAATTTGAGTTATCACAAAATTTCCCTAATCCAGTATTCTCAGGCAATACAGAAATAGATTATTCAACTCCGACTGGTGGCAAAATGAGTTTTAATGTTTATAATATGCTTGGTCAGAGTGTAATAACAAGAACATTAAACGCTAAACAAGGGATCAACCAGATTTTTATTGGTTCTAATGACCTTGCTGCTGGAATTTATATGTACAGTTTAAATAATGGTACACAAACCATAACAAAAAGAATGGTGGTGGGAAGCCGATAAATGACATTTGAAGTAACGATATTAGGCAGCAGTTCTGCTTCACCAACATATCAAAGACATCCATCCGCTCAGATAGTAAACATATCTGAGCGGTTTTTTTTGATAGATTGCGGTGAAGGAACTCAGATTCAGATGGAGCGGTATAAGATAAAATATCATCGCATCAACAGGATATTTATCTCCCATCTTCATGGTGATCATTTTTTTGGATTGATGGGATTATTATCTACCATGCATCTACAAGGCAGAACAAAAGAGCTGCACTTATATTCTCCAAAGGAATTGAAAGAGATTATAGATATTCAATTACTATATTCTCAAACAAAATTACGATACGAAATTATCTATCACAATTTAAACGCGGACAAAAGTGAAGTTATCTTTGAAGATGAGCAACTTACTGTGGAAACCATTATTCTTAATCATCGAATTCCATGCACGGGTTTTGTATTCAGAGAAAAAAGAAAACCCCGAAAACTTATTAAAGAACAAATTACAAAATATGAAATCCCTGTTTCTGCATTCACATCTTTAAAAATGGGAAATGATTATACCCATGAATCAGGCAATGTTTATAAAAATGATGTGCTTACCGAACCTTCTAAATCAGCTCGAAGTTATGCCTATTGTTCGGATACTGCTTATAACGAAAGTATGTTTCCCCAATTAAAGGATGTTGACTTGCTTTATCATGAATCCACTTTTTTACATGACATGCTTGACAGGGCTAATGAAACTTTTCATACCACCGCAAAACAAGCAGGAATTACCGCAAAAAAGACAAAAGTAAAACGATTGCTCATCGGTCATTTTTCTGCAAGATACAAGGAACTTGATTCACTTCTTAATGAAGCAAAAACAGAATTCCCGAATACCGACCTTGCGCTCGAAGGTGTGAAGTTCATTATCGAATAATAAGTAAAAATGATACTTATTGCCGATAGCGGTTCAACAAAAACCGATTGGAGATTGCAGGATGAACTGAAAAAGATTCATCAATTCAGGACCATTGGTTTCAATCCTCGTTTTCATTCAACAAAAGAAATATCAGATGCAATAGCCAAAGATTTGGCACCTAAAATTGAATCAGATAAAGTAACCAATGTGTTTTATTATGGAGTTGCATGTTCTTCTCCTGAAAAAATTAAAATTGTTGAGGATGCCTTAAAACAGAATTTCAAGAATGCTGAAATTGAAGTCAATCATGATTTACTTGGAGCGGCGCGAGCACTTTGTCAACATAAACCAGGTATTGCTGCAATCCTCGGAACAGGTTCTAATTCCTGCTATTATGATGGAGAAAATATCAAAGAAAATATAACTTCTCTCGGATATATACTTGGCGATGAAGGCGGTGGTGCATATATGGGAATGAAGCTTATTAAATATTATATGGAAGATGAAATGCCTGAAGACCTTCATCAACTCTTCCAGCAAAAATATAAATTGACTAACGACCAGATTTTGGATTCGGTTTACAGTAAACCATTGCCTATTAAGTTTTTTGGTTCGTTCACTCCATTCCTCCTTCATAATATCCGACATCCTTTTATCAATAAGTTGGTTTATGATTCCTTCCATGCTTTTTTTCTGAAACAGATTTGTAAATATTCGCACCACAAAGAGGTAAAATTAAGTTGCACAGGTTCTATAGCTTTTTATTTTGTTGATATATTGAGACAAGTTGCGGCGGATTGTCAAGTTACTCTTGATAAAGTTATCGAAACCCCGATTGCCGGATTGACGCTTTATCATTGTCCGGATAGTTTTTAACTATAAAGAAAATTAGGTTTAAGGATACCTGTTGCCACAATTCTTTGGAGAGAATAGGGTAAACGGACAACCGATATCGCAATTCCTTCGAGAGAATAGGGGCAACGGACAGCCGTTATCACAATTCCTTCCAGAGAATAGGGTAAACGGACAACCGTTATCGCAATTCCTTCGAGAGAATAGGGGCAAGTGAAATTAAATCAAACCGAAGGGTATAAATTCTTCAGATGCTCAAGGTACTTTTTGAAATCATCGTTATAAATATTATGAAATTCCCTTTCAAAAGTATTTTGCTTCGCATTATATCTCCTGAACTGAAGGAACCATGCATTATTGGGCATAGTTTTCTTTCGAGCAATCCGATAATATAGAGTAGTGTCATTAACCTCAAGTTCTTTTATTCCTGATAAAATGGAGCGAATGAATTCATGTTTTAAGGTATCTTTCTCTGATTTGGATGCATCAGTTTTGAAATGGGAATATAAACTGTCAAGGCGTTTACATCCTTCAACCATATAATTACTGAACAAACTATCATCAAAGTTTCGTGTTTTATAATGGAGATATTCCTTCGATTCCTTTCCATATTTGAAGGCAAGAAACAGTTCAGCGCCTTTACTTCCGATAAAATTGGCAAGATTTTCATTGAATTCAACATTGTTTTTAATATATAAAGTGGCATGCGTCATTTCATGGATGATAACATTTGCAAGGTAGCCTTCGGAGCGTTCCAGCATTCCTGAAAGTATGGGGTCCTTGAACCAGCCAAGAGTACTCCATGCACTCACCTCTCCCAAGTCCACATCGTATCCTTTTTCTTTCATTTGCTTTGCTTCCTTTCTTCCCTTATCAAAATTAAAAAAGCCCTTGTAAGGTACATCTCCCAAGAAAGGAAAATGCCATTCATAAGGTTTTAATTGATAAACATCGGAGGCTGTTAATACTAATAACAAAGGTTGTCCTTTTTGATTATAAACTGTTGTATAATTAGTAGAATTTTTCAATCCGAGTGAGTCAACAGCAAACTTTTTTATTTCTTTTACCAATAATAATTTTTGCTTTAATGAATCAGGGAATGATGGATCTTTCAGAGCTTCATCAATAGGTTTTGCATTCATCACAATATGCAATTGCATTTTACCCATTGCTAATCCATACAGCACTAAATCGTATTGCCACAGTATCAAGAGGAATAATATGATAACTGTGCTTTCCCAAATAATTCTCCAGATATATTTTGCCCTGTTCATAACCCTGCAAAGATAAGAAACATTGAATTGAAAATTCTTTAATGTAACTTTGCAATTGAAATGAAAATGTTAATAAGGAATATTGCTTTGATAACAATTGTAATCTTTGCAAATTCCTGTAAGTCAGGAAACAATAAAAATAATACTATGGATAATGATTCAATAAAATATAAATACACTAATCATCTGATTCATGAAAGCAGTCCTTATTTATTGCAACATGCTCATAACCCTGTTAATTGGTATCCATGGGGTGAAGAAGCTTTTGATAAGGCAAAAAAGGAAAACAAATTAGTTCTGGTGAGCATCGGGTATTCAGCATGCCATTGGTGCCATGTGATGGAGCATGAAAGTTTTGAGGATACTGTAACGGCAAAAATCATGAATGAATATTTTGTCTGTATAAAGGTTGATAGAGAAGAACGCCCGGATATTGATCAGGTTTATATGAATGCCGTGCAATTGATGACAGGTAGTGGTGGCTGGCCCTTGAATTGCTTCACCTTGTCCGATGGTCGCCCAATATATGGAGGAACTTATTTTCCTAATGGAAGATGGTTGGATGTTTTATCGCAATTAGCCGATGGATATAAAAAGAGTCCTGATAAGTTTAAAGAGTATGCTGAACAATTAACTCATGGAGTTAATAAAAGTGAATTGGTGGAGATGAACAATGAAAAACATTCCTTCATGATGAATGACTTGAATGAAATGGTCGCTCCATGGAAAACTTCTTTTGATTCCATTGAAGGCGGGCCAGGAAGAGTTCCTAAGTTTCCTTTGCCCAATAATTATGAATTTCTTTTACGCTATTATTATCTTACAAAAATAAAAGATGCTAATGGAAAAGGTGATGAAAGCTTATTAAAGCAAATATTATTGACGCTTAATAAAATGGCTTTTGGTGGAATATACGATCAGCTTGGTGGAGGATTTACACGCTATTCAACGGATAGATATTGGAAAGTCCCGCACTTTGAGAAAATGCTTTATGATAATGCACAATTAGTCAGTCTATACTCTGAAGCATATACGATTACAAAAGACCCATTATATAAACAAATTGTAAACGAGACATTGGAATGGATAAAAAGAGAGATGACTTCTGATGAAGGAACATTTTATTCTGCATTAGATGCTGATAGTGAAGGAGAGGAAGGAAAATACTATGTTTGGACAAAGAAAGAAATTGAACGTTTGCTGAAAGATAAATCATCTTTGTTTGGCGATTATTATAGAATTGGAAAGGAAGGATTATGGGAGCATGAGAACAATATTTTATTAAGAAAAGAATCGGATGAAATGATTGCAGAAAGATACCATTTAACAAAAGAACAATTGCATAAAGAAATAGCTGGTGGTAAAGAATTGCTGCTGAAAGAAAGAAATAAACGGGTTCCACCTGGCTTGGATGACAAACAACTCACATCTTGGAATGCTTTGATGATTAAGGGTTATGTTGATGCTTACAATGCTTTTGGAGATAAACAATATTTAGAAGCAGCAATTAAATGCTCAAATTTTATCTGGACGAATATCAGGAATAATGATGGAGGACTAAACCATAGTTATAAGAAAGGGAAAGCATCTATTAATGGGTATCTTGAAGATTATTCATTTATGATAGAAGCGTTCATCGCCTTATACCAATCAACTTTTGATGAAATGTATTTACATCATGCTAAAGAACTTGCAGAGTATTCTATCAAACATTTTTATGATAAAGAAAGTGGAATGTTCTTCTTTACATCTGATATAGATAAAGCTTTGATAGCACGGAAGATGGAGATTAATGACAATGTTATTCCTGCCTCCAACTCAAGCCTTGCTAAGGGATTGTATCAATTGGGAATTTATTTTGATAATAAAGAATACAAGCAAATGGCATTACAGATGTTGAATAATGTTAAGAAAGATATAAAAGGTTATCCAAGCGGTTATTCAAACTGGGGAATATTATTCACGAATGAAATAGAACCTTATTATGAAGTTGTGATTGTTGGCAAGGATGCAGAAGCTCTTCGAATGGAATTGAATAATTATTATATTCCAAATAAAATGGTTGCAGGAAGTATTAATGAAAGTAATTATCCTTTATTAGAAAACAGGTATGTTGAAGGCTCTACTTTAATATATGTTTGTGTTAATAATTCCTGCAAGCTGCCAGTTGTTACCGTTGCAGAGGCTGTGAAACTTATGAAGTAATTTACTTTAAAGAAATTTATTCTTTGGTTTTGTTGCTACAAAATCCTTTAAATAGAAAGGCTCAAAGTAAGCAAGATCTTCAAAGTTTTTATCATTGAATTTCTTTTCTGATAATGCAATCATATTAACAGCAGTAGGTAGATTATCATCCAGAAAGATTGCATTGGGTTGATGAGCAAATGTTTCTTTACATTTTCCTGCACCATCTCCAAAGAATAGCATCTTCTTATCTTTTAGAATATCTTCATAAGAATGTTTATCAATAATATCGGCAGACACAGGTTTAATGGTTTCTAAATCTAAATTGTAGAAGGAAGTGTAAACTTCCATCCTCCTAGCATCAATCATCGGGCATAAAAGAATATTTTCATCGTTAACTGCCGATAGAACATCTTTAAATAATCCTTGTTTTACTTTTTGTGAAACTCCATAAGCCATCGCTTGCAATGTACTGATTGATATTAAAGGGATATCCAATGCAAAACAATATCCTTTAGCAGTAGAGACACCAATCCTTAAACCAGTATAAGAACCGGGACCACCACTGACAGCAACAGCATCGAGTTCTTTGAATGCAATTCCTGATTCCTTAATTATCTCTTCAGTGAAAACTGTTATTACTGCGGCAGCACTCCTTGCTTCATCAGTTTCTCTTAATGCAAGTAATGCTCCATCTTTTCCAATACTAACGGAACAGATTCCTGTTGCTGATTCTAAATTGAGAATTGTCGCCACTTTATTTTTATACTAAATCTTGTAACACTAAGAGTAAATAATTAGTAATAAGAAATAAATCTATTTCTTGTTATTTCCTCCATAAAGGTCTTCTTTCTTAACAACTTTAAGTACATCATTTTCTTTTAGAACCTTTGAAATAGAACTGTATGGTGCAGTCACCACTTCATCTCCCTCTTTCAAGCCGCTAAGGATTTCGATGTTGTTATTATCCTGAATCCCTGTTTTAACCAATTGTAATTTTGCTTTACCATTTATATTCAGGAATACACATTCAAGATTTTTATCCTTCTCTTCTTTCTCTGCTGCCTTTTTATTTTTATCAACCTGGTTGGGTTCTTTATCAGTATCATCTTTCATTTTATTATCCTTCTTATTTGCTGTTGTATCTCTTGTGGTCACAGCCTGAATTGGAACTACCAAAGCATTTTCAGTTCTCTTGGTTTGAATATCCACCGTAGCTGACATCCCCGGACGGAAAGGACTTTGGTCAGGGTGGTCCTTAGGTATTAAATCTTCATACGACTCTTTTAGAATCCTTATCTTAACCACAAAATTAGTAACCATATCAGTATTTGTTCCTGATGAATTTGCAGAATTAGCCATCTCATAAACTACACCTTTAAATTTACGTTTCAAATAGGCATCCACTTCAATTAAAGCTGTATCGCCATAATGAACTTTTACGATTTCATTTTCATTAACATCTACATTTACCTCCATTTTACTAAGGTCAGCGATGCGCATGATTTCAGTTCCCGTCATTTGTGAAGTCCCTACAACGCGCTCCCCTTTCTCAACTCCCAATTTAGAAACCGTTCCATCACGCGGTGCAAAAATGGATGTTTTTAATAAATTATCCTGAGCTTCTTTTACCGATGCTTGCGAACTTGTTACATTAAACTGAGCTGCAACAACATTTTGCTGAGCCGCTTCAACCTCCTGTTTTGCGATATCATAAGAGGATTGTGAAGCTTCCAAATCTGCCGGAGATATTGTTCCCTGATCAAACAGTTTTTTATTTCTTTTATGTGTAGCTTCTGTTTTGGTAAAGGTAGATTGAGATTGAATCAAACGTGCTTTGGCATTCTCAAGATTCGCTCTTGAAGTATTGACAGCAGCAATCATCCTGTCAACAGTTGTATTATATATATCGGGATTTATCTTACAAAGCAAATCTCCTTTTTTCACCACATCACCCTCCTTCACATTCAGTTCAACAATTTCGCCTGATACATCAGCA
>Ga0206936_1215_pt1 | contig 14262 bp, 12 predicted proteins | sample Alteio_BWOrgHeat_14_FD_152922 | JGI IMG/M metagenome (GOLD analysis project Ga0206936, IMG submission 152922) | Enriched cells from forest soil in Barre Woods Harvard Forest LTER site, Petersham, Massachusetts, United States -... | ecosystem: Environmental > Terrestrial > Soil > Temperate forest >... | reverse complement strand
GTCATTTGCGACTCATTAAAGCGAAGATAGCCCGAAAGATTTTCAATCAGCATCCGGCGGCCCAATTTTTCCTGAGCCTGTGTGATACGGGAAGCGGCGTGAGTCACCGCCTCGGCGGTATAAGGCAGCGGCAACAAATCGTGGGATTGAAGGCCCTTGGACCCCACCCAGCAAAGATGGTCGGATATCCATTGGGGTTCATAACGTTGAATGAGTTCGGAAAGCCGTTTGAAATAGCCGTCGTTGAGAGGATCGGTTGAACCCAGGTTCATACCCAGGCAATGAAAGGTAATAGGATACTTCGCTCTGATTTTTTCGAGAGCCCGGTGAGGAATTTCACCTTGATTCAGATAATTGTCAGCCATCACCTCGAACCAGGGTATAAGCGGCTGATTTTCCAACACATGCGATAAATGGGGGGAGCGAAGACCCATCCCCGCTCCCTGAATGACAGAACCCATGGTCGACATCAAATTACATGGCCTTCGCTTCAGCGGCTTTCAAGCTGGCTCCAGCGATTTTGGCGCTGACACCCGCCGGCAAAAAGATCCATTCAGACGGATCGTTATCAACTTTGGCCTGACCCGCGCACTGGTGAGCCTTGGTGGCGCAATCGTTCTTCCCAGCCTTGGCGATACCATAAGCTTTTTCCGTCTTAATTCCCTTCGCTTTGGTCCAGTCGCCAGCGTGGGCGGTGGTGGTAAGGGCGGCGGTTTGTGATGAGGTTTGGGATTTATACAAATATGCCGCTGCCCGCTTTCCGCAGGTGGCGACTTTGATGGAATGGGATTTAAACATTCCTGATTTTGATGTGGTTTGGGCTGAAGCCAAGAAGGCCCAGGCGGTCATGGATGGAGCGGCTTATGTCGCTTGAGAAAATACAAAATGAATTCATTCAGTTTCTTTACACACTCAAACCGGCGGATGAACAAAAGAATCATATTCGTTCTTATTTTCTGGATCCTCAATATCCTGATCCTCATAACGGCTTAAAAGTTTACCGCGGTAATTTGGTATTTGGCCTCATCGGCACCATGCAAGAGAGCTATGGTTTTACCAAGGTTCTTTTGGGCGCGGATAACTTCAATTTTTTCTGTCGGGAATTTCTTTATCAAAACCCCTCGCAAGATTCTGACCTGATTCAATATGGCGGTGGTTTTGGAGAGCTTTTGGCTGCCCGAGAAGAGCTGGAATCCCTAGCTTTTATCCCGGATGTGGCTCGATTGGAATGGGCTCTGGAGCGGGCTTTTTACTCTCAAGCGGAGCCGTCTTTTTCAGGCGACGTGGCTCAAAGCTGGAAAAGGACGCTTCCGGTTTTTAAAACAGCAGTCCAATTAGTAAAAACTCAATATAAGATTCACGAAGCCTGGCTGGCCTTTATGGAGAAGGGTGAAGAGGGAATCAGTCTTGAAATGTTCAAAAAAGAACCCGAGAATTTGATCGTCTGGTCTGATGAGGGCCGCCCCCGGGTAACACCGGTGAATGGTACTTTGGCAGCCTGCATTGAAGGAGTCTTGCGAGGTCAAGATGTCTCGGTGATGATTCAGTCGGGCCTGACCGAAAAAAATATGTTAGAAGCCTATCGTTTTGCCATTAAACAGGGTTGGATTGCCCAGTAACTTTTAAGGGCATTTTCCCGGTATTCAATCTCAAGAAACATTCAGGAGAACGTCATGGAAAAAGCTACTTTTGGAGCGGGTTGTTTTTGGGGCGTGGAAGAATCTTTCCGTAAACTCAAAGGTGTCACCTCGACGGCTGTCGGCTATGAAGGCGGCCAATTGGCCAAGCCGACCTACGAAGATGTTTGCACTGGCCGTACCAACCACGCTGAAGTGGTGGAAGTGACTTATGATCCCGCTCAAGTTTCCTATGACACTCTTTTAGAAGTTTTTTGGAAGGGACATAACCCAACCACGTTGAACCGCCAGGGTCCGGATGTGGGCACCCAGTATCGTTCCGCCATTTTTTTCCATAATGCTGAACAGGAAAAGACGGCCAAGGCTTCTAAACAAAAGGCGCAGAAGAATTTTGCCCGGGAGATCGTGACAGAAATCACTCCGGCATTGACCTTCTGGAAGGCTGAAGAGTATCACCAGCAATACCTGGCGAAGCGGGGTTTGGACAGCTGCCACTTTTGACATAGGCCAAAAGCCCTTTTAAAACCCCCGAAAATAACCAAAACAACCCATGAACCGATGGGCCCTTTGCGCTAGAATCACCACCGCAAACCCGGGGCCTGGCCCTGGGCATTATTAGAAGAAGGATGGTTGTACAAAATCTCATGAGAATAAAGCCTTGGGTGAGTGAAGCGGTTGAAGTAAAGACGAGCGGTATGGAAGGTAAAGGAGTTTATTCAGTCCGTCCGATTAAAAAGGGCGATGTCATTGGCGTCTTCGGCGGGATTGTGATGCCCGAAGAAGAAATTGAAACTCTGAAGAAGAATGTTCCCGCGGATAAGCTCAATATTGATCACGCGATGTACATTTATCCCGGCTTTATCATGCTCCATGATTATGAAAATGGCTGCGACCCCCTTTGCTTTGTGAATCACGCCTGTACCCCCAGCGCTCACATTGAAAACGGGATTATTTTGTTAGCTTCCCGCGATATTCCGGCGGGCGAGGAAATCAGCTGGGACTACCGCAAAACCGATAACATCGGTAATTGGTCTTACGAGTTTGACTGCCAATGCGGTACGGCCGGCTGTAACGGCAAAGTACAAGTGGGACCTCAGTTCCGCTCAAAAACGCCTGCGGCCGCTCACTAAATTTTAAAATTCTTCATACCGTTTTTTCTGTACTGGGAAAGACGGTATTTTTTTGTCCTGATGATTTTATTGATTTTTCCCCTTTGTTTTAACGTCTTTTAATGATCAATCCTTTTGCTTTTGATAAAGCTTTGTATCGAAGAAGGGTTAAAATGGCAGTCCTTTTCACTCTCGTAAACTTAGACCTTTTAGAAAGTAGTGATGATGAGTTCTTCGGGATTAGATAGCGCCATCTCCGGCCTGCAAGCTAATAGCACTTGGCTTGATGTTATTGGGAACGATATTTCCAACACCAACACTATTGGTTTTAAATCAGGCTCGGTCAGTTTCGCGAATCAATTCAGCCAGGCGCTTTCCAGCGGTTCGGCGGATAACGCTTCGTCCGAATTGGGCGGGGTTGATCCGCAATCATTGGGAACGGGAACCCGGGTTCAGTCGATACAAACGGATTTTAGTCAAGGCACCGTACAATCCACGGGTGTTTCAACCGACATCGCTATTCAAGGCAATGGGTTTTTAATTTCTAAAAGCGGCAGCAGTACTTTTTTGACCAGAGCGGGTAATTTAACCTTTGATAGCAACGGTTTTTTGGTGGATGGCAGCGGCGGAATGGTGCAGGGTTATAACGCTTCTCTTCAATACACTAAAACCACCATTAACAGTTTCTCCTCCGCGGGCGGTCCCTTTGGGTTTCCTTTTGTGCCAGCCGTTATTACGAACGCTTCGTATCAGTTAAACACGTCTGATCCGGCGAACATTACCAATATTCAAATTAATCCCAATGTGACCATGCCGCCCAAGGCTTCCACCACCATGACATTCCAGGGAAATCTGGACGCCTTTCAACAGGCGACCCAGCCTGGCGGTATTTTGAATTTAAATCCAAACGGACTACCTACTTTGCCTTTGGGCGCTGACCTGGACCGTTTTCAGCCGGTTATTCCCTTGAATCCGGCAGTGGCGACGTTAGCCGGCATAGGCGGGCCTGTTTCCGCGGCAACCTCTTACGCGATTCAACAAACCGCGGATTTCACCGCGACACAATCACCGATAATTGATGGCGGCACCAATCTGGCCGGCATCAAACTGGCCGCGGGTAATTACGCGTGGGAACAGCAACCGCCATTGTCGCCAGCTATGCAAACTAGTGAAACGGTATATGATTCTAATGGCGTCACCCGAGAAGTTACTGTCCAATTTTACCAGGTGAATGATTTAGGGCCGGGCGGCATCAATAACGCTAATGGACCCAATCAGGCGGCTTATGCTTGGTACGCTTTTGATACGACGGGCGGACAGCCGGTTTCTACCAATAACTTGCTCGGCGGCACAGGAATTCTGGAGGGTGATCTCGAAACGCTGCCAAATACTTACAGCTATGACGAAGGCAATCCGGGTCAAATTGAAATTGGAGATTTGATTTATTTTAATACGGATGGATCGCTGGCTTCGGCGGGCGGAGGATTTGGTATTCCTCCTAATAATCCTTTCGGGCTTCCACCGACAGGTGGGTTTCCGGCTCCGCCTCACATTTATCTTCCGCCCACTAACGCGCTTTCTCCTTTTTCGCCGATTCCAACGACTGGAGCGGAAATTACCCAGATCCAGTTAAAGTTTGGCACCTATGGAGTCATCGGTGTGGGGCAGCGCGATGGTTTGACGGGAGACGCTCAAGGCACCTATCAAACAGTCAACGGCGTTAATACTTATGTACCGGATAGCCACGCTACTGTGACGCAAAATGGATATGGTGACGGCACACTTCAATCGGTTAGTTTTGATCAGACGGGCACAATTGTGGGTGCTTTTTCAAATGGACAAAAGCTTAATTTGGCTCAGGTGGCGATGGCAACGGTTGAAAACCCAGGTGGACTGAATAATACCGGCACGAATTATTTCTCTCAATCCAGCAATTCCGGGGCATTGCAATTGGGATTAGCGGCTCAAAATGGTTTTGGAGCAATTCAGGGCAGCGCTTTGGAAGGTTCCAATGTGAATATTACTGTTGAGCTCTCCAGTATGATTGTGGCTCAAAGAGGTTTTGATACGAACGCCCGCATGATTACGGTTCAAAGCGACAAACTTCAGACGATCTCCCAATTAGGTCAATAAAGCATATAAATGTGGATTGAAAACCGGCTTTTATAGGTTTTTAGCCAAAAAATCGCCTCTTTTTCCCTCACATTTACTCAAGATTTTATCAAAAAAAGCCGTTAGGAAAGGCGGTTTACCACGTTTATCGGTGGTTAGATTTCTTGAAAGTGATGTGGAATGGGTTCTTCGGGCCTTAATAGCGCGATCTCCGGGCTTCAGGCGGATAGCTCGTGGTTGGATGTGATTGGAAATAATATTTCCAACACGAATACCATTGGGTTTAAATCCAGCTCGGTGAGTTTCGCGAGTCAATTTAGTCAGGCGCTTTCCAGCGGCTCGGGCGATAATGCTTCGTCTGAATTGGGCGGGGTCAATCCCGAATTGGTTGGAAGCGGCACGAGAGTCCAGGCGATTCAAACTGATTTTAGCGCCGGGGTCATTCAACAAACTGGAGTGACGACAGATTTGGCGATAAACGGCAATGGCTTTTTAGTCGCTAAATCCGGAGCCAGTACTTTTTTAACGAGAGCCGGTAACTTAGCTTTTGACAGCCAGGGTTTTTTGGTGGATTCGACCGGCGCTTTGGTTCAGGGTTACACCGCGTCTACCACATATACTACCCAGATTATTAACTCGGTTTTAAATGGTCCTAACGTCACGAACTTGAATACGACTACCGCCAGTTTGACGCTCAATAATCTAAATCCGTCGGCTATTGGAAATATTCAAATCAATCCCAATATGACCATTCCGCCTAAGGCCACTACTCAGATTACTTTTCAGGGAAATTTGGACGCGGCCCAGCAGGCAACCACTAACGGGGGCATTTTCAATATGGCTCCCAATGGGCAGCCCGTTTTGCCTATCGCGGCGACTTTAATTGTGCTGGGGTCAGCCACCACAGTTGATCCTGATCGAATGTTAACCGTTCCGCCCATCGTGGCGGGTGTTCCGGCTAACTTTAATTTTTCCCAAATCGCTAACTTGAGCGAACAAATTGGCGGGCAGCCAGTTCCTTTAAATAATGGATTTATTAATTTGACGGGGGCCAAAGCCGCCGCGGGGAATTACGCCTGGGAACAGCAGCCGCCACTGCCGCCCTCGGCTCAAATGTCTCAAACAGTTTTTGATTCCACGGGAAATCAGCACAATATTACTTTTCAGTTTTATCAAATCAACGATATTGGCGCGGGCGGCGTTAATCCGGCCGGCGGACCCAGTCAAACGGCTTACGCCTGGTACGCTTTTGACACTACGGGAAACAAAGCGGTTTCGACGAATAATTTGTTGGGCGGCACTGGTATTGGCGAAGGAGATTTTCAGATACCTGGAAATATATTTGATGGTTTTGACAGGGGAAGCACAACTGTTCCGGGGCAGCCGGTTCTTTACGGCGGTGATTTTCTTTATTTCAACACCGATGGGTCTTTAGCCTCCAGCGGAGGTATTGGTGGTCCGCCATCGCCTCCGGGACCGCCAAATTTCATGTCTATTCCCCGTATTTATTTGCCCAATGACGATCCCAGTGTGACTTCGCCTATACCGACGGGTGGGGCTGAAATTACACCGATCGATTTAAATTTTGGATCTTTTGGGATATTGGGTGTGGGTAAGCGCGACGGTTTGACCGGCGATGCGCAGGGATCCTACCAAACTATTAACGGAGTGAATACTTATGTGCCGGATAGCCATGCTACGTCTACCCAGAATGGTTTCGAGGATGGGATATTGCAGTCGGTTAATTTCGATCAAACGGGAACTTTAATCGGCTCTTTTAGCAACGGAGAAAAAACCGCTTTGGCCCAGGTGGTTTTGGCCAGTGTCAGCAACGAAGGCGGACTCGCCAGCGTGGGGGATAACCATTTTCAAGAATCGACAAATTCGGGGGCGTTGACCGTTGGACTGGCCGATCAAAATGGTTTGGGAACCATTACTGGCGACTCAATTGAAGGTTCGAATGTGAATATCACGGTCGAATTATCCAATATGATCGTGGCTCAAAGAGGTTTTGAGTCTAATGCCCGTATGATTACTGTTCAGAGTGATAAACTTCAAACCCTTGCCCAATTAGGTCAATAACTGACCGGTTTCTGTAAATTCCTTTTATTTCCAATCAGCCACCCTGCCGAGAATATAATTTTGTCCGCAAATAACGAATCTCGTATAGTTCAAAACAAGGCTTATGTATAATTCGCTTTGACTTAATGAATTTGCTCAATTTTCTTTATTTTATGGGGATATTTTGAATCCGAACGAACAACAACTCGTTAACCGTATTTTAAAAGGCGATGATTCGGCTTTCCGTGAACTGCACGATACCCATAAAAAGGCTTTGATCCGCGCTTGCTGGTATTTCCTTGGAAATGACTCCGAAGTGGAGGACATGGTCCAAGAAACCTATATAAAAGCCCTTAAAAACCTCCACCGCTTCCGTTTTGAGTGTTCTCTGGCCACGTGGCTCAATCATATCGCGGTAAACTTGTGCCGTGATTACCTGGAGAAGAAGAGGAAAACGTTGCCATTTTCTTCGGATTTTTTCGCCGGTCGCCCGTCTATAGAGCAGAAGACCCCTTACCCCGAGGAAGTCTTACAGCTTTTGAGGCAGGAAATTGAAAGCCTCGAAGGCAAAGACAAAGAGTTAATCGACCTCAGGGAAGTAAAGGGCCTTAGTTATGAAGCCATCGCCAACCGCTTAAAGATGCCAGTGGGTTCTGTGACCTCAGGCATTTTTAGAGCACGACAAAAGCTGATTGAAAGAGTACGGGAAAAAATGCCGCAGGGTTGGGAAGAGGCGAATCAATGAAATATACACCTGAAGACTTACTGAAAATCTATATGAATAGCTCCATGACCGAAGAGGCTCAGGAAGCTTTTGACCGTTTAATGAGCGACGACCCTCAATTCTCTGAAACTGTGACGAATGCGATGGCTGAACGGATGGGCCCTGTGCCGGAAGAGTCCGTAAATCAGATATCATCCCGCTTGGACGCAAAAGTGGAATCGATCTGGGTCAAAAATCAGCCCTCTAAAATGGAGCGGCTTTTGAGAGCTGCTTTGAAGGGAACCTTAGCTGTTGTGATCTCGGGATTTGTGATCTATTCCGCGTCTGTCCTTTGGCCTAAACTCCTGGCTCTTTTCCCTCAAATTGATTTGTCCGCTTCTAATTCGTTAAGCACTTTTGCTCCGCCTGCTAAATTGGCTCCGCCGGCTATTGTTTCGCCAGGAAGTGGTTTTGCGGACAGCAGCGCTTCCGTGAAAGCCGTCCCAACCTTGGCTCCTAAAGTAGTGAAAGTTGCGGCAGTGAAACACGCGGCTATTCCAACGGCGGCGCCGACAGCTTACAATCCTGGTTACGGAACCCAGGTGGGTGATTCTATCCGTTTGGCTGTGGATACGGATAAAACTGAGACCGTTATGGTGACGGTTTTGAATCCGTCTGGATATTTAATGAGACATCTTTATCAAGGTCTTTGGGTTGCCGGGAATCACTTTGTAGACTGGAATGGTAAAGATGATCTGGGCCGTTCAGTCCCGCCTGGCAATTACACTATCGTGGTTCAGGCCGGCGCTAAGAAGATGTCGGGTATCGTCACGATCAAATAAGCCGAATCGCTCAAAGGTATTCCGTGCGGCTCATGAAACGGGAAAAAACCAGTGAATATCTTCTTGAGAAATATCTTTTTATTGATGTTGGTTTTATGTTCCGCGATTCCGGTAGTTTGTTTCGCCCAAGTTCCCACGAATACTTTTACATCTACTCAAACTAATACCCCGACGGTTGTCCCGACTATTTGCGGTAATTGTAATGGACTCATGTCCATTGGCGGCGCCAGCGCGCCGGCCTCCTTGAATGACCCGGACGGAATGATAGTTGATGACGCTCAATCGGTTCTTTTTGTTTCTGATCAGTTTTATGAAAGATTGGTGGCTTTTTCATTAACCGGAACTTTTTTGGGAGCCGTGACCGTTACCAGTTCCTCGGGTATGAGTGATGTGGCGCTTGATGATGAGGGAAGTACGGTTTATGTTTTCGGCGCGAATAATAACGGAACGATTTACGAATATACCTATTCGAGCGGCACCTTCACTCTTGTAGCGACTTTACCCATAGGCTCTGATACGCGGGCGATTTGGCTTCAAAAAGGAGGCGGTGCCGGAGGTCAAAACGCTCTTTATGTTTCCATGCAATCAGGCGATATCTTGAGGTATGACGGCACGGGATCAAGTTATTCGGCATGGGCAGGGAATCCAGCGGCGACTGGGTTGAATATCCCTGATGAATTGATGATGTCGGGAAGCACTTTATATGTCGCTGATTTGAACGGCGTTAACGCGATTTCTTACAATGGTGTGACTTATGGGCTGCCTTCTTTGGTTTTGACGGGAGCTGTGAGTAGTATTCGACAAATCGGAACGACTTATTTTGTGACGAATAGCACTTCGGTTGTTCAATATCCTGGCACTATTAATGTTTCCAGCGCTTCGGTTACCTGTAATTTACCCTATCATCCTTTCGGTGTTGGGCTTTCCAATAATGGGAATGTTTATGTGGCCCAGTACGATAACGGCGTGGGCGGGGGAATTGGAGTTCAAACCGGATTCGCGGTTACGGTTTTAGGCTGCGCGAATACGCCAACCAGTACAGCGACGACCACCAATACGGTTTTTAATACTCCTACTTTTACATTAACTCCTACCAATACACCCACACTTAACGTCACCAACACTTCTACCAATACGGCAACGGCTACCGCTACCTCCACCCCCACGCATACGGCTACGCTGACCGTGACCGCGACTCTTAGCTCAACTTTTACCATTACTCCCACGCCGACGATTAGCCCCACGGCAATTTCCACGGGTACTCCGACCGCGACCCCGACATCGGTCCCGGGGGGCTGTACAGGGGTAGCGATTTCATGCTTTTCATACCCTAATCCCGCTTCGGGCGGAACCATGAACGTCTCTTGTGATCTTTGTGAACCTAGCTCAGTGGCCGCGACTGTTTTCGGTGTTACGGGCGAGAAAATAGCCGTTTATAATTACTCGGGCTCAAGCGGGACTAATTTATACTCCCTGGATATTACGCATTTTGCTCATGGTATTTATTTCCTGATAGTCCAGTCGTCTGGACCTTCAGGCAGCCGTAAGTCGGGCATAAAAAAATTCGCGATTGTGCGCTAATGATCAAACGTCAAAATATTTATAACTTAATTTTTATTTTATTTTTTTTGATAACTCCGTCTTCATTGATGGCTCAGGTTTGCTGTACCACGACCTCGGACTGGACAACGACGCCTCTTCTTTCGGCTCCCATGCAGGAAATCGCGGTTGGACCTCTGGGATATATCTACGCCCCGGACCGCTTTAATAATCAAATCGCGGTTTTTACCAACACGGGCGCGAACGCGCCGGCCAGCGCAGGCCCCATTCCCATCGCGGCAGAACCGTTTGCTATGGCGCTTGATAACGCTAATAATCTGGCTTATGTCAGCGATCTTACGACCGGTTCTGAAATTTTTAAAGTTTCACTGGTTTCCCCTTTTACGGCAGCTTCCTCGCCCTGGCCCATCAATGTGGCTGGGGGTACGGTGACCATTCAATCGCTTTGTGTTGATCCCTCGGGAAACATTTACGCGGCCCCGGACACCGCAGGATGCAGTATTTATGAGTACAACTCCGCGGGTACCTTGATATCGACGCTCACTCAGGACGCGACCGGGCCGGGCATTCAGGTTCCGACAGGTCTTTGCACTAATAGCGCGGGGACGACTCTTTATGTGAGTGAGATCAACACCGGCGAGGTATTGGCTTATCCCATTTCGGGCGGAGTGGTGAACAACGTCACGCCCCAGGTCGTAGTGAGTGGATTGAGCCGGCTTTATCAAATCTACGAACATTCGGGCAATTATTATTTGGCGGAGGGGCCGGGGCCCAATTGGGAAGAGTACAGCGTGGGTTCGGGCGGAGCGTGGTCTTTGGTGGGAGGCTGTTCAGGCGTGTCCACTGAAGGGGCGTCTGGTATCGCGGTGGATAGCGCCGGTTCGGTTTATGTAGCCCGATATAACTCGCCGGATGAGATTTTAAAATTCGGCTGTTTATTCACGGTTACCAGTACGATGACAGCGACGAATACGGCAACTTCAACGGCGACAAATACACCGACCCACACTCCTACGGCAACTGTTACGAACACAGCTACCAACTCACCGACGAATACGCCGGCCATTACGAGTACTTTTACCGCAACCGCCACTAGCACTAAGACGGCCACGCCGTCACCCACATTTACGATTACGCCGACGCCGACCGTTACGGTTACCCTCGCGTTGACGGCCACGCCTACGGTGACCCTCACGCCTACACCGGTGCCTGGGGGCTGTGTGGGGTCGCCTATTGAGGGCTATACCTATCCGAATCCGGCTTCGGGTGGAACGATGAACCTATCCTGTAATCTTTGTGAGTCCAGCACGGTGGTTGTAAGTGTTTATAATGTGGCAGGTGAAAAAACAGGCACTTATAATTATGTCGGCGTCAGCGGTACCAATGTATTTTCGGTCAATATCAGTGGATTTTCTTATGGAATCTATTTTTTTAAAGATGCAATCCACAGGGCCGTCCGGCAGCCGTCAATCCGTTACTAAAAAATTCGCGATAACCCGGTGACTTTGAAAAAAATTATATTCATATTATTTTGGGCCGCGGGCCTGAATTTTTATTTTCAAACATCTTTATGCGCTCAAACGGTTAATTCTAACAGCGCGGAAGCCTTTCCGATTCTGAGTTCGGATGTGGGTTCCCGGGCGATTGGAATGGGCGGAAGCTTTGTCGCGGTGGCGGATGATTTTTCATCAGTTTATTACAATCCTGCGGGCCTGGGTCAAGTCTGGCAGCCGCAGCTTTTTTTAAATCACGAAAGCTATCTGGGTTCCAGCGTGTATGAGACGGCCGGGTTTGTAGATCCTCTTAAAGCGGGCACCCTAGCTCTGGGCTTGAGCTACATCAATTACGGCAGTTTTGATCTGCGTGATTCTAGCGGTACGCTACAGGGAAGTTACGCGCCTTTTGATACGGATGTCCGTGGAGCTTTCGGATTTCAACTGGCTAACAATCTTTATGCCGGATTGGGTTCGGAATGGGCCCGCCAGCAAATTACCGATTATGTTTATACGGCTCTGGTTTGGAATTTTGGGTTTTTACTCAAACCCTCTCAGGCTTTGTCTTTTGGTCTGGGTGTTCAAAATTTGGGTGTGGAAAATCTTAATTCCGAATTACCCACAGAAATTATTGGCGGAACGGCTTACCGCATCTCATTAGCGCCTAAAGATTCCCAATCTTTACTACTGACCGCCGGCGGCGACTATTCTCTGGAAAGCGACAGTCATTTGAGGGCTGGTTTTGAATATGTGTTTACGAACAACTTTTTCCTCCGGGGCGGTTATGTTTATGACCTTCAAAGCTCGGGGTTGGGCTGGCAAAAGGGAATTGGTTTTGGCGCCGGTGTAAAAATTGAGCATTTCAAATTGGACTATTCTTTTACTTTCGATGGGGATTTGGGAAATGTGCAGACGGTCGCACTGACGGTTTATTTCCCTCCGTTTATCAAGCCCACACCGGAACCGAAGGCGACTCCCCCTGTGGCGGCAGCTCCAGTTACTGTGTTTTTGCCAAGTTCACCGGTGACAGTACGCGTAGTGGAAACTCCGTCTGCCATGACGACGCCTATTTCGACCCCGGTCGTCGCTGCGGCTAATACGGGAATCTTGAATCCGAACGACAAAAATCCGGTTATGTTGAAATTCCAGATCAGCTCCCAAAGCGACCTGTCGGCGCTGGAATTGTTTAACCAGGGCGAGGTTAAGCTGAAGTTGGGGCTAACTAAAGACGCCCAAGACCTTTATTTAAAAGCGGTTGATAAAGACCCTAATTTTGATAAGGCCTGGTACCGGCTCGGAAAGATCTATTTTGATGAGTCGCTGGATTCTTACCGCCGGGTTCTGCAATTGGAACCGCGAAATGAGAAGTTACGGCTTTGGTTACAGCAATACAACACCAAATAAAGCGGTTTGGCCGGGTTTATTAACCATAAATGGCTGTTTTTAAGGCTGGGAATTCAATTTCCTGGCCTTTTTATTTTCAAATAATTTGCACTAAAAGGGAAGGTGGCCGTCTAGAGGTCGTTGAAGCCGATGACCTTAGGGGGGTCCGCTTCAGGGTATTGCTGTCATATTTAGCACGTAATATAAAATGGTTCAGTATTTGAGGGCCCAGGGCGAAATCCCTGGGCCTTTTTGCTTTTAAAAGCTTACAGATTGTTGAAAAAGTCTAAGTGCGACTTTTTACTGTTAGGCAACGAATCGATTGAAATATCGATTCGTTTTAACCCGTGGCTGTGGACGGGGCCAAAGGCAATTTTATCGCCCCGTTAGGAACCTGTACTTTCGTATTGGTTAAGCCCCCAGCGCCATACACAACCCGCTTCCCAAAAGAAAAGCAGGGCAGCCAACGGCGTGACGATCGCCATCCAAAGACTCAACTCTTTTCCTAAAAAGAAACCGGCAGGCAAGTAGTGAAAAGCGCCGTAGGGCACCAAAACTAAAACAATGATTTGCATAAATTGAGGATAGATGCTGATGGGATAGCGGGTGGCGTTGAGCAGGGCGTGGGGAATCATCAGATGCATGGAGCTGGGGCCGATGAATTTGAACGAGAGAGAGGCAAAGATGACCAGCGCGGCGGTGTAAATCAAACAGCCGCTCAGAGCAAGAATGGGGAAAAGAGCCCAGGTGTACCAGGGCGCGTCTAAGTGGCCCAGGGCAATAGAAGTTAAAACTAAACCCGTAATGGCGTTTCCGAAAGCGTGAAGCTCCGGTTTGGTAATCAGTAAAAAATAAAGCGAGTTAACCGGATAAGTTAAAAGACGGTCCAGGTCGCCCATCACCACATAACCAGGCACCATCCAGATGTGATTGAAGAAAAGCTCGGAGAGGCCCAGCGCCATGGCCGTCATGCCGAACAGTAAAAGAATTTGGTCGGGAAGCCAGCCGTTAAGATTGGTGGTTTGATGTAGAATGACCCAAAGCTGGGCTAAGGCCGACAGCTGCAGCATGCAGGAAGTAATCACGCCCAATATAAAGTCGACGCGGTATTCAAACTTCGCCTGTAAAGCCGTGCTGAACGCGGTCCAATAAAGTTTCAGGTTATCCATTTCAACCTCCCTGAATTTCAAGCTGCTTGACGGCGTATTTCATCAGGAATCGTCCCAAAAACAATAATCCGACAATCCATAGAATTTGTTGGCCAATTAAGCTGATCGCCTCATCTTCTTTTACCCATCCTAAGTAGATGGAAATCGGCGTGTAGATAGTGTGGCGGTAGGGCAGCCATTCGGTGATGGTTTT
>Ga0206936_1213_pt1 | contig 14362 bp, 8 predicted proteins | sample Alteio_BWOrgHeat_14_FD_152922 | JGI IMG/M metagenome (GOLD analysis project Ga0206936, IMG submission 152922) | Enriched cells from forest soil in Barre Woods Harvard Forest LTER site, Petersham, Massachusetts, United States -... | ecosystem: Environmental > Terrestrial > Soil > Temperate forest > O... | reverse complement strand
TCCGGCAGAAGGTGTGGGTGCAAAATATTTATGGGAAAGTAAAAAGAGCGATGTTGGAGAAGGGAGCTTATCAATAAAAGAGTCCAAGCCCAACGAAATGATTGTTTGCGAAATGGTTTTTGGTAACATGAAACCATCATCTGCTACTTTCAAATTTGATAAAGCAGACAATGGAACAAAAGTTACATGGACTATGGATTCGGAAACCGGGATGAATCCTATATATAAGTATTTTGGATTATTCATGGATAAAATGGTAGGTCCCGACTTTGAAAGAGGTTTAAATAACATGAAAGATATTGCAGAGAAAATGCCTCCTCCATCAAAAACTCCGGATGATTCTATTAAGATAATGAATACAACTGTTCCTCAGCAAAACCTTTTAATGGTAAGAGTTCAATGCAGCGAAAAAGAAATTTCGGCTAAGATTGGTGAATCTTATGGAAAGATAGGTAAATATGCAAAAAAGAACGGCGCTAATATGAATGGTGCTCCTTTGGCAATTTATTACAAATGGGGAAAGGATGGTTTTGAATTTGATGCTGCCTGTCCGTTTGATAAAAAACTACCTGGAGAGGGTGAAGTGAAAGCAGGAGAAATTAAAGCCGGCAATGTGGTGATGGTTAATTATTATGGCGATTACAGCAAAATTAAACCTGCACATGACATGATTCAGGATTATATTAAATCAAATAACAAGAAGACAACCGGCTCTCCATGGGAAGTTTATGCCAACGACCCTGAACAAGATACATCCCAATGGCTGACAAAGGTTTATTATCCGGTGGAGTAAATTATACCTCTCCAAGCAGCATCTCACCTACTCTCTTGTCAATAGGAAATGTCAAATCTTCTATTAAACTTTTATTTATTGAAAGCCACCTGAAAATCTGATCGTCCTTAATCATTTCATCAAAGTCAAACTTAGTTTTCTTAAACCTGATTGGCAGTTCCTTCGATTTATCAATAAGTATTAAAGAATAGTAGATACTTATTATCTGTTTATCTTCATTAAATGCCGATATCTGAAAGAAATCAGTGGTATAGAAATGATTGGTAACTTGCACCTCCCAACCTAATTCTTCCATAAACTCTCTTTTCACACAATCTATTGTTCCCTCTCCGAATTCCAATCCTCCACCAGGAAGCTTAGTTATCATTACTCCATTGATAAATTCATCAGTTACCAAAATTTCTTTCTTTTCATTGAAAAGAAGTCCATATACACGAACATTAAATGTCTTCATTGATTAATATTAAGGTTTCAAAAGTAGGAATAATTATTTCAATCGACATACAAATTAAAAAACATATTTACCTTTGCATCTTATGAGCAAGGAACAAACTGACGACTTAATGAAATTTCTTAAACCATTCCCGAAAGACATTCAGGAAACTGCTTTATGGTTGAGAGAATTTGTCTGGGACTTGTATCCAGAGACCAATGAATTAATTTATGACAGTTACAATGCAGTTGCTTTTGGATGGAGTCTGACCGATAGATTAGGGCAGATGTTTTGCGGCATTGGAGTTTTTCGTAGTAATTACAACATTCATTTCAGTTTTTATTGGGGTTCTGAACTTTCAGACCCGGACAAAATTTTACTTGGACAAGGCAAGCAGTATAGATACATAATAGTAAAAAGTAAAAAAGATTTCCCAAAAGCATATATAAAAAAACTAATTAAAGCGGCGTATGCCAATGCTCTGACAAAAGTAAAAGACCCAAAACATATTATTCACGGTGCAACAATTACAAAAGCTATTTACGAAAAGAAACGAAAGAACACCACGAAGAAAAAATGAATTTCAAAACTGATAAGACTTCAAATACTATCTATAAAAAAACAAACCGCCTCTCCTATTATAAAGAGAGGCGGTTTGTTAAATGATTAATATTGGAGATTACTCTACCACAAGTTTTGCTTTTGAAATATTGTCTCCTTTTTGAAGAATAACTGTGTAAACACCTTTGGCTAATCCATCAAGATTCATGACGAAAGTGTTTTCACCGAGACCCGCATTACCGATTTCAGATTTTACAACTCTCCCCATCATATCTATCAGCTTAACATTATAACTAACTTCTTCCATTGATGAGAAAGCTATTGTAACCAATCCGTTGGCAGGATTTGGATAGACATTGAAAGTTACGCCTGTTGCATTTACTTCTTCTTCCATCCTATGGGCATGAGTTGTAAATGTTTGAGTAGCAGACCATCCTGAATTAACGGTTCCTGATGTATTACAATCGGTTTCTATCTGCCAGTCATAAGCCGTGCCTAACGATAATCCTGCAAAAGTATAACTTGAACCTGTTGCTATATACTGCGTCCAGCTATTCAAACCATGAACACTGATTCTTACTGTATAGTAAATAGCACAAGTAGATATATTCCATGATGCAATTGCAGAGTTTCCTGAAATATGACCGGTATTTAAGTTGGTAGGCAATGCACAATTGCTGGTAACACTTATTGAAGCAGTTGTAGTACATCCTCCTGCACCGGAAGCGGTAACTGTGTAAGTGTTTACACTGTTTACAATTGCTGAACGGGAATTACCACCGCTTGGCGACCATGCATAAGAATTATATCCTGCAGATGCAGTGAGTGTTACACTTGTTGGAGAAATCTCTGCGCAGAAATTATCATCGGAAGGATTACTTGAAACAGATACCTGGTTTACTGAATTTGAGGTAACAGCAATTGATTGATTTGCGCTGTTTCCACATCCGTTAACGGCATTAACTGTAATATTACCATTATTATTTCCAGGAACACAGGTTATGCTGTTAGTGGATGAAGTTCCTGACCAACTTCCCGGCAGATTCCAATTATAGGATGTAGCTCCGGCAACCGTACTTATTGAATAAGTTTGTGAAACGCCTTTACAAACAGAAACATTTCCGGAGATTGCTCCGGGCTGTGCAGGAATTGAATTGGAAGTAACCGCCAATGATTGAGATGAACTGCTTCCGCAAGTGTTATTTGCTGTAATGGTAATTGTTCCTCCTGATGGACCTGCAGTTGCATTGATGGTTCGGTTATTAGAATTGCCAGGCCATCCTGAAGGAAGTGTCCATGCATAACCTGTAGCACCCGAAACAGCAACCACTGAATAATTTTGAGAAGTACCATTGCAAACAGCAGTATTTCCTGTTATCGAACCTGGTTGAGCAGGTATTTGATTAACTGTTAAACTCAGTGTATTTGAAGGGCTGGTTCCACAATTGCCGTTTGCAACAACTGAAATAGTTCCGTTGCTGTTACCAACTGTCGCTAAGATGCTTGTAGTTGTTGACGTTCCTATCCATCCTGATGGCAAAGTCCAGGTATAACTTGTTGCTCCTGAAACTGCAAAGATTGAATATGTTTGAGATGTTCCGGAGCAAGGGTTATTACTCCCTGCTATTGCACCTGGTGTATTAGGTGCTCCATTTACACTAATTGCAAGAGTACTGTTAGCGCTGCTACCACAAGCATTGTTTGCTTTTACCTTGATATCACCATTTGAGTTTCCAACGGTAACTGTAATACTTGTTGATGTTGACGAACCAGTCCATGAACCTGGTAATGTCCAGATATAACCTGTTGCACCACTAACTGAAGCTATTGAATAAGTTTGAACACTGGATTGACAAATGCTTACATTTCCAGTTATCGTTCCGGGTTGAGACGGAGCGCCTGAATGAGAGACAACCGCTAATGTTTGAGCTAAACCGCTTCCACAGGTATTATTTGCGGAAACACTGATAGTGCCACTTGAAGCTCCTACATGTGCGTGCATAGTTGTAGTTGTTGATGTTCCCGTCCATCCTGAAGGTAATGTCCATGTATAACTTGTTGCACCGCTAACAGGAGCTATTGAATAGTTTTCTGAAGCTGACTGACAAACATCAGTATTACCTGTTATTGCACCCGGTTGCGCTGGAAGAGCTCCTATTACTGTTATGGTAAATGAACAGGTAGAAGTATTTCCATGAGCATCCGTTGCAGTACTCATAACTGTTGTGGTTCCACTAAATAATGAACTACCAGAAGCAGGAGAAGAAACAATAGTTGGATTTCCACAATTATCACTAGCAGTTACCGTGAATGTGACAACAGTGCTGCAACCGCTGCTAACGCTTACCGTCATATTTGAAGGACAAGTGATAACAGGAGCCTGATTATCTGTTACATGAACTATCTGACTGCAGGTTGCTGTATTGCCGCTTGCATCTGTTGCTGTCCAGATTACTGTAGTATTACCAACATTATAAGGACCAGCCGGGCTGTGAGAAACTGTTGCAGAACAATTATCTGTTGCTATTGCAGTTCCTATAGAAGCGCTTGAAGTACACATTCCTGCATCGGTACTGATATTTGCAGTTGAAGGACAAGTAATTACAGGAGCCTGATTGTCAGTAACAGTAACTGTTTGACTACAGGTTGCAGTATTGCCGCTTGCATCAATAGCTTTCCAGGTAACAATTGTATTTCCAATTGCATAAGGACCTGAAGGGCTGTGAGAAACGGTTGCCGAGCAATTATCAGTTGCAGTCGCTGTTCCGATTGAGGCACTTGAAGTACACATACCTGCATCCGTATTGATATGAGCAGTTGCAGGACAAGTAATAACCGGAATCTGATTGTCAGTTACAATAACTGTTTGACTGCAGGTTGCTGTATTGCCGCTTGCATCTGTTGCTATCCAGGTTACTGTAGTATTTCCAACATTATAAGGTCCTGTTGGACTGTGAGAAACTGTAGCAGTGCAATTATCAGTTGCTGTCGCAGTTCCTATAGAAGCACTTGAAGTACACATACCTGCATCCGTACTGATATGAGCAGTTGCAGGACAAGTAATAACAGGAACTTGATTGTCAGTTACTATAACTGTTTGACTGCAGGTTGCAGTATTTCCGCTTGCATCTGTTGCTATCCAGGTTACTGTAGTATTTCCAACATTATAAGGTCCTGTTGGACTGTGAGAAACTGTACTAGTGCAATTATCAGTTGCAGTCGCAGTTCCTATTGAAGCACTTGAAGTACACATTCCTGCATCGGTATTGATATGAACAATTGCAGGACAAGTGATAATCGGAGCTTGATTGTCACTAACAATAACTGTCTGATTACAGGTAGCAGTATTTCCACTTGCATCAGTTGCTGTCCAGGTTACAATTGTATTACCAACTCCATAAGGACCAACAGGGCTATATGAAACAGTAGCAGAGCAATTATCAGTTGCTGTGGCAGTTCCGATTGAAGCACTGGAAGTGCACATGCCAGCATCGGTATTAATATTTGCTGTTGAAGGACATGTAATAACAGGAGCTTCATTATCAGCAACAGCCACTGTGAAACTGCATGATTGTGTTCCACACTCGTTTGCTGCATTTGTATAAACAGTTGTAGTTCCGATAGGGAAAAATGTTCCTGAATTCGGAGAATATGTTATTATTGCATTACCTGTAGCGGTAGCTTCAAAATTTACAACTGCTCCACACTGACCTCCATCATTATTTTGTGTGATATTTGCTGGACATGTTAATACTGGAATTTCAGTTACAGTAACATCAATTGAGTTGGAAGGACTGGAATAACATGTACCACTTACCGTCTCGCATGTATAAGAAGCGCCAATGCTTGCAGTATATGTTGTAGATGTTGCTCCTGAGATAGGATTATTATCGCTAAACCATTGTACTTGTGCTAAAGCCGGAGTCACATCGGTTTTAAAATCTAATCTTGATCCGTTATAATTTTGTCCCCAACCATTTACATAAAAATCACCATAACCGGTTGAAATATTTGCTACCAGTTCAATACCGTCTCCTGCTTGCACCTCGAAAGTATAGGTAGAACCTGTACTTAAATTAACTCCCGCCAAATAAGGAATTGTCAATGTGGTAAATGAATTGCACGCATTTACATCCACTGGCGCAGTATAAATAACATTTCCTCCTGTTCCGTCGCCACTATAGATAGTCAAAGTTACTGTTGTGTTTGAACAACTATTAACAAAAACTTCTATTCCTGTAGTTATTCCTGAAACAGTTGGAACAAATGACTGCCAGAAATCTGTTGAAGGATAGGCAGCCCAAACATCTGCAAATGAAAGATCAGTAACTGAACCGTTTACAACGCTTAAATCCACACTTCCACCATCACAGAAGGTTGTTGAACCATTTGCAGTAATTGATGGTGAAGAAGGAATAGTATTCACAGTTATACTTGCTGATGCAATTCCCGAGCAATTGTTTCCATCTGTTACAGTTACATTATAGGTTCCTGAAACATTTACATCTAAAGTTTCGTTTCCTGAATTATCATTCCATAAATAAGAATTATAACCTGAACCTGCATCAAGTGTTCCTGACATACAGAAAGCTGATCCTCCTGTAATAACCGGTGTTGGAGAAGCATTTACCGTTACATCAATTTCATTGGAAGCAGCAGATGAGCAATCACCATTTAACACTTCACAAGTATAAGCACCACTGGTTGTTGCTGTATAAGTACCTGACGTTGCACCAGATATTGCATTATTGTTATTAAACCACTGAACAGGTCCAATAGCTGCCATCACATCAGTTTTGAAATCTAATCTTGAGCCATGATAATTTTCTCCCCAGCCGTTTACATAAAAATCACCGTAACCAGTAGAAATATTTGCTACAAGTTCAATCCCGTCTCCTGCCTGTACCTCAAAGGTATAGGTAGAGCCTGTGCTTAAATTAACTCCTGCTAAATAAGGAATTGTCAATGTGGTAAATGAATTGCACGCATTTACGTCCACTGGTGCAGTATAAATCACGCTTCCCGCTGTGCCATCACCACTGTAAATAGTTAAAGTTACTGTTGTGTTTGAACAACTATTAACAAAAACTTCTATTCCAGTAGTTATTCCTGAAACAGTTGGAACAAATGACTGCCAGAAATCTGTTGAAGGATATGCTGCCCAAATATCAGTAAATGAAAGATCAGTAACTGAACTGTTTACAACACTTAAATCTACACTTCCACCATCGCAGAAGGTTGTTGAACTATTTGCAGTAATTGAAGGCGCAGATGGAATAGTATTCACAGTTATATTTGCTGATGCGATACCTGTGCAATTGTTTCCATTTGTAACAGTTACATTATAAGTACCTGAAGCATTTACATCTAAAGTTTCATTTCCTGAATTATCATTCCATAAATATGAGTTGTAACCTGAACCTGCATCAAGTGTTCCAGAAACACAGATGGAAGGTCCACCGGTAATTACAGGAGTTGGAGAAGCATTCACCGTTACATCAATTTCATTGGAAGGAATAGATGAACAACCTGCATTTACAGCTTCACAAGTATAAGCGCCACTTGTTGTTGCAGAATATGTACCAGAAGTTGCACCTGATATAGCAACATTGTTATTAAGCCACTGAACAGGTCCTATAGCTGCCGTAACATCAGTCTTAAAATCTAATCTTTTACCATTATAATCTTCTCCCCAGCCATTTACATAAAAATGACCATAACCTGAAGATGCATTTGCTACAAGGTTCAAATCACTTCCCTCAACCTCAAATGTATAGGTAGAACCTGGAATCAAATTAACACCTGCGTTATAAGGAATAGATAACATACCAAATGAATTGCAAACATTCAAATCAGCAGATGCTGAATAAATCAAAGTTCCTCCATTATCAGTACCACTATAGATACTTAAAGTCACTGTTTCATTTGCGCATCCATTCATGAAAACTTCTATACCTGTTGTTATTCCTGGAACTGTTGGAACAAATGACTGCCAGTAATCATCTGATGGGAAAGAAGCCCAAATATCAGTAAACGAAAGATCGGTAACAGAACTTGCAGCAACACTTAAATCAACACTTCCTCCACTGCAAAAAGTAGTTGCACCTCCTGCATTTATTGAAGGAGTTGCCGGAGTTGAAGTTCCCACTTCTATAGCTGCTGATGCACTTCCTGTACAACTGTTTCCGCCTGTAACTGTTACATTATAAGTTCCTGAAGCAGTAACATTTAAAGTTTCATTTGTCGAATTATCGCCCCATACATAAGAACTATAACCTGCACCTGCATCAAGCGTTCCAGACATGCAGAAAGCCGGTCCTCCTGTAATTACAGGTGTTGGAGAAGCATTTACCGTAACATCAATTTCATTGGATGCATCTGATAAACAATCACCATTCAACGCCTCACAGGTATAAGCACCACTTGTTGTTGCTGTATAAGTACCCGATGTTGCTCCTGATATGGCATTATTGTTATTAAACCACTGAACAAGTCCTATAGCTGGTGTTACATCAGTCTTGAAATCAAGTCTGAAGTTTCCATAATTAAGTCCGTAAGCTGTTGCAAAATAATTTCCATAACCTGAGTTGTTATTAATAATCAACTCTTCATTACTTCCAAGAACCTGGAAGGTATAGTCTGAACCGGGAATTAAATTAAGTCCTGCATTATAAGGTATGGCAAATGTAGTCCATGAGTTACAAAGATTTACAGGGTAAGTAGAAGAATAAAGCAATGTTCCTCCTGTGCCAATACCTGTATATATGTTTAAAGTCAATGTTTGATTCAGGCAATTATTTACTGCAACTTCAATTCCTGTTGTGATTCCTGAAACAGTTGGTTGGAAAGACTGCCATTGTTCACTTGCAATAAGTCCTGCATATATGTCTGCAAAAGACAAATCGGTTACCTGACCAGATGAAGCAGTTAAATCTACACTTCCTCCTGAGCAGAATGTCGTCGAACCTCCTGCACTTATTGATGGTGTGGCAGGTGTAACATTTACTGTTACAGCTATCGAAGCACTTGCTGTGCAACCTAAAGAATTAGAAACCGTAACAGAATAAGTACCTGATGAACTTACATTTATTGTTTCCGTAGTTTCGTTTGTATTCCATAAATAGGAATCATAAGAACCTGCATCAAGAGTTCCTGAATTACAGAATACTGGTCCTCCTGTAATAGTTGGTGTTGCAGGAGCATCATTAACAGTTACATCAATCTCATTAGAAACACCCGAAGAACATCCGCCATAAACCGCTTCACACGTATAAGCTCCACTTGTGGTTGCAGTATAAGTGCTTGAATTTGCTCCTGATATAGGATTGCTGTTATTAAACCATTGAACATTTCCTAAAGACTGTGTTACATCAGTTTTAAAATCAAGTCTCCATCCATTATAATTAAGTCCGTAACCTGTTGCGAAAAACTCTCCATACCCGGAATCTCCATTAGAAATTAACTCCAGGCTACTTCCCAGAACCTGGAAAGTATAATTTGAACCAGGTATTAAATTAACACCCGCATTATAAGGTATATCCAGAGTTGTAAAAGTATTACAAGCATTGATAGGATAAGTTGTAGAATATATCAAGGTTCCTCCAGTACCAATGCCACTATAAATATTTAATGTCACTGTTTGATCCTGGCAATTGTTGAGATAAATTTCTATTCCGGTGGTGATTCCCGAAACTGTAGGTACAAATGACTGCCAATGTTCATCAGCAATAATTCCAACTGAAGGTGTTGTAAATGACAAATCAGTTACAGAAGGGTTAGAAGCAGTTAAAACCACATTAGCACCCTGACAAAATGTTGTTAAACCTCCCGCTGCAATTGATGGAGTTCCGGGTTGATTAGGAATAACATCTGTTTTAAAGTCTAATCTCCAACCATTGTAATTGAAACCGTAACCTGTTGCAAAAAAATCACCATACCCTGAATCGCCATTAGAAATCAACTCAAGGCTGCTCCCCAGAACCTGGAAAGTGTAGTCTGAACCGGGAATTAAATTAACACCTGCATTATAAGGTATATTCAGAGTTGTAAATGTATTACAATCATTGATGGGATAGGTGGAAGTATAAATTAATGTTCCACCTGTTCCAATACCGCTATAAATATTTAATGTCACCGTTTGATTCTGGCAATTGTTGAGATAAATTTCTATTCCGGTGGTGATTCCCGAAACTGTAGGTACAAATGACTGCCAATGTTCATCTGCGATAATTCCAACTGATGGTGTTGTAAACGACAAATCCGTAGTTGGGGGACAACTCTGTGCGCCTGCATTATTAATCACTCCGAATAAGAGCATTAAAACGAGCAGGACAACGTTTTTCATTTTGTAATTGTTTTTCATTTTTTTTGTTTAATTAATTTTTAATTTGTTAGATATGATTTTATTTATCGGCGGCAAAAATAGGTTGCATTTTTCCCCTGCCTTTATAACAATGTATTAACGGTATGTTTTTATCCGTGAAAGGAGGAAATGGATGTATAAATGGTGAATGGAATAATTGACAATAAAAAAAACTAATACAGGTTTCGCACCTTTCAGGGTGTTTCCTCCTTATCCGGTTTTTTTTAAAAGGGTAATTATCACACAGCTATTTACCCGTCAGCTTTCAGTTTCCTCTTTAAATCTTCGAGTGCTTTAGAAGAAAATGGTTTATTTAATAAAAATAGTACCAGATTGTTTTCATTTGCCTTCCTGATATCTTCATCATCCAGAGAAGAAGTCAAAATTACAATTTTAGTTTTACTTTTAAGTGCTTCATGAAAAGTTTCGAAAGATTCCAAAAAATAAAATCCATCAGAAACAGGCATACGGATATCAAGAAATATTAACCCCGGTATTTTTTTATTTATTTTATATTCATTAAACAAATATTCCAATGCATCGTCAGAAGACTGCTTCGCAATAATATGCCTGGCAAAACTATTTTCCTGGATAATTTTTGCACTCAGAAAATTGTCTATTTCATTATCATCAACCAACAAAACTGTTTCAACAAAGTAATTCACTATCTATTTTTCGGTTGGTTTATTATTTGGTATTTCAAGCATAAACTTCGTCCCTATTGAAAATTCGGATTCAACACGTATAGTCCCTCCTAGTTTTTCAGTGCATTCTTTCGCTATGTACAATCCAAGACCTGTGCCCGAAGCAATAATAGTTGCCCGATAAAACATTTCAAATAGATTTTGGAGACTTTCCGTTTTTATTCCTATACCATTATCCTCTATTTCTAAAAATAATTTTTCTTCTGTAACAACTGCATTTACTTTAATAAATGATGCTGCATAATCCTTTTTACCATATTTAAGGGAATTAGAAATAAGATTATTAATAATTACTTTTATTCTTCTTGAATCAGAATAAAAAGGCGCGTCAGATTTTATGTTTATCCTTTTATCAAAAGAAAAATCAGAATCAAAATACTTAGTGTTTTCAAAAGCATCATCAATTATAGTTTTCAGTTCTATCTTTTCAATATTAACAGCAAGCCGTGCATTCCTCGAATAATCAAGCATTTCCTTCAATGTTTCATCCATTTTGAAAACACTCTTATTAATTAAATAAAGTAATTCTTGTGTTGCTGTTTCCATATTTTTTTTGCACTATTAAGGAATATAATCCCATCATTGCAGTTAATGGCGACCTTAGCTCATGCGATATACTATAGACAAATCTGTCCAATTCAGAATTTATCTTTTTCAACTCGATGTAGTTTATTATCAATTCTTTTTCTGCAAGTTTTCTTTCCGTTATATCCTGGATTATTCCATATATATTTATTGGTTTCCCAACTTCATTTAATTCATACCGGCTTTCACTATATATATTTCTTATGTTTCCGTCTTCCCTGATTATCCGGCAATAGAATGAGGTATTGCTTAAATCAGCTTCTGATTTCTCAATTTCATTTTTCACAAATTTCAGGTCCTCAGGATGAACATAAGATATAAATGTTCCGCTCAATTGCAGGTTTGCATCCGATGGTAATCCGAATATCCTGCATTTCTCTTCCGACCATATCCCAATTCCAGTTGCCAACTCGGTTCTCCAGCTCCCTATATGTGCAATTTCCTGTGCCTTTCTTAGCGTTGATTCACTAAGTAACAACTCATTCTTTGTTTTATGATTGAGTTCAAGTTCTCTTACTTCATGTAAAGCGCGTTTGATTTTTGGAATTAAAGAATATAGTTTGTCTTTAAGCGCGTAATCGGTTACTCCTTTTTTAATCAAATCAACAGCTTTCTCTTCCCCGATAGTACCTGATACAAGAATAAACGGAATTAACGGGAATATTTTTTGCTTGATTTCAAATGCTGTAACCCCACCAAATCCAGGCAATGAATAATCTGAAAGAATAAGGTCTGGCAGAAAGGTTTTTAATGACTTCATAAATGCTTTCTCATTTGCTACTACATTCCATTCGAAATCTAAATTTGCTTTCTTAAGCTCATTCAATAACAAATCAATATCATCTTGTTCGTGTTCAACAATCAATATTTTAGTTTTATTTTCGGAAGAAAGCATTTAGTGTAAAGATTGATTAATTATCATCCAGTATAATCCTAATTCGGAAACTGCTTTATAGAATGCTTCAAACTCAACAGGTTTTACAACATAGCTGTTTACTCCCAAATCATAACATTTTTTTACGTCCGGGTCTTCCTTTGATGATGTAAGAACAACCACAGGAATTTCTTTTGTACGTTCATCTGCTTTTATTCTCTTCAAGACTTCTAAACCACTCACTTTAGGCATTTTTAAATCCAGCAGGATTACCTTTGGTTTGTTTTCAATTGCCCTGTCAATATACTTCCCCTCACAAAAAAGAAAATCCAATGCCTCAACACCATCTTTAACATGGAGGAGTTTATTCGCTAAGTTGTTTTTTTTCAATGCCCGAATTGTCATTTCAGCATCACTTTCATTGTCTTCTACAAGTAAGATTTCGATTTCTTTTGTCATATCCATATATTTTATTTGTTATTATTTTAATGTAAAAAAAAATGTTGCCCCTTCATCCACTTTCGCTACTGCCCATACTTTTCCTCCATGTTTGTTAATTATTTTTTGAACAATTGCCAAACCAACTCCTGTTCCTTCAAATTCTGATTCTGAGTGAAGACGTTGAAACACACCAAAAAGATTATTTGCATATCGCATATCGAATCCTGCACCGTTATCTTTTATATAATATATAGTTTCATTATCTTTTATTTCCGCTCCTATTTCTATAACAGGCTTATCTTTGTGTTTCGAGTATTTAATAGCATTAGAAATTAAATTAATCCAGACTTGTTTTATAGTCACTTTATCCCCTTTTACCAAAGGCAGGTCTTTAATAATGAATTCAGGTTTAGGGGAATTATTTTGCTCATCTGTCAGTTCATTCCAAACCTCTTTTACTATTTCATCCATTGATATTTCTGTCATCATAAATTCTTTTCTTCCGATACGCGAAAACGCAAGAAGGTCATCAATGAGCTGTCCCATCTTTTTTGCATTTTTCATAATGTTATTCATCAGGCGGTGTCCCTCTTCGTCTAAAATAGGTCCATAGTCTTCTGTCAGCATCTTTGTGAATCCATAAACAGCCCTTAGTGGTGTGCGTAAATCATGCGAAACCGAATACGAAAAAGATTCGAGGTCTTTAATTGCATAAATTAATTCTACAGCCCGTTTTTCCTTCTCTTCATTTTGAAAAGCAAGTTCTTTATTGGCAATAATTAATTCTGATGCCCGTTTTTCTTTCTCGTCATTTTGAAAGATAAGTTCTTTATTAGCAACAATTAATTCCCATGCCCGTTTTTCTTTCTCCTTACTTTGAAAAGCAAGTTCTTTATTAGCAAGAATTAATTCTGATGCACGCTTTTCCTTCTCTTCATTCTGAAAAGCAAGTTCTTTATTGGCAATGCTTAATTCTGATGCACGTTTCTCTTTCTCTTCATTTTGAAACGCTAATTCCTTGTTAACATCAGAAAGATTAGTTTGTGCATTTTTTTGCGTAGTGATATCTCGTGCAATTTTCGAAATACCAATAATAATTCCCTCCTTATCCTTTAGAGGAGATGCGGTAATAGATACATAAAATTGTTCCCCTGATCTTCTGAGTCGCACAGTTTCATAATGGGCTATAGTTTCATTATTACTAATCCTATCCAGAATTTCTTTTTCCTTTTCAAGATATTCTTTAGGAATTATCAAGGAAATATTTTTACCAATAGCCTCTGCTGCTGTGTATCCAAACATTTTTTCACTGCCCTGATTCCAGCTTTTTATTACTCCATCCAATGATTTACTAATAATAGCATCATCCGACGATTCAACAATCGAAGCAAGATGTAAAAGAAACGCTTCTTCGTTTTTATCATCAATTACAGCAACGCCTTCATTTTCTGCATCGTTGCCATATAAAGTCTCTTTGTTGACAATTATTAACTCTTCCGGATTCTTATTAATCATATTATTCTTTAAAAAAATTAAAGCAAACTATGTTTTTTTTAATTTTAAGCACCAATGCAAAATTAAATTATCACTATTCTAAATGTTTTACATA
>Ga0206936_1212_pt1 | contig 14423 bp, 14 predicted proteins | sample Alteio_BWOrgHeat_14_FD_152922 | JGI IMG/M metagenome (GOLD analysis project Ga0206936, IMG submission 152922) | Enriched cells from forest soil in Barre Woods Harvard Forest LTER site, Petersham, Massachusetts, United States -... | ecosystem: Environmental > Terrestrial > Soil > Temperate forest >... | reverse complement strand
TGTTCGAATTGTATCATCAAGGTTACATAAAAATGAAGGATATTCCTGATAATTTAGAATTAACCCCCTCCTTTAAAACACAAATTAAAGCAATAAAAGAAAACAAATTAATCATTGATAAAAAAGGTATTTCCGATTTCCTGAATACCCTTCATTACCCAATTTATTTCCTCGATTTTGAAACCTTTATGCCCGCAATTCCTATATATGACGGCTCGCATCCTTATGAACACATACCTTTTCAATATTCATTGCATTATAGAGAAACAAAAGACAGCGAGTTAATTCATAAAGAGTTTTTGGCTGATGCAGGTTTAGATCCTCGTAAAGTTTTTACCGAAAATTTGTTGGCTGATACCAAAGGGAAAGGTGATATCCTGGTCTATAATAAGGACTTTGAAAAGAAGATTATGAAAGACCTTTCCTTTGATTTTCCGCAATACCGGAATGATTTCAAAGAACGGATTTCACGCATAAAAGACCTCGCCATTCCATTCAGTAAAAAGTATTATTATGCACCCGAAATGAAGGGTTCCTATTCATTAAAAGCGGTGCTGCCGGCATTAGTCCCTGATCTTAAATATGATGAGTTGAATATTAAAGATGGTAACACGGCAAGCCTCACCTTTGAAAGCCTTCAGACAGAATCCGACCTCTTAAAGATAGCCGATTCGCGGGATAATTTACTGGCTTATTGCAAAGTTGATACCCTTGCAATGGTTAGGATACTGGAAATACTGGAAAAGATTTAGTTTTGTGATTTTCATCATCGTTTTATCGCATTCCCTGAAAAGGGGAAATGGGATATAACGATTAATGACTTTTATCTTGATAGCTATATTTCTAATTAATCCTTAAAAGGCATTTTATTGACTCAGGTCAGATGGTAATCTGACAATATGCAAATCGCACATATCGAATTCACAAACTGTTTATCATCCCAAACAATTAATTTTATATAGGATCGTACCAATTTAATTGAAGATAGTACAATATTCATTGCATGCGGTACAAAATCCATTGCATGCGGTACAAAATCCATTGCATTTAGTACAAAATCCATTGGATATAGAGCAAAATTCATTGGATATAGAACAAAATCCATTGGATATAGAACAAAATCCATTGGATATAAGACAAAATCCATTGGATGTAAGACAAAATTCATTGGACATAAGACTAAATCCATTGGGTGTAAGACTAAATCCATTGGATGTAAGACTAAATCCATTGGATATAAGACTAAATTCATTGAATTTGTCTATATATTATTTGAATATCTCGACTCATAATTTGAGCTTTTCAACAAATTATCAAGATTTAATGACAATAAATCATCAAAAAATATCACTTTAGTTCAATTTTCACAAAATTTAGCGCGGTTTTGTCGATTTTCTAGAAAATTAATCTGAAATCTCAAAATATGTCGAAAATCATCAAAAAGTGGTCATTTTAACTAAAATCAAAAAGAATGTGATTTTTATGAAAACAGGCAAAAAGATAAGAATTGACAAACAATATGGATATTATGCATCGAAAGTTTGTGAAGCCTAAAGAGTTTAAAGTTCCAACAAAACCTTAGACTTTAGACCTTAAACCTTAAACTAATAGTATCTTTGCCCGATGAATGAAAAATCACAAGCATTTGAGCGCTTGCTCAAGATAATGGATGAACTCAGGGAGCAATGTCCCTGGGATAAGAAACAAACGATGGAAAGTCTGCGTCATCTCACCATTGAAGAGACTTATGAACTCACGGATTCCATCATTGAAAATCAACCTGATAAGATAAAAAAAGAACTTGGCGATTTGTTGTTGCACATTGTTTTTTATGCCCGTATAGCTTCCGAAACTGATTTGTTTGATATCAAGGATGTCATTGATTCCTTGTGCGAAAAACTGATTCATCGTCACCCTCATATTTATGGTGATGTGAAAGTTACCAGCGATGAAGATGTGAAAAAGAACTGGGAGCAATTAAAGTTGAAGGAAGGCAATACATCTGTGCTGGCAGGTGTTTCAAAGTCTATTCCTGCCATGATAAAAGCGATGCGAATTCAGGAAAAAGCGCGTGCTGCTGGTTTTGATTGGGAAAATAAAACACAGGTTTGGGAAAAAGTCATGGAAGAATTGCAGGAGTTTAAAGATGAAACAACAAAAGAAAATCAGGATAGAAAAAGAATTGAAGATGAATTCGGTGATTTGATTTTTGCTTTGATAAATTATTCACGATTCATTGATGTAAACCCTGAAGAAGCTTTGGAAAGAACGAATCTTCGTTTTATTCATCGCTTTAAATACCTGGAAGAAAAGGCAAAGGAAAATGGTCAGGAATTAACCAAAATGACTTTGGAAGAAATGGATGTATATTGGAATGAAGCCAAGAAATTAGAGAAGGAATAATTGAATGACTTTTGTTTTATTTACACTTTTAAATATACAATGCGATTTACAATCAGGTAGTTTGTCATTCCGACGAAGGAGGAATCTCTTTAATTATACAAAGAGATTCCTCCTTCGTCGGAATGACAATATGTTCATTGGTAATTGCAAACGAACATTCATTAATAATAACTGATTATGAAAAAACATTTACTGAATTTTATTCTTGTTTGCCTGCTATTAAATCTTAATCAATCCTCTAACGGACAAACAACTTCAGATTCTGTAAAAGTATCATTCAACAAACAATATTTCACCTCCTATTTAAAAGATACAAGAGATATTATATTTTCACCTTTGCATTGGAGCGCAACACAATGGGAGGTTGGTTCTTTAGTCGTGTTATCAGATGTTTTACTCTCTACTCAGGACCTGAAAATAAGAAACTTTGCGCTGCAAAACAGAAGTCATTTCTCTGATAATTTTTCAAAATATGTTTGTGAACCATGGGGAAGCGGCGAATATTCAATGGCTACGATGGCATTGTTTTATTTTGGTGGATTAATTTATAAAAATGACAGGTGTAAGAAGACAGCTTTGCTGGGAGCAAAGGCACTTCTGATAACAGGAGGAGCAGTAGAGGTGCCTAAATTTCTCTTTCAGCGACATAGACCGTATATTGATAACATACCGTATCAATATAATTTCGATGGTCCAACATTAAAGATTCGTGACAACTCTTTTCCCTCGGGTCATGCAACTTCTTCCTTCGCCATAGCAGCCATTGTCGCATCTGAATATAAAGAGAAACCCGTTGTTGTAATCATTGCTTATGCACTTGCAACCCTTTGCGGATTATCAAGAATAAATGATGATGAACATTGGGCATCAGATGTTGTTGGAGGCGCCGCTTTCGGGTGGGCGATGGGCAAATTAATCTATAATAAAAACAATTGGGGAGTAAAACAATATCATAAACCTGTAATCTAAAATAATATGAAAATAGTTTTAATCGGTTCAGGAAATGTAGCTACACATCTTGGAAAGGCTTTTCAGGATTGTGGTCATGAAATCCTGCAGGTGTATAGTCGTTTAGGTACTAATGCAAAGGCTTTGGCAACTATATTGAAGTGTGATGCCACCTATGAAATAAAGGATATTAACACCAAAGCTGATGTCTATTTTATCGCCTTGAAAGATGATGCTATCGAGACATTTGTCAAAAAAATTAACTTTTCCGGCAAGGTTATCATCCATACTTCTGCAAGTCTTCCGATGGATATTCTGAAAGCTTCTTCAAAGGATTTCGGCGTCTTTTATCCCTTGCAATCATTCACTAAAAACAGAAAAATTAATCTGAAAGATGTTCCGGTTTTTATTGAAGCAAATAATAGCAAGAGTAAAAAAGTTTTACTTGAACTTGCAAAATGTATCTCTGATAAAGTATCTGAGATAACTTTTGACCAACGCTTAACATTACATGTGGCTGCGGTGTTTGCAAACAACTTTACAAATCATCTTTATAAAATAGCTGGTGATATTCTTAAAACTTCAGGGCTTTCTTTTGATGTATTAAAACCATTAATTAAAGAAACTGCGGATAGAGTGATGACAACTGATCCATCAAAAGTTCAAACCGGTCCGGCACAACGGAAAGATCATAAAACAATCAAAAAACATCTCGAACTTTTGAAGAATTTTCATGCATACAATAATATATATTCTATCTTTTCACAAAGTATAGAACGTCAAAGCAAGTGATTGTTTTATTAATTTTGCTTTAATGAAATCACTAATTCCCATCAACAACATAAATTTATGCTGACAATAATCAGACTGATAAGACTTCCGAATCTCTTCATCATAGCCCTTACTATGTATCTGACTCGTTATTGTTTATTGATTGAGTACGATATTCAAACTTCTAAATTTACTCAGATTCCCTTAACATTAAGCGACTTTGGCTTTGGATTACTTGTTCTTTCCGTTGTGTTTATCGCAGCTGCCGGATATATTATAAATGATTATTTTGATACTAGAATAGATGCCATAAATAAACCCGAAAAATTGATAGTAGGAGTGAAGGTAACCCGAAGACAAGCGATGCTTTTTCACACTGTTCTTAATGTTCTTGGTGTTGCAATAGGTTTTTATTTAGCATGGCAGATAAATAAAATTGTTATCGGTTGGGTTAATGTAATAACCGTTATATTATTATGGTATTATTCAAGATATTTCAAGAAGAAATTCATAATTGGTAATGTTGTAGTTGCCCTATTATCAGGCATGATTCCCATTGTAGTCGCATTATTTGAACCTGAAATTTACAAACAGCTTTATTATTTTATTTTCGGATATGCAGCCTTCGCTTTTGTCATTTCATTGATAAGAGAAATCATCAAAGACCTCGAAGATATGGAAGGAGACATCACTGAAAACTGTAAAACAATTCCAATAGTTTCAGGAGTCAGAACTACAAAAACGGTTATCATTATTTTAATAGCATTAGTAATTGCGATGATAGGATTTCTCTTTAATAATAAGGCAATACCTGAGTTCTCATCAAACAAAATATTCATTCTTTATTCAGTAATAGCTATTCAAATTCCCTTAATGATTTTACTGTATCTGACTTATAAAGCAACATCAAAAAATAATTATCATCTGATGAGTACCCTCACCAAAATCATTATGCTTACAGGGGTTCTGTCAATGTTAGTGTTTTATTATTTTCCACAAACTCATTAACCACCACCACTTTCGTGAATAAATTTATCCCCTCTCAAAAGATTATCCTTGCATCTAAATCTCCAAGAAGACAACAATTGTTGAAAGATTTAGGTTGGTCATTCACCATTCTAACCAAAGATATCGATGAAAGTTTCCCTCCTCATCTTCATCGCCAGGAAGTCGCTTTGTATCTATGCGAACATAAGGCAAATGCCTTTAAAGACGAGTTGATTGATAATACAATAGTCATTACTGCTGATACAATTGTTTGTCTTGACGATATGATTATAAATAAGCCTGATGATGCCGAAGATGCCAAAAGAATGCTTCGTCTTTTATCAGGAAGAAAGCACGATGTCTTTACAGGAGTTTGTATCAGCAGCAAAGAAAAATCAAAATCCTTTTATATAATGAGCAGTGTTTATTTCAAAACATTATCCGATGATGAAATTGATTATTACATCACCAATTATAAACCCTTTGATAAAGCCGGAGCATACGGAATTCAAGAATGGATCGGCTTTATAGGGATAGAAAAAATTGAAGGCTCCTATTTTAATGTCATGGGTTTACCGATAAAAGAACTTTACGAAACGGTAATGAATTTCTAAATCATTTTCTCCCTGGAATAACTCAAAATTATACCAATGCGAAAAGCATACATTCAAATGCACGTTGCAATTTTCCTATGGGGATTCACAGGAGTACTGGGGCGTTTGATAACATTAACTGAATGGGTTTTAGTTTGGTACAGATTAATATTAACCATCCTGAGTCTGCTGATAATTCATCTTTTCACCAAACAAATAAAACGCCTTCCCTTGAAACAAACCTTAAAAATAGGCGGTGTAGGAGTGATAGTAATTTTACATTGGCTGACATTTTACGGAGCAATAAAAAACTGCAATGTCACCATCACCTTATGCTGCCTGTCTTCCATCGCTTTTTTCACCTCATTAATGGAACCCATCTTTCATCGAAAGAAAATTGATTGGATGGAAGTATTGTTCGGAATCGCTGCAATAGCAGGCATCTACACTATCTATCAAGTGCAGGTAGGTTTCGGATATGGAATTATTTTAGGAATAATAAGTGCATTTCTAAGCGCCTTATTCTCAGTTTTAAATAAGAAAATAGTAGTAGATTTTAATCCAGAAAGCGTGGTATTCTATGAACTCACCGGAGGCTGGATATTCCTCACCTTAATCTTCCCGATTTATCTTTATTTCAAATCCGATGCAGTATTAATTCCCGATACATCCAACTGGATTTACATAAGCATTCTCAGTTTTTTCTGCACCACACTTGCTTTTACAATATCATTAAGAGCACTAACAAAAATATCCGCATTCACCATGAATCTCTCCCTAAATCTTGAACCGATTTATGGCGTCATCCTTGCCTTTGCAATCTTCAAAGAAAACAAATCATTGGAAAATGGTTTCTATTTCGGAGCAGCAATGATAGTATTAATGGTAATTTTCCATGCCCTTTATCAATACCGGCAAAGAAAAAGAACTATCACACCAATTATCTGAGTACCTGTTTCAAATTACATTTTATCATCCGCACTCGGACCATACATTCCAGGAATAGGAATATCTAAAAGGCGGAGATAAACCCCCAGTTGTGCCCTGTGGTGAATAAAATGATTGAAAGCCATCGTCCGAATAACAACTTTTTTCGGCATCGTAAAATAAATCTGCTCGCCATTTTGCAATGTCCATGATTTAGCCAAGTCCTCATCCGAAACTGTTTCTAAAGCTGCTAAAGCTTCAGCAACATTCTTATCAAAATGACCAACTAATTCTTCGGCACTTTTAAATTTTGGCGATGGAGTATATCCATCTGCAAAATTTAATCCTGGTTTAGTAACCGTATTCGTAATCCAGTTTGGCAGTTCGGCAACATGCTGCGCCAATCTTTCAATCGTCATGGATTTTTCGTGCGGTTTCCATGTTAAATTATCCACAGGAACTCTCGAAAGCAACTTTCTGGTTGGTTCTGTTTCACTTTTTAATTCTGCTATAAAGGCTTTTGATAATGACATAATGTTTTTTAATTATTTAGTTAGGATGCAAATTTAGATAAAACGATTTGATTTTTTATTTTTATTAAATCGGGTCAAATTCGGAGGGAAATAGATGAGATAAGGAGAATTCTACATTGTATAAGGAGAAATCTGTTGTCCAAAAGGACAAATTTACTTTGTAAAAGGAGAAATCTACTTGTCAAAAGGACAAATCTACTTCGTAAAAGGAGAAATTTACTTGCCAAAAGGACAAATCTACTTGTCAAAAGGAGAAATCTACTTTGGTTGGGGAACTTTAATTATGTTGGTATGTGATTGATTATTAGTGTATTTATGAAAATTGAGTGTCAGGAGGTGAGGTTATGTAGATTTTTTAAGGGTAAATTGGATGGGGGTGAAACGATTGATTGAGGTGAGAGAAATTCGGAGAAGTGAACCTTGCAGACTAGCCCCGATAGATACCATTTTTTCCTGCCTGAAATGAACTTTGAATTAAGAGATGATGTTTCGGCAGGAAAAATGGTGATAGCGGGACTGAACTTGCCAGCGAGAGGTGAATTTCCGCTTCAAATATTTTTATTAATAACTGATTAATTGAAGGAGTTGCTTCTCAAATCTCCCTTTAGGCAGGAAATTCCATTCCAAATCATGCGACATTGGCACGGGAGTATCCAAACTTGCAGACCGAATAACGGGTGCATCTAAATAAGCAAAACAATTTTCAGCAATCGATGCGGCAATTTCACCGCCAAAGCCGCCCGTTAAACAATCTTCATGTAAAATAATTGCTCTTCCAGTCTTTTTAACGGAAGCAAACACCGCATCTTTATCCCAAGGCAATAGAGTCCTTAAATCAATCAGATCTGCTGAGATAGAAGGGTTATTTTTCAGGGTTTCCAATGCCCAATGAACCCCGAAACCATATGTAATTATAGATACATCATTGCCTTCTTTAAGTAGTTTCGCCTTTCCTATTTCAAGAGTATAGTAATCATCAAAAACTTCCTCAGAAATGCTGCGATAAAGGGCTTTATGCTCAAAAAACATTACCGGATTTGGGTCTTCAATAGCGGCTAATAACAAACCTTTTGCATCTGAAGGAAAAGCAGGATAAACAACTTTAAGACCAGGAGTGTGCGTAAACCAAGCCTCATTAGATTGAGAATGAAAAGGACCAGCTCCAACACCAGCCCCCGTCGGCATTCGAACAACAACATCTACATTTTGACCCCATCGATAATGGGTTTTTGCGAGATTATTGATTATTTGATTGAATCCACAGGTAACAAAATCGGCAAATTGCATTTCGATTATGGATTTATAACCATTAATGGACAAACCTAAGCCAGCACCAAGAATAGCAGACTCACATAATGGTGTATTGCGGATTCTTTCATGCCCAAATTCATCTAAAAAACCTTGAGTAGCCTTAAAGACACCGCCATATTCAGCAATATCCTGACCCATGATGATGAGATTATCAAACTTTTGCATTGCTTGTCGCATTGCATCGGAGATTGCATCAAGAAGACGTTTATCGGTTCTATTATTGCTATTTGGAGAAGCAATTATTGATGGAGATGGAGCATAAATGTCTGATAATTCAATATTTGTATCTGCTTTGACATCTTCTTCCGAGAAAGAAATTTTTATTGCTTCCTCGATTTCATCTTTTATTTCTTTTTTAATAGAATTAATGGATGAATCGGTGAGGATTCCTTCTTCTAAAAGAAACTGTTCGTAGTTTTGGATAGGGTCTTTCTTAGCCCATTCTTCAAATAATTCCTGAGGAATATATTTAGTTCCGGATGCTTCTTCATGCCCTCTCATCCTGAAAGTAATACATTCGAGCATAATTGGTCTTGGGTTTTCTCTGACAGATTTAGTGAGTTTAAGCATTGTATTATAAACCTCCAAGAGATTATTACCATCAACTTTTACACCTTCGATTCCATAACCAGCACATTTATCTATGAATTGTTTGAATTTAAATTGTTCATTTGAAGGAGTTGAAAGTCCGTAACCGTTGTTTTCAATTACAAATATAACTGGTAAATTCCAAACTGCTGCAACATTGATGGATTCATGAAAATCACCTTCACTAGATCCTCCATCACCTGAAAAAACAACGGTAACTTTTTTATCTTTTTTTAGAAGATTGGCTAATGCGATTCCATCCGCAATGCCCATTTGTGGACCTAGGTGAGAAATCATACCTATAACATGGTAATCCTGAGTTCCTAAATGAAATGAACGATCTCTTCCTTTAGTAAAGCCATTCGCTTTTCCTTGAAATTGTGAAAATAATCTGGTTAAAGGTATGTTCTTTGAAGTAAATACCCCTAAATTTCGATGCATAGGTAAGATATATTCATCATTATGTAATGCATTTGTGACTCCTACGGATATTGCTTCTTGTCCTATCCCTGAAAACCATTTTGATATTTTCCCTTGCCTTAATAGAACCAGCATCTTTTCCTCAATCATTCGAGGCTTAAGAAGGTTTTTATATAAATCGGCTAAGACTGAAGGAGAAAGTTTACCTTTATTAAATTTCATTTATGTTTTATTTAACAGTATTTGGCAAAATTATTGAAAATTAAGTTGTAATTTTGCATAAAAGAAAAAGAAATGAATACCCAGTTAATCATAATAATTGTTTTATTTATAGGGGCGACTGTGTATTTAATCAGAAGAACCTATAAAAGCATTCATTCCAAAGATTGTGCAGGTGGGTGTGGTTGCAACGCCGTAACAAAGGAAGAAACCAAGAAATCAAAGGTCATATAAAAGAAAAAGCCCCGAATTATCGAGGCTCTTCTTAAGGGTAAATTTGGAGAAAGGATAATTATCCTATTTCTTCTTTCCGCCTTTCTTAGCTGCAGAATCTCTTGCAGCTTGAGCTTTTGCAGTGTCAGCAGCAGCTTTAGCTTTAGCAATTGAATCCTGAGTGGCAGCTTCTTTTGCAGCTTTAGAAGCAGCATCAGCAGCAGCAGCTGAATCAGCTTTTGCTTTTTCAGCAGCAGCTTTTTCTTCAGCACTAGGACCACAAGCGTAGAATGATAACATTCCACCCAATAACATTAATGATAATACTTTTTTCATTTTTTTGATTTAATATTTAATTGTTTTTAAAATGCGCCGCAAAGGTATATTATTTTTTCTTAATGCAAACAAATATTTGATAATTTATTTTTATACATTAATATAAATATAAAAGAAAGGCAGCAAAATCTTCCTTTTATTATATGATTTTCAACTTATTTCGCACCGGGTTTTTTCGCACCAACTTTAGGACCTCCTCCGGCAGGTTGAGCTGGCTGGGTTGTAGGTGTGTTATCAGTTTTAGGTGCTGGTTTTGTTGCAGTGGTGTTATGATTTGCACCTGCCATTTTAGCATCTTCTGCCTTTACAATTGAATCTTTCATTGCATTTATTTTGTTTACAGAATCCAGCGTAGCAGCTTTTGCAACTCCGGCTAATGAATCTGCTTTTGCCTTTTCTGCCTTTTCAGCAGCTTCTTTGTCTGCCGCACTTGGACCACAAGCATAAAACGCAAACATTCCAGCGAGAATAACTAACGATACTATTTTTTTCATTTTTAATAATTTAATTGGTTTCATTTATTTTTAATCAAGGGCGCAAATATAGAATTAATATCTCATATAATACATATTGTGTAAATTTAATTTCGGAGATTGCGAATTTTAACGTATATTTGCGCCGTTAAATATAGTAACTCAAAATTAATTTAAATAATAAAAAAGAAAATGAAGAAACAAATTTTAGTAATTGGCATGTTTGTACTGATAGCCGGTACATTTTTTTTGGCTGGATGTAGTAAATCAGATACAACTCCGCCAGTAATAACATTAAAAGGCTCAAACCCTATGAGTATTAGTTTGAATAGTACCTTTGTTGATCCCGGATCTACTGCAAATGATAACAAAGACGGTGATATTTCCAGCAAAGTATCGGTTTCTGGAACTGTTAGCAATAATGTGAAAGGATCTTACACACTTACCTACTCAGTTACTGATGCTGCCGGAAATGTTGGAACTGCTACAAGAACAGTAAATGTTGTCAATGACGCTGAATTTCTTCAAGGTGCTTATGTAAATGCTGTTGATTCATGTTTCAGCCCAAATACAGTATCAACATTTGATGCTCAAATTAACACTTCAAATACAGTAAATAACAGTTTTACCATAAATGGATTTGGTGCTTATGGTACAAGTGTTAATATTGCTGCTACGCTTGATGGTACTCATACAATAATTTCTTTTTTAGGTTCTCAACCTCTTGGAACGGGAGCAACTTTGATTAATGCTAATGGAAATGTTACCAGTCATTCATCTCCTACTACAATATATGTAAATTATACTTGGACAGATGGAACTAATACTCAAAACTGCCATACTTGGTATAATAAGTAGAAATTAACATTATAATATTATAAGAAAGGCGCTCATTTGGGCGCCTTTCTTATTTTATATGAGTACTGAAACTCTTAATACAGGCTTGAAACTCCGGCAACCATCGTTACAACTATCCGTTGGGGAATTCCTGCTACTATATTAATAGGAGTAATATTATCTTCAAATCCAATAAGTTTAATAATTAAATAGGTTTTCCCTTTTACGGTGGTTTTCAAAATCAACATACCATCCAAATCTGCTGTACCTTTTACACCTTTTGTGGTAGGTTTTTTCCTTTTTGTGAGCAGCAATCCTATTCTTCCCGATGCCCCTGCACCCGATTTGTCGCCGGGTAGTTTTATTATTGCCTCTATTTCTGTAACCTCTTTTCGTGTTTCAAAACTACTCCCAAATGAGCGCATTTTATTACGGATTTGAGTATCTTTCATATGCCTGAAATAATGTTTTACCTGAATTCCAACATCATCGGCAGTGATTTTTGCTGCCTTAACAACCTTCTGAACAGCGATTTCTTTATCAGTAATCAAAGATTGAGCAACACTTTTATCATTCAGCAAACCTTGATATATATTTCTCAAGCCCAAAACAGTAGCAGCCGTAAATGCAATATTCACCACATATCCGCCCGAAATCATCTTTAAATCCCCATTAATTATCTTTTCTGCTGCCGATAAATATGTCTTTTCAGAATCCATTTTTGGTTGTTTGCCGCTTTTCTCATTCATTCCAAAAATCGCCCGGACTGACTTTGGATTGCCTCCAACCCTGATTTTAACATTTTCATTCATCTCCACAAAATAGGCGGAACATGCTGTTTTCAAATCTTTTCCGGCACTAACATTCTTTTTAACTAATACTCCATCAGCAGCAATTGCACCTTGCCGAGATATCACTGCATTTATTAAAGCAGTATATTGAAGCCCCATTGCAGTCACCGTTCCTGCTTCCAGGATGGGTGTGAGTAAATTCTGAGCCATTGCTTTCGAAAGAGAAATAAGCACTTTACTTTCGCTTGTTAATGTTTTTTTCTTTTGACTCATTATATGTGTAGTTAATTGATTTAAAATTATATCTGATTACTTATAGGTTGATATCGCTTCTGTTTTTCCTTAAATAAATGACTGTTCGATTGTGCAGATACGACAATTCAGAGCTCCAAATTGTCGTTTCTCCATGAATAAACGACAATTCAGAGCTAAAATATGTCGCATGTTCATAGAGATGTGGCAGTTTGGAGGTAAAATATGTCGCCAATTCATGGAGATACGACAGTTTAGAGCTAAAATATGTCGCCAAATCATGGATAAACGACAATTTGGAGCTCTGAATTGTCGTTTATGCATCGCCATTTGACCATAATTTTCAGGATTTTGGTTAGATAAAACAGTTATTATAGGTGTATAAGTCACCAACTTAAGTTGTCCGGTCATTCTATTTGTGATTGCTTTCTAAGTCTGATGTTTATATCTTATACCTGCAACTTAACAGGGAAACATCATCGGTAAAAGGTCTGAAATCGCTATGATTTTTTAAGATATTTATCAGATTACTGTGAAGCGTTTGCAAAGATTTAGTGCCTGAATGTGCTATCATATAATTGTTGATGCCCTCCATTCCGAATTGCTCCTCTTTCCTGTTTTCAGCCTCCACAGCGCCATCGGTATAGCATAAAATGGTTGATTGATTTTTGAGCTGCAAATATCCGATACTTAAAAAGGGCAAAGGCTCAAACATTCCGAGCCCGGTAGTGCCTGTAATTAATTGTTCACATTCATTGTTATTACAAACAATTGGAGGCGGATGACCCGCATTTACGTATGTCAGGACGTGGGTTTCAGTATTTATTATGCCAATAAATAAACTGATGTGTTTCTCGCCATTAGCAATCTCCATCACAGTAGAATTTAAATCGCTTACAAGTTTATGAAGAGTGCTGAAATGCTTGATAAGCGCATGAAGATTTGCCTGAAAATTGGACATCAAAAGTGCCGCAGATACACCCTTACCCGATATATCGGCAACGCAGAATAAGAGTTCCTTATCATTGAGCATAAAATAATCGTAATAATCTCCACCGACCTCATGATGAGGGAGATAGGAAGCGAATATTTCAAAAGATTGATGTTCGGGAAATGCCTTCGGAAACAACATGGTTTGCATCTTGGCAGCGAGCTCCATTTCCTTTCTCACACCTGCTTGACGAAGTTGTTCCTTTGCAAATCGCTTGTTTTCATGTGCAACAATAATGATATTTGTTATCAATTGGATGAACGGCAACACATCATCATTATAATTGAGGTCCTTGTTCTGATAATCGCCTATCAAAACATAAGCAAGCGCATGTTGCTTGTGAAAAACGGGCAGGATTGTAGAAAATTCATTTAACAATTTATCTTTCGGCGATATATCTCTGGGGTATTTGATTTCAGAAAAAACATTGATAACATCAATCTCTTTCAGCTCAGGATTCGCACCATAAAACAACGAACATCTCCACGTATGAATATTTCCATGGTCGGAGGTATGTCTTGTAAATAAAAGCAATTTACCAATCTTTAACTCATCCTTTAAAAAATGTTCGTAGATAGATAAAAGCTCCTCTGTTTTTACATTCTGATTAATGGATTGGGTAATCTCGAGAACAGCATTCAACTGCAGTTCGCGGAGATATAATTCAGCAATTATCTTATTTGAAAGCAGTAAATCCCTTGTAACTTCCTCTTCACTTGCCATAATTTGAAGGTTGATTTTTTAATCTAAGGGTTGAAATTAAGAAAAGAAAACGAAATGAACTAATAAATACAGGATTTATCCCTCAAGATAAATTATTTATTCAAATT
>Ga0206936_1211_pt1 | contig 14494 bp, 9 predicted proteins | sample Alteio_BWOrgHeat_14_FD_152922 | JGI IMG/M metagenome (GOLD analysis project Ga0206936, IMG submission 152922) | Enriched cells from forest soil in Barre Woods Harvard Forest LTER site, Petersham, Massachusetts, United States -... | ecosystem: Environmental > Terrestrial > Soil > Temperate forest > O... | reverse complement strand
TATTAATGATGGAAGCAATGACAATTCATTAGCAATTATTAAGGAATTAGCTCAAAATAACCGTTCTGTAAAATACATTGATTTTAGTCGAAATTTTGGTCATCAGGTTGCTGTAACATCAGGTATAGATATTTGCAGAGGAAATTACACTGTAATTATTGATGCCGATCTTCAAGATCCTCCAGAATTAATCATTGACCTTTACAATAAAATGAAAGAAGGTTATAATGTTGTTTATGCCAGAAGAAAAATGCGGAAAGGAGAATCCTTTTTAAAGAAGTTTACTGCAAAAGTGTTTTATCGTTTGATGGACAGGATAACAACCATCCCTATTCCTCCCGATACAGGAGATTTTAGAATAATAGACCGCAAAATAATTAATGTTTTAAAGAAAATGCCTGAACAACAAAAATACCTTCGCGGACAAATTGCATGGGCTGGATTTAAACAAATTGCCATTGAATATGACAGGGATGAACGGTATGCCGGTGATACTGGCTACACTTATTCAAAGATGCTTCGCTTTGCATTAGATGGAATCACTTCCTTTTCTAATTTTCCTCTCAAATTTGCAACGATGACGGGCTTCATCGTTTCGGGAATTTCTTTTATCCTGATACTTTATTCATTATATGTAAAGTTAATTAAAAATGATACGGTACAAGGATGGACATCGTTAATGCTAGTTGTTTTATTTCTTGGTGGGATACAGTTATTAAGCATAGGCATCATTGGAGAATATATTGGCAGAATAAGTTCTAATATTCGCAATCGTCCTTTATATATTATCAATGATACAAATATTGAAGAAATTAAAAATGAATTTCCAGAATAAACAATATGAAAAAACTTTCTATTATTATCCCTGCGTATAACGAAGCCAGAACAATTCATCTTATTTTAGATAAGGTAAGAGAAGTAAAACTTAACTTTAATATTGAAAAGGAAATAATCATAGTTAATGATTGCTCAAGCGACAATACTAAACAAGTCATTGAAGATTATATATCAAAGAACAATGCTCATGATATCAGATTGCATAAACATGAAGTAAATCAAGGCAAGGGTGCGGCAATTCACAATGGAATTAAACTAGCAACTGGTGATTTTGTTATTGTACAGGATGCTGATTTGGAATATGATCCTAATGAATATAATATTTTATTAAAGCCTATAATAGATGGTTTTGCTGATGTTGTTTACGGCTCAAGGTTTATGGGAGGAAAGCCTCACAGAGTACTTTTCTTCTGGCATACAATAGGGAACAAGATTTTAACAATGCTTTCCAATATGCTTACGAATCTTAACCTGACTGATATGGAAACGTGCTATAAGGTCTTTCGGGCTGATTATATCAAACAATTAGATTTAAAAGAAAAGCGATTTGGTTTTGAACCAGAAGTAACTGCAAAAATATCAAGAGTTCATAATGTGAGAATATATGAAGTAGGTATTTCATATTACGGCAGAACTTATGAAGAAGGAAAAAAGATTGGCTGGAAAGATGGATTCAGAGCAATCTATTGTATTCTGAAATATAATATTTTCAATAAATAGTTTATTTTATCTTTAAAATTGATTGTGCAATTAATTTAAATTGACAACTATTTTAGATGGAAATTAATGATTTTAAAAAAAGTGGTGTCCATAATATCTTAAACTGGATAATTCCATTAATAACTTGTATAATTGGTTTGCATTTTACAATAATAGGAATTTGCCAGTATGATCTTTCTAAGATACCAGGAGATTTAGGTGATGCGAGATTTAATATGTACATTCTTGAACATGGTTATTTATATATTAATCATATAGACCATACTTTTTGGAACGCTCCTTTTATGTATCCGTTTCAGAATGTAATTGCTTTATCAGATAATTTATTAGGATCCATGCCAATATATGCTCTTTTCCGTTTTTTATCATTTGATAGAGAAACATCATTTCAACTTTGGTTTATAGTAATCTGTATTTTAAATTTTTTCGTCTCATTTTATACAATAAAAAAACTAACCAATAATTCAATTATCGCTTCAATAGGAGGATACTTATTTGCTTTTTCCATTTTTTTATTCTGTCAGTTTAATCATGCACAGGTATTTCCCAGATTTATTTCTCCATTAGTTATTTATTGGATAATTAAATATTTCAAGAAGTTTCAATTGAAATTTATATTACTAATAACATTAGGAATCGTTTTTCAATTTTACTGCGCAATGTATCTAGGCTTTATACTTTTAATAGTTATAATGCCCATGTTCATCATTTTTTTTATTTCAAATTTCTCAAATGCATTAATTTTTGAATTCTTTAAAAGGAGCAATTTATTAAAGATCTTTCTAATATTTATTTCTGGGTTAATAATGCTATTACCACTTATCAACCATTATTTAAACATATTTAAAATTATTGGTCCTCGAAATTTTAATAACGTCTTATTAACGGTTCCTATTTTGAGTTCATATTTCTTTTCTTCTAATGCTTCTCTCCTATGGCATTTTTTGTCTTATCATGGAATACGAGATAATTGCGCATGGTGGGATCAGGAATTATTTATAGGAGCATTACCATGGTTAGCATTTATTTCAACCCTTATCCTTTTCGCAAAAAAACGATTTATGATCGAAAATAAAAAACTAACATTAATAACACTTACTCTCATAACCTGCATTTTATTAACTATTCGTTTCGGAGATTTTACACTGTTTAAGTTTGTATTTAAAATACCCGGATTTTCGGCTATTGGAACTGTACCAAGGATAATGAATGTTTTTTTATTTTTATTTTCCTTGCTTCTATCTTTATTGCTTAATTATATCATTAAAAAGAATAGAAACTTCTGGTTTTCCTTAATACTCCTTTTTATCATTATCGACAATCTTTCAATTCCTTCGAAGGCAGGTGCGTTTAATAAAGAAGAATCACAGGAAAGATTGGAACCAATTGTTTTGCAGCTGGATTCTGTAAACTGGAATGGCAAAAATGCTTTTGCATATATGCCAAAGCAACATAATGAAAATGATTTTAAAATTCAATTAGATGGAATGCTTGCCAGCCAGTTAGCGCATAAGCCATGTATAAATGGTTATTCGTCAACTTCTCCAAAAGGATTTGATGAATTTTGGAGCGAATATAATGAGCACGGTCTTTATTATTGGCTTGATTTAAATCACATTGATCATTCTTCGATTTTATTAATTCATTAGTTTTATCGAAGCATTTCTTTTATCCTATTAAAACTTGATATAATAGCAATAATAATAAAAGGTAAAAGCCAAATAACTCTACCCTCATATCTATTTACAACACCTGAAAAAGTAGAACAAGTAAAAGCATTAATTATTGTCCCCAAAACAATAAAAAATGTAAATAACCTTAAATTTAATCGAATTTTTCTTCTAATACTTTTGATAGTAAAAAATAAAAGGCAAATAAGTATCGAAAGTAAAACAATAATATTCTGAACTCTACTTAAACTTCTAAAGTAAAGTGTTTCATAAGCTTGGCTAGCAGTTATATATTGATTAAACTCATGCCTATAATGAATTTTTATTAAATCCTTAATTGGTGACCCATCCATCATAGGAATCAAATGTCCTATATCAAAAGTAATTAATTGATTAATAGAGTTTTTAATTACCGATTGTATTAAAAGCATCAAATATTTGGGAGTTGTAAGTATTTCATGAATTATTGGCGAGTATTCTTTATCCTTCTCAATCCAACAATCACCCCAATTACCCTCCCAACCTTTATTAATACATCCTCCTTCATATAATGGGCTTGAGTCTGTTGACCAGATGAATTTCGGTGCATCCATTGGAAATTTATCTTTAAATTTACAGAGGGGTATATTCTTTGAATTACAATTATCATCAAGGTAAGCACTAACGATTCCACTTTCAATCAATCTACCCATAAAAAAGATATTATTTGCTTTTGAGAGTTCAAATCCACTTTTATAATAATAATTAACAGAAGGTAAAATTAACCAGCCCGAAAAAATAATAAGAATTCCAGATAGAAAAATAGATAATTTTGGCAACAATTGTTTTCGTTCCTTTAATAACAATAGAATTATAAAAAATAAAATAGTAATACTTGCACTAGTAATTAAATTAGATGAATGCACCAAATTTGAAAATATAATCAGAAATGATAAATAAACCCTTTTGATTATTGATAATTCAATAGCAAAAAAGAATAATCCTATTGATAAAATTTCGATTGCTGTAAAAATATCAGGCATAATTTGACTTACATAATTTGGCAATCCTGTTGTTAAACTTAAAAATGTAATAGTAATAAATGTTTTCAGAAAGCTTTTATCGGATTTGAATAAATTTTGAAAACAAATTAAAACAAGAGAATTAACTATGAAAGATTGCATAAGTATTACATACCACAAACTTTCTGCTCCGCTTATTTTCCTGACAAATAGTCCATACATAATAGGTCTGTCAATTGGAACAAACTTACTAAAACCGGAAATTATGTAGGTTCCTGTGTCAGAATAAACAAGAGGGTATCCATTTAATATTGCCGGGTTGATTAATAAGAAAATACATGATACAAATAAAAGAAAATTAATGAAATAATTCTTATAGATGTTTGCTTTATTAAAAAAAAGATTCCGAATTAAAAGATTATCCCACATATTAGTTTATAAATCTTGTTTCTTATTGAAATTTAATGCTTTTTATATTTCCGCTACAGAAATCATTAATTGCAAAACATATTTGATTACCATTGTATGGAATAATTTTACAATTATTTGTACCTGCACCAAACCAGCCGGAAGAGAAAGTCCATAAATCAAAATCAATTATTCCATCGCCGTATATGTCAATCTTATATTCTATGGCAGGTTTATTATGCTGACTATATATTATAGTATTGGGCATTACATAACAATCTGTTGAATCATATTACCGGTAATTATATATTGTATTTTCCCCATAAAAGAAACAAAAATCAAAGGAAAAAAAGATTTTTTTTCATTGCACAAAACTAATCAATTAATACTTATAAAAAAATCTACTCCTACTTTATAAAAAGTTTAGTTTCTCATTTATTCAATAACAATTTTTTTAGTAATTGACTGACTTTTTGAAATAACCTGAACTTGATATACTCCTTTTGAATATTGAGACAAATCAAGAGCAAGATTATTTTCATAAAAATTATTTTTTGAAAATAATTTTCTTCCTATTGCATCAAAAACAAAAATGTTTTTGGGTTCGTTTGTTTGTTGATTAAATTTCAAAATAAAGTTCCCATTATTAGGATTTGGATAAATTTCTAACCCTGTATTGTCGTGTAAAGAATCTTTGGGGAGATTTTCCGCAAATCTAAAATGATTATTACCACTATAAACCTTATAGACAAGATCAAATCTCTGTGAATTAAGAATTGGACCGCCAGAATAATATGGCAAATTTGCTAAATCCAGAATCAAGTTTCCACTTCCATCCGTAAGCTTGTCATTTTCGTAAATTAGGGAACAATCAATGGAATTATATAATTTATAACGGTAATATGTAACTTCAGTTAATCCTGATATTATTACTAAATTTGTTGGTTGTGATATCAATCCAGCATCGGCGTCGCATGGAGGCCATACATTACAAGCATTGCAAATATCATAAATATCCGATCCTGATATCAAACTCCAGTTATACCAATTATCAGTTGTATTATGAATCCAACCCATTGCATGAGTTTGAGTTGCATTTACTAATTCAAAATTTAACACATTATTATTTGAGTTATTAGGATCAGGAGAACCAAATGGTGATGTTGTGATATTGGCAGGGCATGTTGTAGCACAATTCAAAGTAATACCTGTTGCGGCTACATCCCAAGGTGCATTACCGCTTGTTTGCAAATGATCATCAGGAGGTGAATATTGTTCACTTTCAAAATCTATATTTTGAAAGAAATTGCTTAATCCTTTAAATTCAGAATACAAACCTCCCCAATGTCTAAATTCCCACCAGTAATTAAAACCTGATCCTAATGCCCCACTAAATGCAGTAGACCACAAGGCATTATGAAATGCATGTCCATCAAATGATTTATCAATATAAGTTGAAGCAGAGCCCATTTCATCAATGATAAATGGTTTATTAAAATGTTGAATAAATGATTGTGTATTATTATACCTCCATACATCAGTAAATTTTAAATTATTATAATCATGAAGCATTGTAATATTAAATTCTGGAATGTTAATAAAATTATTTGGATCGGCAGTACTTGCTGATTTAATTAAATGTGAAAATCCCAACCCATTAATATAATCTGAAACATTAGTTAGCCATGTTTGCAATGTATTCCTCCCTGCACTTGAAAAATCAGTTCCCAACTGATAAGTTTCTTCAAAGTATGTTGAAACATTATCCATTTCCGTTAATAAAGTAATATAAGCAAGATGAGAAGAATATCCCCACCTGGAAAAAAAATAACGCAATTTTTGCTTATAATATTGAAATGCAGCTGGAATAAAGAAGAAATCAGCTGGTGAATTGACACCTAGTAAGGAGCTATTATTATATGGATTTGCTGGCGGATAGTCTAAAGGATTAATATGACGTGCCCATGGCTCATTTGGACTTAACCAAAAATCAAAACCTTTGTTCCAACCATAATAATTACATTGCCATTGAGTGGAAATTGGAATAATATTAAAGACGTTATGCAGCATCATTCTCATATCAATGTAATAATTTTTCGTTGCTGCCCATTCAAACAAATTATCCAGCTCCCAAGCTCTTGCCAATCTACTATCTGTAATTTGATCATTTATATCATTATTAGGTCTTGAAATTGGAGAATCATAATTTAAAAGTTGCTCCCATTCGTAATCAAAATTATAAGGGCATAATTCAAAAGTAAACATATTTGCTCCATTTTGGGTTGACTCATTTATCCATTGTTGTAAATTATACCTATATTCATACACGTTACTATTTGGATTGTAATATAAAGATGGATCGTCCATTTTTTCAGGTATCAAATCATCTGCAGGGGAAGGGTTTGGATAAGAATTCAATATAACTCCATCAGCATTACCGCTAGTTGATAAATTTTCACCTATAGGAAAAAAAGATTGTTGAGTTTCATGAAATCGCAAGTAATTATTTTGTCCGATTTCTAAATATCCAGGATTTGAAGATGCTATACAATTAAAATATAAATTATTTACCTGCAATTGAGTCGGAAATTGTGCTGAAGTAACAGTAATATTCACTGTCCATATCCCAAGTTCATCAGGAGCAAAACGAATACGCCAATTATAAGGAGTGGTGATTTCTTTCCAATGTCCATAAGGCAATGTTTCATTATTATAGGTAAATGTAGTTAAATTATCACCATTTAAATCAGTATATGATCTTTGATAATTTCTGTACCAAAAAGCATCTCTACTAGTGACAACGTTACTTGGTGAAGTAAAGGTTGCTGTTAAAGCAATGTAATCAGAAGTACCATTATCATTTCGTTCAATTATACTTGGGTCGCCATTAAATGGATTTATTTGGGCTAAGTTTGTATTAGTTGTGAAATTATTATTAGTAAGATAATTATTAATTGCATCATTATAATATTGAGGTAAATTAATGCCCATTTCTAATTTCTCATACTTTCCAACATCTCCAGTTGAAGCAGTTGCAGAGGGCTCTATCCAAACTACATCAAAATCGGATTTTTTAATAACTGCTTTAAAATATCCTGCATTGTTTCCTGTTCCAGAAAATGATCCTGCATGAAAACCAGGATTAAGTATTACTGAATTTGATGATTGATATTGTTCTTTGCATGAATTATCGATATGTATATAGTTCATGATGTTACTTGATGTTGTCTGTAAAATATTAACATAACCATCAACAACATTAAGACCGCCGAATGAACATGTATTTCCATTAATATCAGTTACAATTGGAGGCCAAGGATAATAAGTCTGTGATTTTATATCAGAATTAAATAACCTGAATAAAATAAGAAATAAAATAAAGTTTTTATTTTTCATAGTTATTTTTTAATTAATTGTTTTTGTATTTCTTCAATTTTTTTATTCTGATCATAGATTTGCTTCTGCAAATCAATTATATATAGAGTTTGCTCCTCTATTTTTTGTAAAAGTTTCCCATTCATTTCACCCAATCCTACTCCATTTCTTACCATTTCTTCGGCTGAAGGTATATTTGGCAAATGCTTGTTTCGCCTTATTAAACTATCCAAGTTATTCAATGGCATTAACTTGTAACTATCCTCAAAAACAAAATCGCAATTATTTGAATTATCAACTAAAACCTCGCATGCATGAACTGTTCCCGTTATATCTAATTTATATTGCGGGTTCGACATTCCAATTCCTACATTTCCAGATCCACTACTGTTACTTGGACTCACAAAAACAGTCGGTTGAGAACCTCCAAACCCAATCATCATTGAATTAGGTATTGTATTAGTAATAAATTCACCCATTATAATAGAATTAGTTGCAGTATTAGAAGAATTACTCCCAACTGCATTATTAACGCTGAAACCTATTGCAATTGAATTAGGAGCCGATGCAGGTGGTGGAACACTCATATATAATGTAATATTATGATTCCACCACGGTGTGTAAGGAAATGAAATTGGATTACCTATAATTAAACCATTATATGTTGAACTGTTTCCAGAGCCAGCCAATATGGTCGAATTCAGTAAAGGAATATCAGCCAAACCTGTGCTAAATCCAATCATGTTATAAGGATAGATATAAATTGTACTATCACCTAATCTTATGATAGAATCAGGAGAGTTGGTCATTACCCTCCCAACTCTTATTGTATCAAAAACAGAAACTCCTTGCTTTGTTAATAAACCATTAGCACTTATCCTCATCCGTATACTATCATTCGTCTTAATAACAAGGTCAGTACTATCAATCGTCCCCAACCACCCGGCATTCCCATGATTTCCCGTTACCCTCCAGTCATCACTCTTTGCAGGCATCAATAATATAGGTCCCTTGTTTGCATGGCATCCACCCGCATCAGTAACTTGCAAATAATAATTTACAGGCATAGGCGAGCAACCCGTAATAGTCTGGTTCGTATCCCCTGCATTTGTAAAAGTTGCAGGAGATGATGTCCATAAATAATGATAATTTGGAGTTCCAAGCGTAGGCTGTGCAACCACGATTCCATCCACACAAGTATCACAAGAACAGTTTGCATTGTTGAGATATAAAACAACACTATCATTAAGAGTTCCCATCGGAGGAGGAGTTGTCAGCGTAATAGTATCAGTTTTAATACAATTATTCCCATCCTTTATTGTAACGGTATAAAAACCAGCTTGTAAATTTTTTGCCGTATCATTAGGCATTGGCATTCCATTACTCAAACTTGCAAAATAAGGAGAATTTCCTCCTGAAACCAATAAATTAATTTCACCATCTGCCCCTCCGGTTCCATTATTACACGAAACATTATAACCATAAGAATTGACAGGCGAAGTTAAATTATCTGCAATAGCTGGGTATTGTGTTAAACTAATTGAATCTGCCTTAGTACATCCATTAGCATCAGTTACAGTAACATAATAATAGGTATTTGCAACAGCACCGTCAAAATGATCTTTTGTACTCCCATCTCCCCACAAATAAGTATAAGAAGGGGTTGCGCCGTTAACAAAGGAATAAATTGTTATCGAACCACCATAACATGGAATATTATAAGGAGCGCTGGCAACACCTGCATATAAATTTACATTAAGGGCTGTCGGTTCTGTAATTTGAACAGATGCTGATGTCTGGCATCCATTAGCATCAGTTACGGTAACATAATACCATCCAGCCATAAGATTAGAATTTGTTTGAGTGGTAGCACCATTGCTCCAAGCAAAAGCATACCCTGACGTTCCACCAACTACAGTTACCGAAGCAGCCCCATTATTACCTCCATTGCATGTTACGTTAGTAATCCCACCACTTGCAGTAAAGAATGCATTCAATGGAGGTGGCGCATTTAATGTAACAGTAATACTGTCCAAAGTAAGAACGCTGTCTTGAACGTAACAACTGTAAGTCCCCGCAGCCAACCCGCTTAAGTTTTGAGTATTCGCCCCATTCGACCATGCAAACTGGTATGGAGGATAACCCAAACTAACAGTTAAAGTAATAGTTCCATCACTAGATGTAGCGCAGGAATTATTACTCCCATTGTAATTAGATAATGTTGCCGACAATCCCAATCCCTGCCCCTTAGCAGTTTCAACTAAGAGTAAAACAACAATAAGAACAAATAAAGATTTAAAGAATTTGATAAAATTTTTCATAGTAATTAGGTTTATAGGTTAGTAATTGAATAAAATGCATTACGAAATTAGTAAGCATTTATTTAACAACCCAAATGTTTCTTTAACTATTTATTAACAATTGAAATTTAGTTATCAACAATCGTATTTTTGAACCATCATTTTTTTATTAAATCCGAACCTTTTATACCATTTATATATACACTTCCTTCTTACACAGTGTAATTTTTCTATTGCAATGTGTAATTGTCCACTTGCAATGTGTGGTTGTCCTCTTACAATGTGTAATTGTTCTCTTACAATGTATCTTTGTCCATTTGCAATGTATAGTTGTCCTCATGCAATATGTAATTGCCCTCTCACCACGTGTAGTTGTTCTCTTGCAATGTGTCATTGACCTCTTGCAATGTGTCATTGCCCTCTTACCATGTGTCATTGTTCTCCTACAATGCGTAATTGTCATCTTACAATGTGTCATTACCAAGGTCAAATATTTTTATAAACTTTACAAATAGTAAAATACTGTTAATCAATATGTTAATGTATGTAAACGTGGAAAAATGCAGTTCATCTTGGCTGCATTTTGCTGGAACTTGTAGTAAACAGGAATAAAAAAGGAGGGTATTTCAATAAGAAACACCCTCCTTAGAATTAGCTGATTTTAATGATAAAAAAATCAGGCTGATACTGTCAAAAATGAATATTCCCAGACAGAAATTACATTTCCAACAACTGTTCTATGCCTAAACCAGACTACAGAAACCGGTTTTAAACCAGTTACAACTGTTTTAGACAGCCTTGTATTTGGAAGGTCGGTGTAACTAATACCATCCATCGACATCTGCCATTCATGTGTAGCATCTCTTCCACCTCCAGGTGCTGACAGGTTGGCTTTTCCTGAAATACCACTGTTTACAGCAGTAAAAATTTTGGCTTTACGAGCAGAAGCCTGTTTCACCTTAAACAACCCTGATTCAATAATAACGATCGCCTGACTCTGATTGGCATTTGCTCCTGCTTGTGCCACTGCCATCAAAGCTTTAAGGTTATTATAAACAATAATCCATTGTGCATTTCTTGTGGAAGCCGTACCGATAGTCCTCGTTTTCGTCGCCGTCTGATCAGCATCTAACACATCAATAGCCCCTAAATATGCAGCAATAGTAAGGGGAGGAATTACAATCAAAGGATTTAAATTGCATGCATTTGTAATTGCTCTTGCAGTAATAGCCCTGTCTGCATAGCTTCTGGGGAGTTTCATAACAGCAAGAATCACACGACTTGCCAATGGTAATGCCATCGCAATGATAACGTTTCCCTTCATTTCAGACCCTTTAATTTTTCTAAAGGGTTTCTTTCCATCCGTTTGAGGAGGAGAATTAGATTTTCTTGTCCTGTTTTTTCCTAAAGTTAATAAAACAAGAAAAATCATTGCGGCAATAACATTGCCTCTGAAACCAGAAATTGGAATTGCTGCCTTATTATTGGCATAACTCGCAATTCTTCTTTGTTTAGCACCCCTTATATTTTTTTGGGTTGCTTTCTTTTTAGCGCCAGCCAATTCTTTATTGGCATCATTCGCTTTCCTGTTTGCGTCAGCAACAATTTTTGTGCTGCTGACTTGACTCGAAGTACGAGTCATTTTTACATTTTTTTGCATAATATTATATATTTATAAATTAATTATACTTATATACGAGTTCGTTGAGTTTATAGTTACAGGAATAGAGGTATTTATTTATTCTTTTATAATCACTTTAAAGTAAACATGTAAAAATTTAGGTACTTTTGTCCGATGATAAAAAACAAAAACAACCACTACCCCCTACTCACACAGTTCATCGGATTTTTATTCTTCGGAACCCTGTTTATCCTTGCTTGGGTATATTATAAAGAACGAATTTTAAGTTTTGATTCTTCATTCTATGCTTTCCAGATAATACAATCTAAAACTTATGATATAGAACTTGGCAGATGGGGAGATGTATTGTCTCAATTATTGCCTGTAATGGCTCTTAAAAACCATTGCTCACTCGAAACCTTTTTAAGATTATACTCCATTTCATTTATCATTATCTATTATATTATTTTTCTGCTTTGCACTTTGGTGTTTAAAAATCAAAAGGCAGGACTAGCATTGATGCTTGCACTATGCCTGGGTTTCAGATGGGTATTTTATTATGCCGTGACTGAAATTCACATGGCTATGGCTCTTTCAATTCTTTTATGGGCGATTATTTCTTCACCTTTTTTTTATGGTACTAAATTAAAAAAATGGATAGGGACCATTCTTTCAGTTATTCTCATATATGTGATGTCTTATTTCCATCAATTGATTGTATTTCCAATCCTGTTTATTATAATGCTGGAATTTATCGGGAATAAACAATGGCGAAATCCTTTTTTATGGTTTATACTTTTATTTGCAATCGTTTGGTTTTATATAAGGATTAAAATATTAACAGTATCTGAATATGAAGTTAATAAAATACTTTCGTTCAATGATTTGAAAGATGGGTTATCCAATTTCTTTCATCTTTCCAGTTTTAAATACCTGGTAAAGTTTTTTATTTCTTCACTCAAGTCACTTTGTATTGTCTTTATTTTAAGTCTTATAATTGCTGCTCTTCGTCGAAACTGGCTTCTTTTCACTTATCTGTTTCTCTTTCCTTCAGGTTTTATCATTCTAATAATTTTAATCTATTACAAAGGAGAATCGCCATTGATGTTACAAAATTATTATCCTGTTGTAGGATTGTTAGTTGGAGTGATGTTTATCTATTTAATTTATGATAATTTACCAAAAGGATTAACATTATTCCTGACGGCACTTTTACTTATGATAAATTTAAAAGGGATTTACAATGCACATAATATACAAACAGAAAGAATTCATTATATAGATCGTTTGACTCAATATGGAAGACTTTTGCCAGCTAAAAAATACCTTTTGAATGATAATAATATCCCAAAAGATATAACATCAGGCGAATGGGCAATACCTTTTGAAACCTTGCTTTATTCATCGCTACCATCACCGGATTCAGCAATCACATTTTTTTATTCAAACCCAATGAATAAATATGATGACCTCCTGAATAAGGAAAATGTGTTTCTAGGACCTAATTGGGCACCTATGTGGTTTTCAAGCAATACACTTTATAAGGATTATTTTCATCTTCCTTCATCAGGTTATTTAAAAGTAAATACATCCCAAGCCGACTCTTCATTTAATGAATCGGTATTTAATGATAAGAATGTATCAATTAAACCATTAGCCAGTGAAGTACGTTCAAATGGTTTTAATTTTGTTGAAGTACAAATTAAAATTATTAATGCATCAGGCAAAAGAATTTATTCAACACCCGAAGGGGACCATCCTGTTTTACTATCCTATCATATTTATGATGAAAATGGAAAAAATCTTATTTGGGATAATTCCAGAACGACACTTGAAGTGGATATTAAAGATGAATATACACAAGGTCTTATGGTTTATTTACCGCCAAAGAAAGGGAAATATATAGTTGAAGTTGATTTTGTTACAGAAAATGTTCGTTGGTGGAATATTAAGGCTAGATTTAATCTGATAGTAGAATAGCCAATATCGAATCACAGATAAATAAAGATATGTTACTTTGATATATCCACATATTCTTTGGGATAGATTTTTCTTAATGAATCGGCAACAATTTTTGCAACAGCATTTCTACCTATTTCCCCATAATGTTCGGATGTCCAGTTTACATCTAAGTACTGGTCATTATTGACTGTCTCTAAATTATCTACAACAATAACTCCATTTTTGTTATATCTTTTTACCAACAAATCTCGGTTTTGCTTAATTAAGTAAACAACTTCTTTGTCTGTTAATTCGGCTGCTCTTTGAATATTTTCTCCTAATAAATTAAAAACTAAATCCCAATGATTCTTTTTTGCTAATAGAACAATTCCTGAAAATTCTAGCATCAAGACTATAATTGTAACTATGAATTTGAGGTCGTTTGATGCTGACTGGATATATTCAAAACTGGAAACACCATTGCAAAAAAGCATGGTATTATTAAAACCATATCCACCCCTATTTAACAGGTTATTATTATCTTTCCGTGGGTATGATATAAAAAATGATAAGGAACGTGAAAAGCAAGTGAAATCTCATTGGAAAAGGGAGAAACTTTCT
>Ga0206936_1195_pt3 | contig 14624 bp, 12 predicted proteins | sample Alteio_BWOrgHeat_14_FD_152922 | JGI IMG/M metagenome (GOLD analysis project Ga0206936, IMG submission 152922) | Enriched cells from forest soil in Barre Woods Harvard Forest LTER site, Petersham, Massachusetts, United States -... | ecosystem: Environmental > Terrestrial > Soil > Temperate forest >... | reverse complement strand
TTTGCTGTGTTTACGTTTACACTATTACAAAATCGATTTAATAGTCTCCGTCACAGGATTTTTGAGGTTGGGCCTTGGCGTGTTCGCCTTCTCTTTAAGGTTGGGGAGCGGACACTGGCGTGTGCGAAGCAAATTCTTGGCAAGCAGGGCATTTTTCCTGTTGATGTGGTGAGACGAGCAAGAGCTATAGCGACATTTAAGTTACGACTCAGACATCGTGAACCCCTGCGCTGATGCAGGGACAAGAGACAGGTTTGGGACACAGGAAAGCAGGGAAAGCAATTGACATCGGTAACAGCCCAAACACAGGTCGGGTTAGTTTCTACGCAACATATTCGTGAGATCGGTCTGGCCAGCGCTTTTGACGACCATTCGACAATTCTTATTACTACCGGTGATCTTGATCAACTGCTTGCCAACGAGCAGCTGGGTTATCTGCTGCTGGACGTGAGTACCGACCCGCACTGGATGGAAACTCAAATTATGGTGCGCCGGGTTCGTCCGGATATAAAGCAGATCGTGCTGGGTCCGGCTGAGAACGATGAGCTGATTCTGCGATCGATTGCGGCGGGAGCGCGCGGCTATCTTGATTCGAACTCCGGCCCAGTTTCAGTACTGCAGGCGGTGGAGATGGTGGTTCAGGGGTCGATTTGGGCTCCGCGCAAGCTGCTTGCCACGCTGATCGACCGGTTGTTGAGCCAGCAAGGAGGCACAGTGACGCTAACGACGCCGGCTTTGAGTCCGCGGGAACGACAGGTGCTCGATCTGATCATGTCGGCTCGTTCGAATCGCGAGATCGCGCAGGAGCTGGGGATCGAGGAACGCACGGTAAAGGCGTATGTGGCGAGTCTGCTCAAGAAGACTGGCGCAGAGAACCGATTGAACAACCACCATCAGAGGCGTGGCAGCACTATCCCATGCTGTTTCTGATACTTACCCTTTCGATCCGCATAACTGATCTCGCATGGTTCTGTTCCGCGGAAGAAGAGTATCTGGCAGAGCCCTTCGTTGGCGTAGACGCGCGCCGGCAGCGGGGTCGTATTCGAGATTTCCAATGTCACATACCCTTCCCACTCCGGCTCAAAAGGCGTCACGTTGACGATGATGCCGCAGCGCGCGTAGGTAGACTTGCCGACGCAAATGCTGATCACGTCGCGGGGAATCCGGAAATACTCGACTGACCGCGCCAGGGCAAAAGAGTTCGGCGGCACAATGACCGACTCAGCCTGCACGGTGACAAACGATCGCTCGTCAAAAGCCTTGGGATCGATGATGGCGGAGTTGACGTTGGTAAAAATCTTGAACTCGTCCGAGACCCGTAGATCGTAGCCGTATGAGGAAAGGCCGTACGAAATAACGCCCTCCCGAACCTGTTTTTCGCTGAACGGCTCAATCATTCCGTGCTCCAATGCCTGCTCCCGAATCCAGCGATCACTTTGAATCGACATATTACGATGTTCCTCTCCGGCCGGACAGGCCCTTGCAGCCTGCCGCAGCGGTACAGTTGGATAGTGCCTAAGTTGTTTATGGTATTGGAGTACGCGAAGATTGACAACGGCGCCAACTCACAATAGCATCTGGCCAGCGGCCGCTGTGCGATGGGGAGTGATACGTCAGCGGGCAAACGCAAAAATCACTTCGACCGAGAGGCTACGACATTGATCAAGCAGGATATTGTCCATCACGTCATTGAGCGGACAGGCTTGCCCAGAGCCAAGGCTGAAGCAGCTGTCGATACCGTCTTCGAAGGACTGAAGCAGGCCCTGGCCGCCGGCGATCGCATTGAATTGCGCGGCTTTGGCGTCTTCAGCGTTCGTCCCCGTAAGACCGGCATCGGACGCAATCCACGCACTGGCACCGAGGTGAGCATTGCGCCCGGCAAAGCCGTTCGGTTCAAGCCGGGAAAAGAACTCCACGCACTCAATACCGGTGCCCCCAGCTAAGAATCCGTTCATTACCCGGATCGCCTCACATCCCGGACAGCCGCGTCGAAATCCGGCAGCAGATCCTCGTTCCCGGCATGGAATCGCAATCTCAAAGATCAAGGATGCAATGCGATTGAGCTTTAAGCCGGGAGCCGTCCCTTCAGACCCTCAAACCGCCGCCGGCCCTCCCGGACTCGGATCCTGTCCCGGGCCAGGTGGCCCTTTTGGGCTGTCTGAGCTTCTTCCGTCGTCGGGTCCAACCCTTTCCCCCACCGCCTCGTCAACTGTCCCGCCTTCCCGGCAGGACTCCACTTTTCGCACCGTCGGGGTCCCACTCCTGCTGCTGGCCGTCAGCATGGTCACCATGACTGCTATCGGCGCACGGTTCATGCAGAATTTTCAGCATGGCCTTCCCGCCGTCGTCAGCGACAGCGACCTATGGCCCTGGCCCTGGCTGTTCGCCGCGCCCCACCGCTTCCTCCTCGGATGGCCCTTCACTCTGTCGCTGCTCAGCATCCTGCTGACCCACGAATTCGGCCACTACATCGCCTGCCGGGTCCACGGAATTCGCGCCACCCTGCCCATGGTTTTGCCCGCACCGACGCTAAGCGGTACCGCTGGAGCTGTTATCCAGATTCGCGGCCGCATCCCCAGCCGCAATGCTCTCATGGATGTAGGCATCTACGGGCCTCTCGCCGGTTACCTTGCGTCCCTGATCGTAGTCGCAGCCGGCCTGTTGCTCTCAACCACCGCCCCTGCCGATCAGACACCGGACATGGTCGCGTTTGGCCATCCTCTCACCCTCGACCTGATGTACGCAGTCGTGCATCGCCTGCACCCCGGCACGCCCTCGTTTGAACTGGCTCTGCGGCACCCGGTGCTGATCGCTGGCTGGATCGGCCTCTTCATCACCGCGCTCAACCTCATACCCGGCGGTCAGCTCGATGGCGGACACATTCTCTACGCCATCTGGCCCAACGTGCACCGCAGGCTGCGTTACGTCGTTCCGGCCGCGCTGGTTGTCCTTGGCATTGTCTGCTGGATGGGTTGGATACTCTGGGGCCTAATACTGTTCATACCGGCCATGCGTCACCCGCGCATACCCGAAGCCCCCGGCCTAGACAGAAAGCGCGTAGTGCTGAGCATCATTGCCTTGGCGATCCTGGCGCTCACCTTTTCCGCCACACCCTTCGCAGGCAGCTCCGCGCTCAGCTATTTCCGTTAAGCAGTCAATTCCCGGGCTTCCCGATGTCTATCGTGGATTCCTTCGATGGCTTCTGCACCAACAGCTTCGCATCGCCATGCCGTACCTTCATCAAGTGGCCATTCTGCGCAAATTGCAACACCCAGGTCAGCTCACGCGTGTCCGGCGTCGTATCCGAGAACCTAATCTCAGCCCCGCCCTTGCGAGTAACGATGATCGTAGCCGGCGCAACCAGCGGAAAACTCTCCTCGGCAGCCGTAACAGCCTTCAAACCCGCCCTGACGTGTCCGCCCGCAAGCGCCGTGTAGCAGAGGCCAATCGTGAGCCAATCAGGATCGAGGCCGCCCGGGCTCTCCTTGACCATATGGTTGAAGTCATTCAGCGTAAGCGCATTCGTAGACGACGGAGTCCACAGCGAATAGCCGCGCCGTCGCGCAGGAATCACCCGCACATGCCCTTCTCCACGCGGAATCACCACCGAGAAGAGAGATACATCGTTCCCGCCGTTACTGCGGCTGTATTCCAGAATCAGGTGATCAGGAAAGGCCGGGCAAACCGCCTGCTCGTATCCCCAGATTGCCCGCCCCGGTTCCTCGTCCAGCCGGAAGCCCTGTAACTCTGCGCGTCGCGCAATCTCCGACTCATTCGCCGCCACCAGGTCGCGATCCACAGCCGTCATCGCTTCAGGACTGCGGTATTCCAGCTCCTGCCGCCGCTCCGTCCGCTCACTCAGCGGGAACGGCGACGGCGTAGCCTTAGGATGGGTTTCTTGCACCTTCAGCCCATGCAAATCCCCGGCTGCAGGCGAAGTCTGCGCCAGCGCACCGGTTGCACCCAAAGGGCATACCAGCAAAACAAGAAGCGTACAAAGGGGGAAAGGCTTCATATCTGACTCAAGCTTACCACCCAGCCAGATCCCGGCATGCAACAGAAAAGGCGCCCGCAAGGACGCCTCTCCATAAAAGTAAATCCAGTCTCAGTGAGTCGGATGGTGCCCGGCAGCCGGCTTGTGAGTCGGCGCGGGTTTCTTCTTCTCCACCTGAATCTCGCCATCGCGCAAAATGATCTGCGCCGGGCTTTGCGTGTAGGAGTCGAAAGTCCCGATCAGGCCCTTGAGATCCGTTCCCGGTGCAGGAACATCCTTGTCGGCCAGCGGCGTCTTCATGTTGACCGTGAAGTCAGCCTTCTTGTCCGCCTTGGCGTCATCCGTCACAGCAATCTGAATCTGGCTTGCCGTGGCCGCGATCACCGTTCCCGGAATCTCGCTGGTCTTGTCCTTGATCGTGTCCCAGACCTTGTCGGCATTCTCCTTCGAAGCATTAGTAAGGATGAATTCCTTGTCCGCAAGCGCCAGCGTCGAAAGATCCGGTGTATCCGCAACTACCTTGTTCGCGACGTCAGCCGGAGTATCCGCCGCCTTGACGCTAAAGTCCGTAGGAGGGAAAACCGAAGTCGCAGCTTTCGCCTTGATATCGTCATAACCGTCTTCCTTGCCGTGGTAGCGCTTGTACCAGTACTTGGCCTGTTTCTCGATTTGCGGCTTGAAGTTGTCCGGAGCAAAATTCCCAGCGCGCGCCAGGAACCACACCGCATTCACCATGTCCGGCGGCGTAAGCTGGGAATACGTCTGCCCCAGAATCAGCGTATCGTTAAGCGCGGGAGCAACCTTGGTCGCATCCGGCGACAGCATCTCAAGCTCCGTGCGGAACTCGCTGATCGCCGTCTTCAGATCCTTCTTGGAGATAAGGGCGTCATACGCCAGCACTGAGTGGAAGAAAGGATCAGTCGTTGCCTTCTGCTTTTTGAAGTCTTCATCTTTCACGTCATCGGGCTTGGTCGCGGCAAGACCCTTGGTCGCCAGCGCCGCGGCATCGTCGAGCAACTGTGCCTGCTGCCCAGGATTGCTGGTGGCTACTTGGTTGGACTGTTGCTTCTTGATGAAGACAACCAGGTAAATCGCCTTGAGGTTATTGGGGTCGATCTGCAGCAGGCGCGTCGCAGCGTCAACCGTCTTGGCCTGATCGTAAGTAGCGTAGGCATCGACCAGTCCGTTCAGCACAGCCTTCTTCACGATGCTCTGCGGATACGTCTGCAAAAAGCTCTCGCAGGCCGAGCCCTTGGCCTTGGCATCCGTTTGCGTCACGCAATTGTTGTAGGCGTTGTACTCCGCAGGATCTTTGATTGTGATCTGGTCAGCCGGCGGTGCCTGAGCCAGTACGATGGGTGCGGTTATCAGGCTTAGCCCGGCCAGCGCAAACACGGACGCGACAAACAACTTCTTCATTCAATGCTCCTGGGAGATCAGAAAATCACAATAAGTGTGATGCAAATACCATGAGAAGGATAGCGAGACACGACGACAGAAATTAGAGTAACCGATTTCCGGGCCCTCTTCAGCTGCCCCTCCGCCCCGCCCGTCACATCTACAGTATTGTGGGGATTATAGAAACACAATCAAGAAGTGACAAGCGGCGAATCCGCCAACCTAGGTAAACCCCTAGGTCAGCCCGGCAAATGCAGCAGCCGAACCAGCTCCGCCTGCTCCGCCAAAAAGGCGTCGTGGCCATGATCCGTGGCCATTTCGCGGTATTCCGCATCCGCACCCGACTGGCGAACTAACTCCGCCAGCCTGCGCACATCTTCCGGCGGAAACAGCCAATCCGAACTGATGCCGACAAAAATCAGTTGCGCTCGAATCCGCCCAAAAGCTTCCTGCGCCTCCCCATAACCGCGCGTCGGCTCCCATGTATCCATGGTGCGCGAAATAGCCAGATACGCGTTGGCGTCGAAGCGATCCAAAAAACGCTCGCCCTGATAGTCCAGAAATCCAGCCACATCAAACCGCCCGCCCCGCCCCTGGCGTCCCAGTCCGCCGCCATGGTCCTCAAGCGCCCACGGGTCTTCGCCATTGCGGTTGGGATTCCGCCCAAACCGCTCATTGAAAAGCTGCGCGGACTTGTAACTCAGCGTCGCAATCTCCCGCGCCAGCGCCAGGCCCTTCCGCGGTTGCTTGTCAGGAGGGTAGTTCCCTTCCAGCCAGTCTGGGTCGCTCTGAATAGCCTGCCGTTGCAGGTGATTCAGCGCCAGTCCCATCGCGCTCAACGGAGCCACAGCAATGATCGCCGCGCGTTCCACCCGCTCCGGATAAAGAATCGCCCATTCCAGCGCCTGCATGCCGCCGATCGAGCCGCCGATGACCAACCGCAACCGCTCAATCTCCAGCGAATCCAGCAGCTGAGCCTGGGCGTGCACATTGTCACGGATGGACACCAGCGGAAAATCCGGACCATAGACCTCACCCGTTTCCGGATCGACCGATCCCGGCCCGGTAGAGCCATAGCACGACCCCAGAAGGTTGATGCAGATAACACAATCCCGCTCAGGATCGACAATGCCCTTGCCCAATTCCATGTCACGGTGAGCAGCGCCAGACCGGATGTCCGCTTCATTGGGAATGCCGTCATCCTGAGCGGAGCGAAGCGAAACAGAAGGACCCGCATTGGCCTTTCCAAACAACTCCGGCCACCAAGTCCCAACCTGCGCGGAGCCTGACAACGCATGACACACCAGCACCACATTGTCCTTCGCCGAATTCAACCGCCCGTAAACCGCAAAACGCAGCGTCGCCCTCGCCAGACGCCGGCCACATTCCAGCGCAAGCGGCTGAGGGAGAACGAATTCTCCCTCATAAGTCGGCGCAGGCGCACTGGAAACCTTCTTGGCAGACTTGCTGACAGACGGCCCAGCAGACGGGTTGGCCAAGGCGCTCGGCAAGATCGTCACTGCCCCACAAGTTCCGGCGCGTTCGTTGCGACAGAGGTCGCCTTCGCGATCGCCTGGTCAAGATCAGCCAGAATATCCCGAATGTCCTCAATCCCAACCGACAGCCTCACCAGCTCCGGAGTCACACCCGTAGAAGCCTGCTCCTCCACCGACAGCTGCTGATGCGTCGTCGAAGCCGGATGGATCACCAGCGACTTCGCATCCCCGATATTCGCCACCAGCGAAAACAGCTTCAGCGAATCGATCAGCGTCTTCCCGGCGTCGTACCCTCCTTTGATTCCAAAGGTCACCAGCGCCCCCTGCCCATCCGGCAGATACTTCTTCGCCCGCTCATAAAACTTGCTCGAGGACAGGCCCGGATAATTCACCCACTCCACGCCGTCATGCCCCTCCAGCCACTTAGCCACGGCCAGCGCATTCTCCGAGTGCCTTTGCAGTCGCAGATGCAGCGTCTCAATACCCTGCAGAAACAGGAACGAGTTAAACGGCGACAGCGAAGCTCCTGTATCCCGCAAACCCTGAATACGCGCCTTCAAAATAAAACTGATCGGCCCAAACGCCTCCCAGTACGAGAGCCCATGATAAGAAGGATCAGGCGCAGTGAACTCCGTAAAGCGTTCAGCCGCGCGCCCCTTGCCCCATTCGAACTTCCCGGCATCCACAATCACCCCGCCGATACTGGTGCCATGCCCGCCGAGAAACTTCGTCGCCGAATTCACCACAATATCCGCGCCCCACTCAATCGGCCTCACCAGCGCCGGAGAAGGAGTCGTGTTGTCCACCACCAGCGGCACTCCATGCGCGTGACCGATAGCCGCCAGCTTCTCGATATCCACCACGTCCAGCTTGGGATTGCCCAGACTCTCCGTATAGATCGCCCGCGTCTTGTCATTGATCGCCGCGCGCAGTCCTTCGAAGTCGTCCGCATCCACAAATCGCACCGTAATTCCAATCCGCGGCAGCGTGTGATGAAACAGGTTATAAGTCCCACCATATAACGAAGTAGTCGAGATAATTTCTTCCCCTGCCTTAGCCAGCGTCGTCAGCGTCAGCGCCGTCGCCGCCTGCCCCGAGCCGGTAGCCAGCCCGGCCACTCCGCCCTCCAGCGCCGCCACCCGCTTTTCAAACACATCCGTCGTGGGATTCATGATGCGCGTATAAATATTTCCAAACTCCTTCAACCCAAACAGGCTGGCAGCATGATCCGCATCACGGAAAACATACGAAGTAGTCTGATAAATCGGCACCGCCCGCGACCCCGTAGTAGGATCAGGCGTCTGTCCGCCATGGACGGCAAGTGTGGCAAACTGCTGCTTAACGTCATTTGCATCCGACATAAACTCTCCTCAAGGTTGAAATCGAAACTTCTCCGCAAAACCCGACATCATCTCGCAAAAAACCTGCACCCCGGCAATTCACCAAGATACAGCCATCCATGAGTAACTGGAAAAACAAAACGGCCCGAATCCTCAAATGGACCCGGGCCGCCTGACTTAAAGCTCTCTGCGTTCTATCGCAAGCTCAAAGCCAAAGGCACAGGTCCCCCGCACATGCCCATACAGCAGCATATGGAGTGGCCCAACACACCGAATTGGCTCCGAATCGACATCCGGCCTAGTATTCCCCGGCGCCCCCCGCCAAGTCAAATCAATTTAGCGGCAAGTAATGGTCAAGTTTTAATTCCTGGACCGAAGGCCGATGCCTCAATGCTTCAAATCCCATTCTTTGAGTTTTTTTACAGCCGAGCCAAACGGACCGAGCTGGTAAACAGCCGCACCCGCAGGCGAAAAGGTGAAGGGCTCAAATGGTTCGGCGAGCATCTTGTCGAGATATTCCCGAGTGGCAACGCCGGTGCTGACATGAGGGCTGAAGTGCTCGCCTGACTGTTTCGGAACGAACGTCGAAACGTAGTCGATAAGCATCGCGTCAAAGGAGGAATCCTCATGCGGAGAGGTGAAGGCAGTGATGGGTCCTGTCTGCACCGTAAATGGAGTCACTGCAGCGATCACCTGTTGCTGCAATTTAAGCAATTCGGGGGTAGGTCGAGCGACAATACCCGCAAGGCCAACACCGCTGGCCGGAGTGTAGTAGTACTTGTAAGCCTCCAGCTTCATCGCGTTCACGTTGGCACTGGCAAGGACCTTGTAGACTGCGGCATAAACCTGATCGAGATCCGCGGTGCGAACGAATCGCTGCACCAGAGTGATGTGGGGGCGATGCGTCTCATCCAAAGCGAAGCCTTTGGGAAAGACTGTGAGCAGGCGTGCATTGTTAGTGGCGGCATGTTCGAGCATCGTGGCATCCGGTTCCAACAAAACATCAATGGCGGTGACCGAAGGTTGTTCGCTCGGGGAAACCTGTTCCCAATCATTCTTCATGCTGTCCACGGTCAAACTCTCTTTCTGTGCTTGGTTGCGAAGCGCTTGCGTGAAGGCACCAGGTCTGGCATTGGGCAATCCATTTGTAGGTCCGTAGCTGTATCCGCGCACCGACTGTGCGACTTTGCCTTCGTTGCTGGCGGGTAGCAGGTCGGCATGAGCAACGGCTGCGGTGAGAAACAACATGCAAACGAGTTCAGGAGTGAGGACCTTTGGACTAAGTGCGGCTTTCATCTTGCGCTCCGAGCATGCCCGATTTTACCTATTCCGCGGAACATCCCACGGGCCTCTGGACATTTGAATCTGGCTAGTCTAAGAGCGCAACGCGGCGTTGATAACTGGCAAAACTGGCAGTGCCTAATGAAAGTAGTCGGAGACCTGGGAACCCATACACACTCAAAAGTAATGCAAGCCTACAGGTAGATAGAAAGGAACGACTGGAAAGAGGCTATACTTGCAGCGAAAAATTCCCCTTGGAGAATACCCATGCCACACTTATCCGCCTTGACTCGCAGAAGGTTGAAGTATCTTCCCCAGGCCGGAGCGTCGCCGCACGGCGCCGGCCTCCTCGCCTGCTGGAACTGGGCACTTACCGGCTTCGGCCCCACCCAGAATAGCCCCGACGAGCTCTTCAGCTACGTCAGCTTCGGCTTCCCCTACAACACAGGAGGAGGCGTGGCGTGGTACAATGCGGGCGCAAATCAGGCCGCCCTGGCCGCACTCCGGAACGCATGGGCTCCCTTCAACAACGGGGTCGATACGCCTCCCGCACGCGCTGAATTGCAACGAATCAATACCGAATTAACCAAACTATCGTGTGAATTGAACGGTCTGACGACTTCCCCCGGCGGAACGCCCTACGAAGTCGTGATGCACTACGATGACACCCTTCCCGACGGAACCCTCCACGGTCCCAATTGGACCCACTGGTGGCTGCGTGTCGACGGCGGCGGCGCGGGTATGCACAACGACGCAATCGAAGTCTTTCCCCGTTCTCCGAACCTCACAATTCGCCGTCCCGAATATTCGCTCACCGAAAACTGCCGCGTCTTCGTGACCTCCCTGCACCAGGATCATGTCACCAGAATCGACAACGTGCTCGCCGCCGTGCTTGCAGCCAACCACCTCGTAGCCATACCGCATAACCCCTGGGTAGATACCAATAACTGCGCCATCTGCAACACCCACGTCACCACCGGCATCACCCGTCATCATTGCCGTTGCTGCGGCCGCACCGTCTGCGCCGACTGCTCCCCCAACACCCGTCCCGCTCTGTTAGGTGGCAGAGCCCCAACACACAAGGTCGGCAAAACCGCCACAGCAGCGCCACATCGAGTCTGTATCTACTGCTAGCGACAAGACAACTTTAGGGCATCCCTTGAATACACCGCCGCATTCCCCGGTAGGAGTTACTCGCCGCGGTGTGTATAAAGGTACCGGGCGTCAAAAACTCACCGATGACTCGTGACCGCAAAGTTATGCTCCTGACTGCTGCCGTAGTCGTCGCGACTACGACAGTCGGCATTGTCGGGAGCATACTTACAGCCACGACCTCAGTTACCGCCTGGATCCAGGCGCAATCCGGACATTTCGTCCGCGACGTTGCCATCGTGCTGGTCCTGCTGACTGCGGCGATAGTTTATGCAACCGTCATGCTCGGCCGCACCCAGGAACAAAAGGCCGCGTCCGCCGCGAACCAGCCACTCGGCGATGACTTCCGCAAAAAGCTTCTTGCGCGCGTCCTGCGTGATCGCGTAACCCCGCGTCTTCAGCAGGGATTACGCAAGGCCGTGCGCATCGGCAATCACCTCACCATAGTCCCGTCAGCGGTGCTGCCAAAGCTGCGCATCTACGCTGAAGCCGAGAGCGGGCCTCAACTCGAACAGCCCACCAGCGACCCCATCGCCACCATCTTTGAACAGACCGCGAGCGGAAGGCTGCTCATCCTCGGCGACCCCGGAACAGGAAAAACCAATCTCCTCCTCGAACTCGCTGGCGACCTCATACATGCCGCCGAAGCGGACCCCACGCGCCCCATCCCAATCATCTTCAGCCTGCCGCGCTGGACCCTCGGCAAGAGCGTTCGAAAACTCGAAGAGTGGCTTGTAGACGATCTGATCTCCGAGTACGGAATTTCGCGAGCAACCGCATCATCGCTCGTCTCCGGCAACCGTCTCATCACTCTCCTCGACGGTCTCGACGAGGTCGCCGAACATCAGCGAGATGCCTGCGTCGAAGCCATCAATACCTTTCAGCGCGAACACGACCTGGCTCAGATAGTCGTCTGCTGCCGCATCAAGGAATACAGCCAGATGCCCAGTCTTGAGCTTGAGGCCGCAGTTCGCATCGAGCGCCTCACGCGAGCCACCATCGAGGCCGAACTGCAAAAGCCCAACATGGAAACCGTAGCCCTCGCTCTGCACGACGATCCTCAACTCTGGGCAATCATCGACACTCCTCTCTGGATACACGTCCTCTTCGGAGCAGCCCAACTAGCGCGGCCCATCCAGGACGAGGTCGGCGATCCGCGCGAACGCCTCTATGCTCGTTACATCGAGTATGCCCTGAGCCGCGACCCCGACGGTTACCCAAGAAAACTCACCGACCGCGAACACATGCTCCGTTGGTTAGGCTGGCTGGCCACAGCAATGCAAGTGCGCAATCAATCGCAATTTTCTTTCGAAGACCTCACTTCCGGCTGGATTCGTTTTGAAGCGTCCAGTCGCTGGCAGCGCCTGCTGCAGATACTCGTCTATTTATGCGCGTTCGAGCTGACCTTCGGAGTCTTGTATCTCGCGTTGTGGAAAGCCACAGCCATTGCCAGCGCAAGCTTATGGATTCCCATCCTCGCCGGGCTCGGTGTCTGCCTCGGCTCGATTCTTACCTCAGGCCGACGCCCCACTGAAGGCATCAGTTTCGTCTGGACAGTCACCTGGCAAAGCCTGACCCTCAATCTCGGATTGGCCGTGTTCTGGGCAGTCCTCGCGTGGTATCGCTTTCATTCCTGGCGTCCCGTCGTCGTCCTGTTCATCGGCATTCTTATCACCACAATGCTCTTCGATTGCGTAAGAACAAAACAACTGACCGAACGATCCGATCCAAATTCAGGAACAGTACGATCCTTCCGGGTGGCGCTCAGCCTGGCCCTCGGCAGCGCGGCCTTCGCAGCCATCCATCAGTTACTCGCGCACACCAACAATACTTTCGTCTTCACTCTAAACATGGCTGTCTTCGTCACCGCGCAATTCCTCGCCATCATCGCGTTCTATTGGGCCGGCGACTTCGTCATTGAAAACTATACAACCCGCGTCCTTCTCTGGATGGGCCGCCGCCTTCCCCTGCGCGCCATCCGATTTTTCAACGAAGCCGTAGCGCGCCTGCTCCTCATTCAGCGCGGCGGCAGCTATGAATTCGTCCACCCTACCTTCCGCGATCACTTCGCCGAGATGTACGGTCCACAAATTTAACTGCCAATACCTTCCCGGCAGGCGATAATGGTTGCCATGATCAGACCGTGTTTTCTCGTCGTCGATCGCGAAACGTCCAGTTCAATCTCAACTCGAAAACTAGTCATCGAAACCGCCAAATTCAATGTAATCACTGCTTACAGTAGTAATGAAGCCATCCAAACCCTCATCAAGTTTCCCGCTATCGACGGCATCGTCGCCGACTCCGGAATGACCGACATGCCGTGTTCCGAACTCATAGATGCGCTCAAACAAATACGCTCCGATATCCCCATAGTCATCATCTGCACCCCTCGTGGCACCTCCTGCGACCGGGCAGACCACATCCTCGAATCCTTCAACCCAAAGGCGCTCCTGGGGCTGCTTCAAAGCCTGCACCCCGAAGCCACAGCCCAGATCGAAAAGCAGAACGAAGACCTTGAAGAAGGCTATTTCAAGCGTTAGCCTCTTGATTGAACGAATAGTCAAACAGCTTCACGAATATCTCCACGTGAGGAAGGTTCTGTGACCAAAGCTTCGCTGGCTGATTGGCTACTCTCCGACATCCGCGTTCCCGAAGACGCTCACGCGCGCCCCGACCATGTCCACCCCTGGTGGCGCGTCATGTGCCTCACCGGCGTCGACTATTTCTCAACCCTCGGTTACCAGCCAGGTATCGCCTTCCTTGCTGCCGGATTACTCTCTCCCGTCGCAACCCTCGTGCTAGTCCTGGTCACACTATGCGCCGCTCTCCCGCTCTATTGCCGCGTAGCCGGAGTTAGCCCCAATGGCCAGGGCTCTATCGCCATGCTCGAGACACTCTTCCCCAAGTGGGGCGGAAAGGCATTCGTACTCGTTCTCCTCGGCTTCGCCTCCACCGACTTCATCATCACCATGACCCTCTCGGCTGCCGACGCCGCAGCCCACTTCGTGCATAACCCATTTACCCCCAAATGGCTCTCAAGTCAGATGCTGGTCACCTTGCTTCTGCTGTCGATACTCGGCGCCATCTTCCTCAAAGGCTTTAAAGAAGCTATCGGAATCGCAGTTATACTAGTCGGCGTATATCTCATCCTCAATGCCATCGTTACCGTCGTTTCCTTTGATGCCCTTCTTCATCACCCCGAGGCCTTCGGTAACTGGAAGCACGCCGTCTTCACCCAGCATCCAAGCGTGCTGGGCATAATTGGACTTTCACTTTTCCTGTTTCCAAAACTAGCCCTCGGCCTCTCGGGCTTTGAGACCGGCGTCGCAGTTATGCCGCTCATCGAAGGCAAGAACATCGAAGGGCGCATCCGCAATACGCGCAAGCTCCTCGTCACCGCCGCAGTCATCATGAGCATCTTTCTCATGGCGACCAGTATCGTCACATCGCTGCTGATCCCCGCAGACGCCTTCGCCGAAGGCGGCGAGGCCAACGGCCGCGCCATGGCCTATCTCGCCCATCAATACCTCGGCAACGGCTTCGGTTCGCTCTACGATATCTCGACCATCCTCATCCTCGCCTTCGCCGGAGCATCGGCAATGGCCGGCCTTCTTAACCTCATCCCGCGCTATCTGCCGCGCCTGGGAATGGCTCCGGAATGGGCTCTGGCCGCTCGTCCGCTCGTCCTCGTCTTCATGTCCATCGCTTTTCTCGTAACGGTACTCTTCCACGCCGACGTCGACGCGCAGGGCGGAGCCTACGCCACCGGAGTGCTGGTTCTGATAACTTCAGCCGCCTTGGCCGTGACCATCCATGTATGGCAGCGGAAACCACTCCGCGTCGGCTTCATCTTCATCACAGTTATCTTCACTTACACCACGGTACTCAATATCTATGAACGCCCCGAAGGGTTGAAGATGAAGCCGACGCGGAGTGGTTTCCGCTGCCATACATGGATGGTCA